>Ga0315316_10002408_pt1 | contig 13420 bp, 12 predicted proteins | sample M160m3416metaG_FD_203702 | JGI IMG/M metagenome (GOLD analysis project Ga0315316, IMG submission 203702) | Ammonia-oxidizing marine archaeal communities from Monterey Bay, California, United States - M1 60m 3416 | ecosystem: Environmental > Aquatic > Marine > Intertidal zone | place: USA...
AGAAGAAATTACAGAAGAAAAAATAGAAGAGGTTGAATCTGAATTTACTGCACCATCTATTCAAACTGAAGTCTTAATAAAAGAGGACTTACCCCCACCTGTTGGTATTGGTGAAAAAGTTCTAAAATCTTTAAAATTTGGTTTAGGTTTTGGTGTCATTGCAGGATTTGTTCAAGGACTACTTTCTAGTTCCTATCTTTATGATGGACTAATACTTGAAGCTGAAACGCAAAAATTAATAGCTGAATACAACACCTTATCATTTATATTAATTATTTCTCTATCAACAAGTTTTCTTGGGATACTTAATTCATTAAATATTAAAAAGTTTTTAGATTCAAGTTACGATGGTTTTGGAATATTGACTACTGACAGAGAATCAATATTTACTGGTGGAGGTTTGGGGTTACTATTTGGATCTTCAACAGCGTTTCTTATAATAAACACTATTGGCCAAACTATAGAGCCAATCTTGCCAGAAGACCCTGTAATAAATTTAATTACAGTAGGAGGTACTTTTTGGAGAGTTGTTATTCTGTCAACTTTTGTTCAAGCTGCTATTTCTGTATTTACAATGATCTTAGGCGTTCCAAAGGGCTTAGAGGAGTATGAAGATACTGAAGCCCAAAAAATACGTCAAAGAATTGTTGGGTCAATTATGATTCCAATGGGGTCAATAGTTTTTGGTGGTTTAATTGCTGTGGCCATTGCTCAAGTATTCTTAAACTTTCATGAATATGCTCCGCTTTTTGCATTGATTATTTCAGCTGCAATCTTGTTATTTGCAAGTGCCATGAGCGCAGCACCGAAGATAAAAATTACAAGAAGTGAAGTTGTGATTGCATCCGCAGGTGTATTGACTCTTATTGTGATAATTGCTAGTGTGGCAGCAAGCCAACACTAAATTTATGAATCAAATTTTTAATGATATAAAAACAGTAGAAGAATATTTAGCATCTGATACGTGGTCTAGTGTAAAGAGAGAATACTCTGCGAGTGATATTTGTTCTTTAAGGCCTTCATTTAAAGTGGAACACACTTTATCTGAAATAGGATCCAAGTCACTTTTAGACCTTCTTAACAGAAACGATTCTTGGGTTTCTGGACTAGGTGCTGCAACAGCACAACAAGCACTTCAAATGTTTCATCTTGATTATGAAATTATTTATGTCAGTGGTTGGCAAGTTGCAGCAGAAAGCAATATAGGTACAAACACCTATCCAGACTTATCTCTTTACCCTTCAAACAGTACTCCAAATTTTGTAAAAAAAATAAACAACACTCTACTCAGAAGAATGGCGGAACTCAACAAAGAAAAGTTGCCTCCTATTGTTGCTGACGGAGAGTCTGGATTTGGTGGAATTTATAATGTATACGAACTTACTAATCAATTTATAGATGCTGGAGTATCAGGAATTCATTTTGAAGATCAACTTGCTTCAGAAAAAAAATGTGGTCATGTTGGTGGAAAAGTTGTTATACCAACACATGAATATATTAAAAAATTAAATTCCGCAAGGCTTGCATCAGATGTTGCAAGTATTCCAATAGTTATTATCGCAAGAACAGATGCACTAAATGCAAAATTAATGACATCAGATTTTGACGATAGAGACAGGAAATTTTTAAGTAAAAAAAGAACATCTGATGGTTATTTTTTAATTGAAAATAATCACGAGATGGCTATCTCTAAATCATTAAGCTATGCCGAGTATGCTGATGTCATTTGGTGCGAAACAAATACACCTGATTTAGGCTTTGCTAAAGAGTTTGCTGATGAAATTAAGAAATCTTTTCCTAATAAAATTCTTGCTTATAATTGCTCTCCGTCTTTCAACTGGTTAGATAAATTTACTAAAGAAGAGGTTGAAAACTTTCAAAATAATCTAAATGATTATGGCTATAAACTTCAATTTGTTTCGCTTGCAGGGTTTCACTCCCTAGCTAGTTCTATGTATGACCTTGCAAATAAATACAAGGGTGGAAATATGAATGCCATAATTGAATTACAACAATTCGAAAAAGACCTATCCAAAGATGGCTATACAGGAATGAAGCATCAACAAGAAGTTGGTGGAAACTATTATGAAAAAATTGGTGAAGCTTTGCTTGGAGATGAATCTGAATTACTTTCAGAAAAAGACTCTACAGAGAATACACAATTTTAATAGAATATAAAAATGACATATTTTAAAAACAAAACAGTAATTATGAGTGGAGGCTCGCGTGGTGTGGGTCTTGAAATCGCAAAGGCACTCGGAAAAGATGGGGCAAATATTGCAATCTTAGCGAAAACAACTGAGCCACATCCTACTCTTCCAGGAACAATTTTCACTGCTGCAGAAGAGATTGAAGAAGTTGGTGGAACTGCCCTTCCGATAGTTTGTGATATTAGATATGAAGAGCAAGTAGAGGCTGCTGTTGAAGAAGCAGCAAGCAAGTTTGGGGGCATCGATATTTGTATCAATAATGCAAGTGCTATACACCTAACTGATACTGTCAACACCCCAATGAAAAGATACGACTTAATGCACAACATAAATGTTCGCGGGACATTTATGTTAAGTCAAAAATGCATTCCTCACTTAATAAAGGGGGATAATTCACATATCTTGACGCTTTCACCACCTTTAGATATAGCGCGAAAGTGGTTTGGTATGACTCTTGCTTACACAACTGCAAAGTATGGAATGTCACTTGTTGCACATGGTCTGGCTGAAGAACTTGGAAAGCACAATGTTGCATCTAATTGTCTGTGGCCAAGAACCTCTCTTGATACCGCAGCTGTAAGAAATGTAATCGGAGAAGAGTTAGTAAAAGGTTCTAGGAAGCCTTCAATATATGCTGATGCCGCATATGCCGTATTAAAAAGAGACTCTTCATCATGCACCGGTAATTTCTTTTTAGACCAAGATGTACTTGAGGAAGATGGCGTTACAGATTTTGATCAGTACGCAATAGATCCAGAGGCAAAACTTGTATCAGACTTTTTTGTCGATGACAATCCTGATGATTGGATTCAGGCTTAGTTACCTAAAAAGTCTATTACGCTTTCCCAGCCTTTAGAAACACCTTTATAGAACTCTGTATATTGACAATTTGTACAGGTAATTGCAAGAAATTTACGATTTTGAATATTCATAAAACGTGACCAAGTTTTTCCAGTCATAGTAACTGTGTCTTCAGAATATTCAGTTGATTCACATTTAGGACATGTCCAAATTTTTTTTTGTGTTGGATATCTTTCTTCCATATTTAGATACTAATCACTTTTTTAGATGGAATCTACAATTTGAGAAAGGTAAAATTTAGTATGCATAATATTCTGCGCATACTTTTTTTATCTTTTCTTATGATGCTTTTTGCATGTGGAGGCGAAGAGTCTGCCAATTTGGATCCACAAGTTATAAGAGTCGTCGATGATGAGTTTTCTCCAAAAGTAATAAGAGTTGAGCCTGGTACTACAGTAATTTGGGAATCTGGTGGAGCAAATGATCATAATGTAATTGCAAGTGACGGTTCATGGCAAGCAATTTCATCAGACTATTTTGAATATGGAATCATTACAAAAGGTGATCAATACGAACACACATTTAATGAACCTGGAGTTTACGATTATTACTGTCCATATCATGGAACCAATAACAAAGGTATGGTTGGGACAGTAATAGTAGGTGATGTTGATTATGCAGTTGAGCCTGAAAAAGTGATTGTCAGTTTAAGTGAAGATGTTTTGAGTGTAGGGCAAGGTGAAAACTTTACAAAAATTCAAGATGCTGTTGATGTTGCTCAAGAAGGAGATTTGATTCTAATTAACCCAGGAGTTTATAACGAAAGCATAACTGTGACTACTTCGCATTTAACACTGAGGGGCACTGATAGAAACAAAGTGATAATAGATGGTCAGTTTATGAGTGAAAACGGAATACAGATTTATGATACAGACGGAGTGACAGTTGAGAATTTATCTGTAAGAAACTTTACACTAAATGGCGTATATTGGAATACAGCAAAAGGGTTTAAGGGTTCTTATTTAACTGTTTACAACAATGGAGATTATGGTGTTTATGCATTTAACTCAACTGATGGCGTATTTGATAATATATACGCATCTGGACACCCGGATAGTGGAATTTATATTGGACAGTGTTATCCGTGTAATTCTTTAATCTACGATAATGTCGTTGAGGGTAATGCATTAGGGTATTCGGGAACCAATGCAGGAGGTCACCTATATTTATATAACAATATATGGCGCGATAATATGTCAGGTATTGTTCCAAATACTCTTGACTCTGAGCTCAACCCTCCTGGCAGGGAAACAACAATTGTAGGAAATCTTGTGATTAATAATAATAACTACAAAGCTCCTACAAACCGATTTGGCGTTGTAGCTAAAGGAATGGGGATAGTAGTGCCTGGAAGAGTGGGTGACATAATAGAAAAAAATTTGGTTGTTAACCATGACAGGTATGGCATTGTTGCAAGTCCAATGTTGGATGCAAATTTATATTTCTCACAACATGTGAGTGTAAAAAACAACGTTGTTTTAGATTCTGGATACACCGACTTAGCACTTGCTGGACCATGGGGTCCCGGAAATTGTTTTGAGGACAATGTTTACCAAACAAGTACCCCTCCACTTTTAGAGCAGCTTCATAACTGTTCATCAATAGACTCTTCAAGCTTGATTGCAAGGTTTCCTTTACAGGGAGATCCTTCGGGGTTAATGATGCTTGCTGGATTTTTTGCAGATGCTCAAACAACAGAACTTGATAAAAACAGATATAAAGAGTATCCATGGCCAAAAGAGCAAAAAAACATGCAATTCGCTGATATAAACAAGCCTTCACCGGCAATAAATTTATTTTATGTACCTGACCTTGAATCAATCCAGGTACCAACAAACTTACTGAATGAGAATTTAGAAAATTACTACAATGCTGAAAAGGAGATAATTATGAGCGGAGTACCCATTTCAAGCCCAACAATATGGCAGTTACTATTTCAACTTTACGGATATTTAATGCCGTTTGTGTTGTATGCTGCATGGGCTGCTTTGGCAATAAAAGATATTGACTCTAATGAAAGAGTCAACGGAAGTATGAAATATGTTTGGTTGGGTGTTGTTTACCTTGTTCCATTTTTTGGAGTTTTGGTTTACCATCTTGTCGGACCTAGTGCGATTTCCCGAAGTATGAAACTAGCTGCTATAGTCGGTGGTTTGTTTAGCTATATCGCAATCCTGGTTGCAGGAGCAATAATTAGTGGACTTGTGTAGTTAAAGCTACTAATTGTTTTATGTCTTTTAAGAATATTCTTTGCTTTGGCACATTAAATCCTGATTTAATTTATTTTGTTGATAAATTGCCTAATCGAGGTGACGACATTAGAAGCTCGAGCTCAAAAATAAGAGCAGGTGGAACTGCAGTCAATTGTTCAGAACTTATAGCTCTCTGGAATAAACCAGTGCATGTCAGAGGAAATAGCATAGGTGAAGACCCTATGGGTGCATATTTAATTAATCACTTAAAGAAAAATAATATTCAATATGATGATGTAATTATTAATGATGTTCCAACTCCTACATGCTCAATTTTTGTAGACTCATCTGGTGAAAGAACGATTGTATCTTCAGGTTATGAAACTCTTGAATGGAGCAGCTTAGAAAATTTAAATAATTTTGATTCGCTAATTTTGGATAGATACTCAATTCAATTTATAAAAGATGATCTAAAAAATCTTAAAAATGAAAATAATTTATTTCTTTGCCAAGCGGGTTACGAATATGAAATTAATTACAAATTAGATTTTTTAATAGTTAGTAAGGATGAAATTAATGTAAAGCAAGCAAATGATTTAATTGACTCAAAAACAGTAAAATATATTCTTTTAACATCTTCAAGTCTCCCTGCAAGATTAATTAGCTCGGAAGGCAACGTAGAAATTGTACCTCCTGATTTTAAAACTATAAACTCTACTGGTGCAGGAGATGCTACAGCTGCATACATTGCGGCGTTTGGTATCAACGATTTAATACCTACTATGAAAAATGCATGTGCTGCAGGAGCTATAATAGCCGGCACAAATGAAAAACCTACGCTAGAAAAAATTCAAGAAATATCTGCACTAGTCGATGTAAACCTTCGATAGCAATTTATACTTTTCACAAAAATCTACTAATATAATTACTTATGGCAGTTCCCTACAAAGCACCGGTCAAAGATATTATTTTTGGTTACGAAGTTATAGATTCTTACAATGTTTTAAATAAAATTTCTGCATTTAGTGATTTCTCAGAAGATATTGTTATTCCAACAATGGAAGAATGTGCTAAATTCTCAGAGGAAGTTCTCGCACCAATTAATGCTATTGGTGATCAGCAAGGGGCAACAATTCAAGACGGAGTTGTTACTATGCCTGAAGAATTTGTAGATGCCTACAAAAAATTCGCTGAATCAGGCTGGGCCTCAATTTCCCTTCCGTCTGATATTGGAGGCGGTGGAATGCCAATAACTTTATCTGGAGGAACTTTAGAAATTCTTAGTACAGCAAATCTAGCCTTTGGTCTTGCACCAGGTCTTAGCGCTGGTGCAATATCTGCAATAAATTTTCATGGAAGCCAAGAACAAAAAGATAAGTTTCTTCCAAAACTTGTTTCAGGGGAGTGGACAGGAACAATGAACTTAAGCGAACCCCAATCAGGTTCTGATCTTGGAACTATAACTACAAAAGCAGAACCTCAAGAGGATGGTACATATAAAATTACTGGTACAAAAGTTTGGATTACATTTGGTGAACACAATATGACAGAAAATATAATTCACCTTGTTTTAGCAAAAGTTCCTGGCTCACCAGAAGGCACTAAAGGAATATCTATGTTTATTGTTCCTAAACATACAGTTAATGATGACGGGTCTCTAGGTAGTAGTAATAATGTGAAATGTATTTCTATTGAAGAAAAATTAGGAATACATGCAAGCCCTACCTGTGTTATGGAATATGATGGCTCAGTTGGATATTTAGTTGGGGAAGAAAATCGTGGTCTAAATTATATGTTTACCATGATGAATGAAGCACGTGTATGGGTAGGAGGACAAGGACTAGCTTGTGCCTCAGGCTCATTACAAGGTGCCGCCCAATATGCAAGAGATAGGGTGCAAGGTAGGCCTGTTGGAATGTCTAAGGAAGATGCTAAAAATTCTACCATTATCGAACATGCTGATGTCAGAAGAATGCTTATGACAATCAAAGCATATGTTGATGCAATGAGATATCTGATGTACGACAATCAATTAATGCTTGATGTTGAATATTTTGGAGAAGATGAAGAAATGAAGTCTTTCGGCGAAGAAAGGTGTGGAATTTTGACTCCTATTACAAAAGCTTGGATATCTGATCTTGGGGTTGAGTTATCTTCTATAGCTATTCAAGTATATGGAGGAATGGGTTATGTAGAAGAAACAGGGGTAGCACAGTATTTAAGAGATGCAAGAATTGCTCCAATTTATGAGGGAACCAATGGCATTCAAGCACTTGACCTCATGTTTAGAAAACTTCCTCTGGACAGCGGCCAAGCTATGCAAAGGCTTCTTTCTGATGTAAATGAAGTTATTGAAGAAATGAAAAAAGATGACGAAGAAATAGTTTCAATGGCAGAAAAACTTGAAAAAGAGGTAAATACTCTCTCTGAAATAACTTTATGGCTAGGCTCCAAGATGCTTGAAGGAGAGCTGGTTGATGCAAGCGCAGGTGCTACACCATACTTAAAAATGTTTGGGCAAGTCTTAGGTGGCTATTATATGGGGAAAGCCGCAATGCTTGCTAACAAAAAATTTAAAGACACTGGTGATGAGTTCTATAAAGATAAAATTACATTGTCAAAATTTTATATTGAACAATTATTGCCATTAGCTTCTGGATATGCTTCATCTATAACAGCAGGAAAAGATGACTTATATGCCATGAAGGCAGAAAACTTCTAATTGCTTGATCTACTAAAGGAAAAAAATAACGTAATTGCCTTAATCGGTGCTAGTAACGATCCAAGTAAGTACGGTAACAAAATTTTAATAGACCTTATTTCAAAAGGCCATAATGTCGTTCCCATAAACCCTAAAGAAGAAGAGGTGGCTGGATTAAAATCATATCCAAATGTTTTTGGACTAGCTGAAAAACCTTCGATTATTAACTTTGTAGTACCACCTGTTGTTGGTTTAGAAATAACTAAAGAGATGGTTGAGAAAAATTACGATAATTTTTGGTACCAACCTGGTGCAGAAAGTCTAGAAATTACTAAATTTCTTGATACTAAAGAGAAAAACTTTATAGATGATAAATGTATTATGGTTGTCACAAGATTAGTAGATAATTACTAGTCCTCGAGTTCTTTATTAACACTATCTAGTTCTTCAAAAGATTTTTCAAGTTTATTTACTCTAGTTGTTTTCAATGTATCAAAAGATTTTACAGTTTGATCCAGCCTCTTTGTTACATCGTCGAAAGACTCAATAAACTTCCGGATCTCAATTTTTACTTTTTCATGTGTAGCTAAGATATTTTTTGTATCAGTTTGTAAACTAAATAATTTCATAGAATGTCTTATAGTTTCAAGATAGGCCATTAGTGTTTGAGGGCTAACCAAAATTACTTTCTTTGAAAATGCATACTGAATTACAGGTACCCGATTTGCACCAATTTCAGAAGTTAGTAAAAAGTGGTATAGGTTCTCAAGGGGTATGTACATTAAAACAAAATCAACAGTGCCTTCCTCTGCAGATATATACCCCTCTCTTGAGGATGTTTCATCAATTTTTGTTTTTATGGCTTTGTCTAAAAATTCTTTGTTTTTATTTTTAATTGATTCTATGATCTCCCTTCTGGCAATCTCATCTAGTGTTTCATTTTCTAAGTCTCTATTCAGTTTTGCAATCTCCATATAGTTTGTAAGTGGAAACTTTGAGTCCATGTTTATAGTTTTATTTTCTGGAAGGAAAAAAGTAAAATCAGGAATAGTACCGCTTGCCATTCTTTTCTGAGTCTCATAATGTATGCCTTCTTTGTACTCCATAATTTCAAGCAAGTCTTCTACTTGAAATTCTGCCCATTGCCCCCTACTTTGATTGTTGTTAAGTACAGATATTAAGTTTCTTGTCTGTTGATCTACACCTGTAATCGAGCTCTTAATTTCTCCTGTTTTTTCTAGAAATTCTTTAACTGTCTGATCAGATTTATTGAGTAGTTTATATATCTGAGATTCTTCATTTTCAATAATCTCACTAACAATTCCCTTGATTAAATACTCGTCATCTTTTTTATCCTCTTCGGTTTCTTTCCTTGTAACAAAATAGAGATTTGTAATCAGCAGTAAAATAATCAATCCATAAATTAAAATTTCCATGATTTAAGAATAGCAATTTGAAAAGACAGTTTGTATCGAATGTGTATTTAGTTACACCGTATCAAATATTTTTTGAAAACTAAATTTAAAATTATCTGCTGAATAATTAGATAAGATAAAATCTTTTGCATTCTTTCCAACTGCAGTTGCTTCGCTGTAATTTTTTATAATATAGTCAATTTTTTCTATCATTGTTTTCAAGTCATTACTTTCAAACACATATCCTGTTTGTCCGTCTATAACAATATCTTGCATTCCAGGTGCGTCTGTAACTAATACTGGACATGCAGTCACTTGTGACTCAAATATAACTCTTGCTAGACCCTCTGAAACAGAAGGGAGTATCATCAAATTGCTTTCTGAATAGAACTCTTTTACTTCATCTCTGCTCTTTGTGCCGTGTATATAGACCCTATCTTCCAGGTTGTTAGATATAATTTTTTCTCTCAAATCATCTAAGTATTTATGATTGGGTGTCGGACCAACTAAATGAAGCTCAACTTTATCGTCATGTAATTTAGGTAACGCTTCGATTATCAAATGAGGTTTTTTCCTATCAGTTATGCTTCCAATAAATAATATTTTAAAATTCCCTTCATCGCTTCTTGTAGGTTGGATATTACTAAATATTTCAAAATCAATCCAAGCAGGAAACCTAACAACTCTCTTTGAGGTGTCAAATGACAATGCCTGCTCTTCGGTTGAGGAAGAGACAGCTCTAAGTATGTCAGCATTTTTTATTGTATATGAGGCCATCTTTAGAAATAATTTTTTATAAACATTTGGAAATAAAAGATTTCTCTCAAGTTCTAAAGTATTTATAAAATCTCCATGCGACTCTAAAACTATTTTTATATTTTTAAAATTTTTTTTAATTTTATATACACCCAAAAAACTTGTTATAGGATCCTGAAATGTGACTATATCAATATTGTGTTTATTAATTAACTTTGGGATTTGAAAGTACGATAAAAGTAAAATTTTGAAATAATTAAATATTCTTGAGTTTATTTTTTTACTAAAGTAAAAATTTGTTTCAGATTCTTTAAAAACTTTCTTATGGCTTGAAAATGCAAGGACTGTGACATTAGCTACCTCATCGAGGTATTGATGTTTTTTTATAATATTATCGGTTAAGGGCAAGCTATAAAATGTTGGTGAAATAAACAAAACATTTTTTTTCATATTTTAGAAAAATTCTTTCAATTCATTTAATAATTCATTTTCATGAGTCCAAGGTACTGAGTGCCCTGCATCAGGAAAAGTTTTTACTTTTACATTTTTTAATCTAGTAACAACATCATTTGATGTCTCCTCAGGCACAAGTTTATCTTTACCACCTGTAATTACTAATGTTTCGGCTTCTATATTTTCTATCCATGGTCGTGCATCATATGGAACAACAAATCTTCCTCCATCAGCATAAATAAAATCATCCTTTGATTTATGCAAGTTGTTCCAGGCCCACTCTGTATATTCATCATTTATAGCGTTTGCTTTTCTTAAAAAAGAAAATTTAGACTTTGGATTGAAGTTAGGGAATAATCTTTCTCTTATCCTTACAAAGCTTACAAAAATTTTGAAAGCAAATTTATCGTTATAAACTGCTCCACCAAGCCAGCTAAAAGGAGTAATTAAAACTAACTTATCTACTATTGATTTATTTTTTTTCGCTATAGACATGGCTACAGCACTACCCATTGACCAACCAACTATATTACATTTTGAAATACCAAGTTCATTTAAAATACTAATGACAATGTCTGCATTTTCATCTACATCCCACCTGTCCCAACTAGCATCAGACTTTCCATGGTTACGCAAATCTATTGCAACAAATGAGCTCTCATTCTTTATCTTCGGGAGTATTTTAAACCAACTACCAAGAGAATCGGATCCCCAGCTGTGAAGAAATACTATTGGGATTGTTCCGTCTATAATATTCTCCCTAACAAAATATTCTTTCTCTCTTACAAAAAGCGTTCTCCCTGGAATTTTGCTGGGATGTAATTGAGTAGTGCCCTCAGATTGACTTTTTTTTGTTTCAAGTAAACCTTTTGTTACTGCTGTTATTGCGAATATTTTTGTTAATGTTTTAATCATCAATTACTAATAATATTTATTTTTTTATTATATCTGTCAGTTATATTCCCAATTTCTTTTATTGTTATCCCATAAGATTTTTCAATTTCTGTTGAATTAAAATTCGTTTTTTCAGGAACTGAAATTAACAGTCCTCCACTTGTCTGGGCATCGGATAAAAGTAGTGCTTCTTCTTCATTTTCATAAGTTATGAAATCTTTTACTGTATCAAAGTTTCTTTGACTTCCAGATGAATAAATGCCTTTATCGAAATATTTTTTTGCATACTCAATTATTGGAATTTGGTTAAAGAATAAATTTGCTGAAAAATTCTCATCAATCAACATTTCACTTAAATGTCCAAGAAGTCCAAATCCTGTAACATCAGTAATTGCGTGGGCATTTAAATTTTTTGCTACTTCTAGACTTCGATCATTTAATTTTGTCATGACATCAGTTACTTGCTTTATAGCCTCTTCTTCAGCTTTACCTTTTTTAATTGCTGTTGCAATTATTCCTGAGCCAAGTGGTTTAGTTAAAAAAAGCCTATCTCCTTTTTTAATATCAGTCTTTTTATAAATTTTCTCATGAATTATTCCAGTTACAGCAAAACCGTATTTTGGTTCTTTATCATCAATACTATGCCCACCTACAATGCTGCATTTCGCTGATTTCATTACATCTGAACCGCCTTCTATAACTTTAGATAATACATCGAATCCAATTTCTTCTCTTGGCCAACTTACTAACTGTAGTGACGAGATAGGGACTCCTCCCATGGCATAAATATCAGACAATGCGTTAGCTGCAGCTACTCTTCCCCAGTCGTATGGGTCATCCAGAATAGGTGTAAAAAAATCTACAGTTTGTACAATCTTTAAGTTATTTCCCAAATCAATAACTGCACCGTCGTCAGGATTGTCTAATCCGACTAAAATTTCAGAATTGTTTTGATTATTTTTCTGTAATTGCTTCAGAACCTGAGCAAGCTCTCCCTGAGAGAGTTTACATGCTCAACCTGAGCCATGAGAATACTCTGTAAGTCTCATTCAACCCTCCTTAACTTTTTTGTTTTTCCTTTAAAACTTCTTCCGAAAATAAGTTTTGTACAGTATTTAATAAAGGTGATTGAGTATATGTTTTATCGTCAATTTTTGATACAAATATTCCGTGTTTGGCAGTAGACATAACAAAAACTGTATCTACAGTGTACAGCTCATCTATGGTGATTCTAGATACTTCTATAGCAATTTTATTTTCTTTTCCAAATTTAAGTAAGTACTTTCGAGTGATTGAGTCAAGTATTCCCAAATCTAAATCTGGTACATAAATTATTTCACCTTTAATCCATCCTACAGAAAAAGTTGGGCCTTCTAGAACTACACGTTTGTTGCTAAGTAGCAGAGCGTCGCTAAACCCGTTTCTAATAGCTTCTCTGGTTTGCTTCATATTGTATGCATATGAAGTTGATTTAGATCCAATGATATTGTCGCTATTAACTTCAAAATCTCCACCAGGGTGCCAAGGAGCAGGTTGTGACTCTAATGAGTAATTCTCTGGTATATTTATTGGCTGTTGATAAAAAGAATAAATTGTAAAATCCTCATCGGAATCATTCCTCAAAATAAGAATCCTCACGTAACCGTTTTCATATTGTGATGCAATTTTTAAAATATTATTCTTAATAAGACTAAAGTCAACATTTTCAAATAATTGTTTCTTACAAGACTGCTTTAACCTTTCAATATGGTTATCTATGCCAAAAGGGAAATGGTCATGAATTTTAAGTGCCTCAAATACTCCATCGCCTCTCCACACAGCTAAATTTTCTACCGATAATTGAAAATCTTCTTTCGCTACTTCTGTCTCATTAATTAAATACACTCGTCTTAATCCCGTTCTCTTATATAAGTGTTTGTAATTGGCATTCTTCTATCT
>Ga0315316_10002412_pt1 | contig 13416 bp, 8 predicted proteins | sample M160m3416metaG_FD_203702 | JGI IMG/M metagenome (GOLD analysis project Ga0315316, IMG submission 203702) | Ammonia-oxidizing marine archaeal communities from Monterey Bay, California, United States - M1 60m 3416 | ecosystem: Environmental > Aquatic > Marine > Intertidal zone | place: USA...
TCAGGATGCCGGCTACCTGACGGCCCATGTCGGCAAGTGGCATCTGAGCGGCAACAAGCGCCTGCAGTATGAGACGGCGGGACCGCGCGAACGCGGCTTTGATGAATCCGTTGCCATTCGTGGCGGCGACTCGGCGTTCTGGAAGGGCACGCCCGTTTTTCGCAACGGCAAGGAGTTCCCGGCCCCGGAATACCTGACGGACCTGTGGGGCACGGAAGCCTGCGCCTTTATCGATCGCGCCTATGCCCAGCCCTTCTTTTTGTACCTGGCCTACAATGCCGTCCATTCGCCGATGCACGCCCTCGATACCGACCAGAAAAAATTTTTCGAGGTGATAGATGAGAACCGCCGCATCTACGACGGCATGCTGCTGGCGATGGACCGCAGCATCGGGCGGGTGCTCGATCGGCTCGACAAACACGGCATCGCCGACAACACCATCGTCGTCTTTCTCAACGACAATGGCGGCGGCGGCAGCACCGATCTATACGCGTCCCATTCACGAAACTATGCCAACAACAAGCCGCTCAGAGGGCATAAGTTCGACGTCCTCGAGGGAGGTGTGCGCGTCCCCATGATCATTCGCTGGCCCAAACATGCGCCGGCCGGAAAGGTTTATGGCGAAATGGTGTCGAGCACCGATGTTTATCCCACCCTCGTGGCCGCCGCCGGTTTGCAGATGCCCAAGGGACAACCGGCAGACGGCGTGGACCTGCTTCCTTTTATCAACGGAAAGAACGCATCCAAGCCGCACGAATGGCTTTGCTGGCAAAACCGCAGCTGGCTTCCGCGCCAGAAGGGCAGTTACGTTGTGCCCACTCCCAAGGTTCACAATTCCGCCATCCGCAAGGGAAACTGGAAGCTCGTGCGCATGAACGAAAAGATTGGCTCGGATGCCCCACCACCCGCCTGGCTCCTCTACGACCTGGAGAAGGATATCGGGGAACAGAGGAACATCGCCAAGCAGCACGATGACGTTGTCAGGGAATTGGCCGCCCACTTCAATACATGGCGATCATCAATGCATCCGACCGTTGAATAGCCGGCAGCCGGTAAAATGAGATATTCTCATGAGTTGATATCCGTCAGGCTATGGAAGTGTATTAATATACATTATCAGTCTTAAGTCCGGCATTTTCCCATGCAATGAACGCGAAAAAACACCCCTGAAAACATGATGAATAAACAGAAACCCGAAACAAAAGCCCTTGCCATAATCACCGTCCTTCTGGCCTTGGCGACCAACATCTCAGCAGAAATCAAGATCGAAAAGAATGTCTCCTATGGCCCTCACTCAAGGAACGTCATGGACGTCTACTGGGACACTGATTATAAAAACGCGCCCATTGTATTCACCATTCATGGCGGTGGATTCAAGAATGGGGACAAATCTTACTGTAACGGCGACATGCGGAAACTCTACATGGCAAAGGGTTGCATCGTGGTCTCGCCAAACTACCGGCTGGTGAAAGCAGGCACTAAAGTAACCAAGGATGATTGTGCCCTCGATACCGCCATGGCGGTTGCCTACATGCAAGCCAACGCCAAAAAATATCAAGGCGATGCCGCTAGGATCGTTGCCACTGGAGCCTCTGCCGGGGGTTACATCAGTGCACAGATTGCCTACAAGAAAAAATGGGAATGGCCAGCCGGTGCCAAGCACAAGCCCCAGAAATTGAATATTGTCGGCTGGTTCGGCAACAGCCCTTTTCTGCCACCCGCACTCATCAGGCAGGTAGCCGCGGGCGACCCTCCCGGCTTCGTCATGTATGGAGGCAAAAGGGAACACCCGGCTACTCCCGCTAAGCAGGGACATGACATTCAGGCTGCACTCAAGAAAAACAAGGCCTGGAGCAAGATGGTCTACATCGACTTCATGGGACACGTCCCTGCCAAACGCATCCTGTTCAGCCCCAAGACCCGCGACAAGCAAACTCACGAAGCCTTCAATCAATTCCTCGACATGGTGTGCCACGGCAAGGGTAACCCCAAGGGCGGCGACGTGATCAAGGTGGAAAATAAGAAAGGATAGGCATCTGGGCTTAATGCGAGTTCCGCTTACCATTCTTCCTGCCCTGCTGTTTTGCATTACCAGCGCTCCGGCCCTGGAACCCAGGGAACCTGGGACCCGAAATACCACCGTCCCGGATCAAGGAGACATCCAATATACACTCAAAGAATCAACAGACCCTATTCCCAACAGGATACATATCCTGAAAGTAAACCTGGCCTCCAATGCCGTGCAACCCAGGGTTGTCCACGGGCCCGACCCGGACGGGGACGGTCCTGCTGAGGTATCACTGACAGATCCTAGGAAGCTAGCCTCAAGTCCAACAGTCCTCGCCTTTGTCAATAGCAATCCCTGGGACAGTTTCCCGGACGCCAATGGAAAAAGAAACAGGAACTGGTATTCCGGTCAACCTGTCGACATTCACGGCATGTCCGGGACGGGGGGAAACATGCGCAGCAAAGAAGCTGCAAACAATACCTCTGTCTGGTTTGACATAAAGGGACGGGTTCATTTCGGTCACAGGAAAGGAAATGCGCCCATTGAAGCCGCAAGCGGGTTTCAGCAGATCCTTGCAAAAGGCAAACCCTTGGTAACCAAGGGCGGACCAAGGCACCCGCGCACTGCCATTGGGGCGGACAGGACAGGAGCAACCCTTTGGTTGGTTGTCGTTGACGGAAGGCAGAGAGGCTACAGTGAGGGCATGAACCTGCAGGAGTTGGCTGTAGTGATGCAGGACCTTGGCTGCTGGAGTGCGACAAACATGGATGGAGGCGGCAGCAGTATCATGGGATTACGTGATAAAACGGGAAAAATGCAGGTCATGAACCGCCCTTCAGGACGTTTTCTCGGAGCCGTTAAAATCCGCCCTTTACCAACGCTCCTCACCATCACAAAATCTAGGCCACAACAAAAATAATCCGTAATCTGGAATCGGCCTGGGCCTTTTCAGGGATCATCTTATTTAAAAACACAGTGAACTCATGAGGCAAAAAATCATTACGGGTATCCTTTGCATTCTGTGGACATCGTCTCTAAGTGCCCAAAGAGATCAACCCAATATCATTTTCATATTGACCGATGACCTGGGTTACGGCGACGTCGGAGCCCTTTTTCAAAAGCAGCGCAAGGGCATTCAGCTAAAAACCCCGGAACTGGATCAAATGGCCAGGGAAGGCATGACCCTGAACCGGCATTACTGCCCGGCACCCATCTGTGCACCTTCCCGGGCTTCCCTGATATCAGGCCTGCACCAGGGACACTCTAATGTGCGCAACTATCAGTTCGACAAGGCCATCGAGGATAACTGGAATTTTGCCAATACCCTACAAAGGGCAGGATACTATACCATCCATCTGGGCAAGTATGGACTTCAGGGCGGTGGCAATTCCCCGGAAAAATGGCCCGCCTATCCCACCAAGCGTGGCTTCGATTATTTTTATGGCTATGTAAGGCACGTTGACGGGCACCAGCATTACCCGGCGAATTTCTGGGAAATCGGAGACAATAAATCACACCAGCAGAAAAAGCAGGTATGGGAGAATAATGAAGAGGTTTCCGGTGGACTGGACAAATGCTACACCACGGATTTATGGACCGCCAAGGCCAAGCAAATGATCGTGAAAGAGACCAGGGGAAATCCCAAGCGACCATTCTTCATGTACCTGGCCTATGACACACCGCACGCTGCGCTGCAATTGCCGACGATCGCCTACCCCGAAGGAAAAGGGATCAACGGCGGCCTGCGATGGCTGGGAAAATCTGGCAGGATGATCAATTCCGCAGAGGGGACCATCGATCATTATCGCGATCCCCATTACACGGGAAAAGGCCTGACAGACGTGGCCGAAAGGTTTGCCACCTCCATCACCCGAATTGATCATTGCGTCGGGGACATCCTGCAAACCCTCAAGGATCTCAAGATCGACAAGGACACCATCGTTATTTTCTCCTCGGACAATGGCCCTCACCGTGAGGCCTATATCAAGGGAGAAAGATGGAGCCCGTCAGTGTTTGAATCCGCCGGCAGGTTCAAGGGATCCAAGGGATCATCCCAAGAAGGTGGAGTCCGTGTCCCTACCTTTGCCTGGGCCCCGACAAGGATAAAGGCCGGTCAAAAAACAAACACACCCTCCCAATTCCACGACTGGATGGCGACCTTTTGTGATTATGCCGGAGTGGATGCTCCCGCAAGAATTGATGGAGTATCCCTGCGACCGACTCTTCGTCAGAAAGGCAGGCAGAGGAAAGGTATCGTCTACATGGAATTCAACAACCAGCAAGCTCTCTACCTTGATGGCTATAAAGGCTTACGAATGAAAACCACAGACCATGCGGTCGACTTTGAAATATTTGATACCATCAACGATGGACCTGAAGCAAGGAACCTGGCCGGCACAAGCGACGCTTTCATTCGTCTGCAAAAGAAAATGAAGGATGAGATACTGAGGATAAGGATGCCCAATCGGCATGCTAAAAAACCTTATGATGATGAACTTGTTCCCGGGCTGGATATTAACGAAGGTGATTTAAGCAAGGGTGTTGCCGTAAGTTCCTACCTTGGACAATGGAACTGGGTTCCCGAGTTCACTCAAATCCCCACGCGCCAAGGCCGGGTGCAAAAAACCATCAATCTGGGAGCGCTCCCCGCTGAAAAAAACGCCGGCTTATTGTTCCAGGGGTATATTAAGATCCCGGAACCGGGAGACTGGACGTTTCATTGTCAGGCGAAGGGTGGCGTGATCGTCAAGATACACAATAAACTGGTCATTGATGGCGACTACAAATATGACGGAAGCCTGCTCAGCACGACGCTCAAACTGGACAAAGGCATTCATCCCTACCGCTTGTATTACAGGACGCCTGACGGGAAACCCGCCATCAACCTTCAATGGCAAGGACCCAATATTGCCATGGACTTGATCCCTGCTGACTCCCTGCTGGTAAAAAGAAAATAAAATCGCAGGAAAAAATGATGCTGGGTAAAGCAGCACAAAAACAATAACTTTACTGAAATGACGCTCAATCCAGCATTAAATATTCTCCACATGAAACACCCTGCCCTGTTATCCACTCTCCTGCTCGCCGTATTATCACTCTCCTCTCCGGCCGCTGACCGGCCAAATATCCTCTGGATCACCAGTGAGGATAACAGCATCTCCTGGGTGAGTTGTTACGGCAGCAAGAATGCCAAGACCCCCAATATCGACCGGCTGGCCGGTGAAGGCTTTCGTTACCTCCATTGCTTTGACAATGCCGCAGTCTGCGCCCCGACCCGCTCCACCTGGATCACGGGTCACTACGCGATCTCAATCGGCACCCAGCCGATGCGCAGCCGTTACCAGATTCCGCACGATAAAATCCCCTACTATCCCGACCTGCTGCGCAAAGCAGGCTACCATGTGGCCAACGGAGGCAAGACCGACTACAACATCGGCGGCCGGGATGACAAGGCGGTCTGGAAAGTCAACGGCAAGATCCCCAAGCGCAAACCCGGACAGAGATTTTTCCAGATCCGCAATATCGGGGACAGCCACGAGAGCCGGGCCTTTCCCAAGAAAGCCGGGGATGTGAAGAGCGATCCTGCAAAAATGATCCTGCACTCCTACCATCCCGATCTTCCCGAGATGCGGATGACCTATGCCACCTACACTGACGCCGTGCAGAGAATGGATGCCAAGGTTGGGGAAATCCTCCAGCAACTAAAGGAAAACGGCAATGAGGAGAACACCATTGTCGTCTATTGCTCCGACCACGGCGGAGTCCTTCCCCGCAGCAAGCGCTTCCTCTACTCCAGTGGAACCCACTGCCCGTTGATTGTCCGCATCCCCGAAAAGTGGAAACACTTCTGGCCGGCGCAAAAGCCGGGCATGACGGTGGATCGCATCGTGAGCTTTGTCGACATGCCGAAAACCTTCTTGAGTCTGGCAGGAGCCAGAGTTCCCAAGGGATACCAGGGGAAAATCTTTCTTGGAGACGGCATTGAGAAGGCACCCAATTACCACCTGAGTTTCCGGGAACGTGCTGATGAATGCGCCGACACGGTTCGCGGCATGCGTGACGCCCGCTATGCCTACATCAAGAACTACATGCCCTGGGCTCCCAACGGGCAACGCCTCAATTACATGTGGAAAATGGCCGGGGCCGGGGCGTGGGAAAAACACTACCAGGCGGGCAAATGCAACGCGATAACCGGGCGCTTTTTCAAGCCGCGACCTTCAGCGGAATTCTATGACACGGTGAGTGACTTCGACAACGTCAACAACCTGATCGACGACCCGCAACACAAGGCAAAGATTGCCGAGTTAAAGCAGGCCATGCGCAAGAAACAACTCGAACTGTTCGATTCGGGGCTCCTCCCCGAAAACATGCGCCTGCGCCGCGCCGAGGCAAACGGCATGACCATCTATGAGATGGTCCGGGATCCCAAGTTGTATCCCCTTGAAAAATATCTGGATTTCTCGGACGTGGCCCTGTCCAGGGATCCGGCCAACCTCAACCAATTGGTCAGGGCAATGAAGGATCCGGATGAAGGTATCCGCTACTGGGCAACATGCGGACTCTTCCTTCTTGAGGACAAGGCCAAGCCTGCGGTCAAGACCCTGGAGGCTGCCCTTAATGATAAATGCAGCGAGGTGCAAATGATGGCAGCCTGGGCAATGCACCGTCTGGGTTTTGAGAAAAAAGCGGAGTCGACCCTTGCCGAGGTCAAAAACGCGGCCAAGAAAGACAAGCCTTTCCTGGAATCCATTCACCGCTGGATGAACGCCGTGCATCCCTCCGGATAGCCGTGAATAAACCAGGAGGAAAAGCGCACCCTCAGCTTAAATGTCCCATGAAAAACACCACCCGTAGAAATTTTCTCAAGACCTCCGCCGCCGTCAGCAGCTTTCAAATCCTTCCCTCCGGTTTGCTGGCCAACTCACCCAATGGCCGTGTTTGCACCGCCCATATCGGCACCGGCGGCAAGGGCCGTGTCGACACCGGCGAACTGGTTAAGCACGAGCGGGTCCAGGCAGTGGGCTTCTGTGACGTGGACCGCAACCGTGGCCAGATCGACTCGTGGCTCTCCAGGCACAAGAGCGCGAAATTTTTCCAGGACTACCGGGAAATGCTGGCCACCCTCGGTGACAAGGTCGACGTGGTTTCCATCTCGACACCCGATCACACCCATTACCCGGCCACCATGGCGGCAATGAAGCTGGGTAAACACGTCTACACACAGAAGCCGCTTACCCACAAGCTTGCCGAGGCACGCGAGCTTGCCGAATATGCTGCCAAGAAAAAGCTCACCACCCAGATGGGCATCCAAAACCAGTCGCGCGCGCCTTACCGGTTTACCCGCCACCACATCAAGGAGGGTATCATCGGCAAGATCAAGAGGCTCTACGTCTGGTCCTTCAAGAACTGGGGATATGACGGCAAGCCTTACAGCGAAAAATCACCTATCCCAAAATCCCTGGACTGGAACCTCTGGCTAGGCACTGCGCCCGTGAGGCCGTTTGTCGACAAGGTCTATCACCCCGGCCAATGGCGCAAGATCCTCGACTTTGGTTGCGGCACGATCGGCGACATGGGCATCCATATCTTTGATACACCCTTCAAGTCTCTGGATCTTTCCGATCCACTGTGGGTGGAAGCCGAATGCCGGGCACCCAATGCCTTTGGTCATGCCGAGGAAAACAGGGTGCGCTATGGTTTTGCACCCACCAAATACACCACTGATAACTTCACATTCACCTGGTGGGACGGTAAAGGTGCCCCGCGACACGACGGTAATCCGGACCTGCAGCTGCCCAATGGTGATCAACTGCCCTCACAAGGCGCACTTTACGTCGGCGAGACCGGCCGCATGGTGCTGCCGCATTGCAAAATGCCGACTTTCTATCCCCAGTCCGTCCTGGAGGGCATTAACAAAAATGAATTCGGGAACGTCAACCACTACACGCAATTCCTCGACGCCATCGAGGGCAAGGACAATACACTGGCCGGGTTCGACTATGCCGGACCGCTGGCAGAGTCCCTGTGCCTTGGCGTGGTTGCCTGTCAATTCCCCGGCCAACGCCTGAAGTGGAACGCCGGGAAAATGCAAATCACCAACAAGCCGGAAGCCAATCAGCTTCTGGAGGGGAAATACCGGAAGTTTTGATTGAAGGGGCTAGCAGAATTTAAACGTCCACTCACCATCCAAGAAGACTACGAACCGAAATCATGAGAATCACACCGACCTCCATTGCGCTCTCTATTCTGGCTGCCATCGCATGGTTGCAATCCTCAGTTGCAGCAGAAAACAAGAAGAGCGAAAAAGGCCCGCTCAAGGTATTTATCCTCGCCGGCCAGTCCAATATGGATGGACAGGCGCAGATCAGGACGATCGATTTTCTAGCCGAAGACCCGGACCCTGCACGCGCATCCCTGTTGAAGACATTCAAGCCGGACGGGAAAAACCTGGTCACCCGCAGTGATGTCTGGGTCGCCAATGCAGGTGTTTATGAAAGGCTTCAACCCGGTTTCGGGGGGCGCGGAAACTACAACAAGCTGGGCTCCAAGATCGGGCCGGAATATGCATTCGGCTACTATATGGGCGCAAAGCTCGAGGAGCAGGTGCTCCTGATCAAGTATGCACCGGGAGGGCAAAGCCTCTATGTCAACTTCCGCCCACCGAGTGCGGGAAAAACTGGCATCGAAAAACTCGATAACCAGGTATTGACAAAAGAGGCGGCGGACAAGTGGAATGGCGGGCGGGTCGAGCCGATCGTCGGCCTGCAATACCGCAAAATGATCCGCTATGTCCACCAGACACTGGATAACCTGAAAAAACACTATCCCGCCTATGATGAAAAAGCCGGATATGAAATCGCCGGGTTCGTTTGGTTCCAGGGCTATAATGACATGTTTGATGTCACCGGCCGCAAGCAATACGGGGCAAATCTCGTCCACTTGATCAAGGATGTGCGCACCGAGTTCAAGGCACCTGAAATGAAAGCCGTTGTCGGTGTCATGGGAGTCAACGGACCACACAACGAGCACAACCCGAAACAGAAGGATGTGCGCAATGGTCAACGCTTCATCAATACCGTCTCAGAGTTCAAGGGGAACGCGAAGGCGATTGAAACCGCCCCCCTCCTGGATCCTAGAGTGGTCGCTCTGACAGCAGGAGGCTGGCTGCCGGAATATGATCGCGACTTCAAGAAAAACCCGATCACTGAGGAGGAACGTGCCATGTTAAGCCGCGCCATGTCCAACAAGGGGTTTCACTACAGCGGTGAGGGACGCTTCTTTATCCTTGCCGGCAAGGCCTTTGCCGAGACCATGCAGGAGTTGATGGGACTCAGGTAACAGGCGATAAAAAGTTCAATAATAAAAAACCGACGCCCATCATCGCAGCCTAATTTTTTTTCGGCATAAACTTTAAACTCCCCATCCTATTTCCAGATGAGTTTTATGAAACCAACCTACCTGCCCTTTTTCCTTGCCCTGATTGCCATGGCAGAAGCATTCCTGGCTTCCGCCCTGCCTGCCGCCGAAAAGCCCAATATAGTACTCATTTATATCGACGACTTAGGCTACGGCGACATTGGATGTTATGACTGCAAGGATATCCCCACGCCAAATGTCGACCGGTTGGCCACCGAAGGCGTCCGCTTCACAGCTTCCTACATCACCAACCCACCCTGTTGCCCGAGCCGGTGCGCCTTGATGATGGGACAATACGGTCAGCGCTTCGGGAAATACGGCATGTCCCGCGGCCTCCCCATCCCCGAGGATCGGCCAACCCTGGCCAAGTTCATGGCGGACAACGGCTACGTTACCGGGCAGATCGGCAAGTGGGATATTGGATCGAAAAACCAGGGCCCCCTGCAGGTTGGCTTTACCGAGGTCGCCCAAAAGCCGCCCAAGAAAAAAGCTGGCGTGGAAAATTCAAAGTACTTCTGCATCAACGAGGCGGGTCAGACCCAGTGGCTGACTGATTATGATGGCGACAACATGGTCGAGTTCATCAAGCGCCACAAAAACAATCCCTTCTTCCTTTATTGGTCGCCCGAGGCTGTTCACTCCAGCAACCAGGAGGCCCCTCCCAGCCTGACCAAACGCACGCGCGCCAAGGGCAAGCGAAGCAAACTGGCCGGCGCCATCGTCTCGGTTGACGACCAGGTGGGTAAATTATTGAAAGCCTTGCAGCAACACGGTCTGCGCGAGAACACACTGGTCATCTTCTCAAGCGACAACGGAGCCAATAGCGGTGAGAACGGATCCTCGGCACCCTACCGGGGAGGCAAGGGACAGGGAACCCAACATGAAGGCTGGGTGCGTGTGCCGACCATCTTCTCCATGCCGGGCGTCATTCCTAAAGGAAAAGACTATCACGGACTGGTTGCCAATTTTGACTTTTACTCAACAATCACATCATTGACCACCAAGACCATCCCCAAGCACTGCGACGGGGTAAACCTAATCCCGTATCTGAATGCTGAAAAGGAAAGCAAGCCCCACGAATACCTCTTCTGGCTCAACAACGAACCCGGGGATGCCGTGCGCCGGCACCTGATCGCCGTCCGATGGCAGGACTGGCGACTCTACAAGAAGTATGACAAGGACCCGTGGCAATTATTCGACCTCAAGGCCGACCCGCGGGAAGAACAAAACATTGCGGCCAGGCACCCGAAAATCGTCAAGCAACTCGCAGACAGGCACGCAGCCTGGGTCAAGACCCTCGCCCCGCTCGGCAAGATCCCGAAAGTGGAAAGAACCGGCGCCCGCATACCGGAGGGACACGGCTGGGTCTTCGCCAAGGACCGCGACAAATGAGGAGATTTCTTGCCACTGTTCATCTTTCCAAGCCATTACACTGCATAATCAAACATGGCCAAGCAGATCAATCGAAGCTCCCACAGGGACATTGTGCTTGCACTGGCTTTAGTCTTGTTCTTGGTCACGCCTTGTCGGGCGGAAACCGGTGATGACTTGACCGGCGAGGCCGCTCTGCGTGCCGATGCCCAGAAGGTCTTCAAGGAAAAGGTCACGCCCTTCGTCAATAATTACTGCACCAAATGCCATGGCAGCGTGGCCAAGGCGGGAATCAATCTTCAATCAGCACTCAAGAATCCCAACGGCGAGTCTGCAACACTGCACTGGAAGAAGGCCGCGGCGAACGTCAAGGTTCACGACATGCCGCCGGAGGATGTATCGAAAATTCCCTCCGAGGAGGAGCGGCAACAATTCATCGAGGCGGTCGGCAAGATCAAGTATCTGGCGCCTCGCGATCCCGGGCCTTTCGTCATTCGCCGACTCACCAAGCCGGAGTTCGCCAACACCCTGCGCGACCTGTACGGGGCTGACAGGTCCATTGCCGCCAATCTTCCCGAGGAAGTAGTCGGCGAAGGCTTTCTCAACTCGATTTCCCCCCTGCAGTCCGAACTGCTCCTCGACATCGCCAACCAGGTGATCGGGCAGGTCGTGGCGCCGGAAGGCCAAGCGCCTACCGCAGTCCAGAAGCGTCTTTTCGGGGAGCCACCCGCCAAAGGTTCCGATCTGCGCAAGGAGGCCCGCAATGTCGCCCGTACCCTTGCCCGGGATGCCTACCGGCGGCCACCCTCCGAGGCGGAATTGGACGTCCTCGTCGACGTCTACGACCTCGGCCGGGACAATGAACTTAATCATTCTGCGGCCTTGGGCTTGATGCTCAAGGCCGTCCTCGTCTCCCCGCAGTTTCTCTTCATCACTCCCGCCGGGGCACCTGAATCGAAGGAGAAAATCGTCCTTTTGGATGACTACCAGTTGGCCTCCCGCCTGTCCTACCTCCTGTGGTCGACCCCGCCCGACGCAGAGCTGGCGGCCTTGGCCGACCAGGGCAAACTCCACAATCCCGATGTCCTGAAGGCCCAGGTAGAGCGGCTGTTGAAGGACTCCCGGTCGCGGGCCCTGTTCGATGGTTTCGGGGCGCAATGGTTGCGCGTAAACGAGTTGGACGGGCAAGTGTTCGATCCGAAGACCTTCCCCCAAATGACGCCTGCCCTCCGCTCGGCAATGATGGAGGAAGTCCGCCTGTTCTTTGAGAGCATCGTGCGCGAAAACCAAAGCGTGGCCCGGTTCGTGAACAGTGACTACACTTTCCTCAACGAGCCGCTCGCCAAGGTATATGGTTTGAAGCAATCCGTCCGGGGTCCGAAGATGCGGCGGGTCAAGCTGACGAACCCCAACCGGGGAGGCATCCTCGGCATGCCGGCTACGTTGGCGGCCACCTCGTTCCCCAATCGGACCAGCCCCGTGCGGCGCGGGGTGTGGGTGCTCGAGCAGCTCCTGGGGGAACGCGTGCCGCCGCCACCGCCGGACATCCCCGAACTGGAGGAGCAGGATCACAAGGAGGTGGCAGGACTGACGTTGCGCCAACGGACCGAGCTGCACCAATCGGAAGCCACCTGTCGCAACTGCCATAAGGTGCTTGATCCCATTGGCTTCGGGCTGGAGAATTTTGACGCCATCGGCCGGTGGCGTGAAAAGAACGACGAGGGACTCGCCATTGATTCTGCAGGCAAGCTGCCCGGGGGCAAAGATTTTTCCTCGCCCGCCGAACTCAAGGGCCTCCTCGCCCGGAGGGAGGCAAGCCTCGCTCGTAACCTGACTGAAAGACTGATGGCCTACGCCCTGGGTCGTCAGCTGGAAGGCTACGACCAGATCGTGGTCGACCGTTTGCTTGCCGAGGTTGCAAAGGACGGCTACCGGGTGCGCTCCATCATTTCCGGGGTCATCACCAGTTACCTGTTTACGTATCGCAGGATTTAGGGATATTGTTCATTATCAACAATTACATACAATCGGATCAAAGCATGAATGCCGTTAATGATGGGTTACTCCTCAATCGCCGAACTTTCCTGAAAGGGACGGGGCTTTCCCTGGCGCTGCCGTTCATGGATTCTCTGGCCTCGGCCGCCGTTCCTGCCAAGCCGCCGGTGCGTCTGGGCTTCATGTACATGCCGCACGGGGTCTACATGGATAAGTTCTGGCCGAAGACCCAGGAAAGCTTCCTTAATTCACCGCCGCCCATCATCAAGTCGCTGCAGCCAATCATGGACCAGTGCCTGATGATGAAAGGCATCTCCGGTGTGCCGACCGCGCCCTTCAACGGCGCGCCGCACGCCCTTGAATTGTCGACCTGGCTCACCGCGAGGTTGCCCGATGCCAGCTCGCGCGGTCGCATCAATATAGCCATCTCGGCCGACCAGATCATGGCCAATTACGTAGGGACCCAGACCTCGTTGCCCTCGCTCGAGCTGGCGACCATGCCGCAAACCTGGAAGGAAAACCAGGAAGGCCTGCACGAGGGCTACTATTCTTACTGCAGCTACCGCTCGCCCACCCAGCCCGTTCCGGCCGAGATCGATCCCAGGAACGTCCTCAACCGGCTCTTC
>Ga0315316_10002413_pt1 | contig 13416 bp, 17 predicted proteins | sample M160m3416metaG_FD_203702 | JGI IMG/M metagenome (GOLD analysis project Ga0315316, IMG submission 203702) | Ammonia-oxidizing marine archaeal communities from Monterey Bay, California, United States - M1 60m 3416 | ecosystem: Environmental > Aquatic > Marine > Intertidal zone | place: USA...
GATTTATAAATGAAGTTAGCTGTTCTACTTTTTGAAAAAGAGATACCTTTTCTTCAATTAAAGTTAGCATGTCTGAGTAATCGGTATCATTACCAGGAACTCTACTAAATTGATTCATGTCATAAAAATATTGCTCAAATATATCCATCTGAGCATGATCGGCAAATAAATTAAACTCTTGTGGAGTTATATAACCTCTTTGTTCTTTGTTAACTATTGCTAACACTTTTTGATACACGTTGTCTATTTTTACCATATTTCTTTATTGTAGTTTGCGATCGCCCCGTAGAGCGACCGCTTCTACAGTTTGATTATTTTAATCGTTTTTCTATATTTGCATATATTTCCATACCTTCATCAGTTTTAAACCAATGTGCTAAAGCAGTGTATGGGTGCTCATCAAATGGAACGTTCATTAGTTTTCTATTGTTAGAAACCCAACTAAAAGTTCTTTGATCTGAACTTAATTTAATAAGATTAAGCTCAACAGCTTTAATACCAAAATTTCTAAGCTGAACGTTATCATCATCGGCTAACTCTAAGAACAAGGCAGGATTTTTTCTAGCAAACACTAGTAAATCTCTTTTAAGCTCCTTAGAACTTAGCTTAGCAACACTAGAACCTTTCTCTACACGCATGATAGCTTCTGCTAAATCAATATCTATGTTTCTAGCCATTATTATTGCGTCTGCTTCTAACTCTAATCTATCTATTTGCATTTCTGCTACTTCAGATGGTTTGTGTTCAGCATAAATTTTATTTCTGTCTGGGTGATATAAAGATAACATTTTTTGCAAAACTGTTTTTTCTTTTTCTACAAACAAAGTTCCGTTTCTAAAAATTACGTGTGATAGTCTTTGATCGCCTTTCATTTCATCAACAAACGGAGTTCTTTGATTTTCACAATATTTTAATTCTCTTTCATAACCTTTTTCTTCATCAAAGTAATAAACGTTTGCTGATTTAATACTTCTTGATAAAGGCTTCATATTGCCTTTTAAATAATAAACTCTGTTTCTTATTTCCCACTCAGGTTTTTTAGGTTTTTGTGTTTTAACAACTGGTGTTTCAACAACAGGTACCTCTACCGTTTTTTGTTTTTTTGCCATAATATAATATATAATAAAATTAATAAATAAAAGGACCGAGGCCGAAGCCCCGGTTCTTTAGTATAAACAGTGCTTATTTCATTAACATGAAATTGTTAGCACCTTGAGTAATTAAACATCTTTCAGTTAAGAAGTGTAATTGCATTGCATCTAAAGCAGAAGTAGCAGCTCCAACAGAACCTGTAACCCAAGTTTTGAATCGTCTATCATCTGTTTGAGAAGCTCTGTATCTTACGTGTAAGAAAGGACGCTTCATACTTGCACCAACAGTTTGATCATAAACTGAAGAAGTACCAGCAGGAATCATAACCCCTCTAATAGCGTTTGATCCAGCAACAGCATTAATACCACCTCTTGTAGCTAAATCATTTAAGTATCTGAAGTCAGACTTATAGAAGTCATAAGAACCTCTTCTGAAACCAGTGAAACCTAAATTTAAAGCCATATCTTCAGAGTTGCTAAATACACCGTATGATGTACCACCAGCGCCGTAAGAATTCATTGAAGCTAACATATCATCAATAGCTAAGCTACTTGATCTGTTAACAAACATCATGTATTCTTCAATAGCACCTTGCTTATCAAACTCAGCTAAAATAGCATCAAACTCAGCTAAATCAGTAGCAGGGTTAACACCGTTGATACCAGAAGTTAAGTTACCTCTTTGCTCAATAGCATCGAATAAACCTTGAGTACCAGTTCTTACAGCTCCATCAGCAGAAAAAGCATCTTCAGTTAAATCTTCAACAGTAACTAAACCAGAAACTGCACCAGCATCAGTAATACCACCAGTCTTAGCTTCTAACATTGCCATTTCAATATAATCAGTAAAACGAGCTCTAGTATCAGCCTCAGCTTTTAAGTACCATAGGTAACCTGATTGTCCGTTTTCAGCAGAAACTTCAACCCAACCAACTCTTGAAGCGTCAGATCCAGAAACTTCGTAGTAATCTTTCATAATAATTGGCTTATTCATAAAAGATTTGAAGTTTGGCTCGTTAGCACCTCTAGAGTTATTAGTAGCACCAGCAGTAGCAACATCAGTATTTGGAGAATATGCAGTAGCTTTTTGGAATTCAGAACCATAAACTAATATAGTAATTGCGTCAGAATCTTCAAAACCAGCAGTATCTAATGAAGCAGTACCATAAGGAGCTACTTCAATTTTATCATGAGTACCAGTAGTTGTACCTCTAATAGCTTCTGTTACTAAACATTTTACAACACCAGCAGAACCAGCGATAATAACAGTATCGTTTACTCTAACACCGTGGTCACAATCTATATCGTTACCATCAATGTCTGTAGTAATTTCAATAAGTCCACCAGACACAACAGTACCACCAGCTTTAGTAGTTACTGTACCTTTGTAAGAAAGGTGTAATCTTGATTGCTCAGACCAAACAACTTGGTCAGCAGTCATAGCTTCTTCTGCACCTACTTGATTAAGGAAACCAGAAATTGTACGAGGTCCAAAAACCTCAGCTTCTTTTTCCATCAAGTCCGGTACATATTGTTGCGCCCAGCCTTGTCCAGCAGTAGACGCAAGATCTAAATAATTTGAAGATAGTGTCATTTGCCCTGTAGCAGGAACACTATTCATCAAACTTCCATTTGTAATTGACATAATTTTTTAATTTTAAATTTGTTATTTATTTTTAATTTTAAACTTAAAAGTAGGAGAAGTGTCATCGTTAAGTACTCTTACTTTAGGGCCGCTTGTGTTATCGTTAGAAAATGCTTGCCTTGGATCCATATTTATATTTTTCGCCTTGGCAACACTATCTTTCATAGCATCAGCTTTACCTTGTTCGTAAAAATGCTTAGCAATAGCGTCGGGATTCATTGCTGTATATAGAGACTTATGATAACCTTTAGCATCTGACATTTCATTTTCTTTATTCAAGAACTTCTTGACAAAATTATTAATGTCGCTTTGAGTATCTTTTACCTCACCAGCGTTGTTCACGTTAAACCTATATTTTTTATCTCCGACGTTATATTCAAAACCTTTGAATTTATCGTTAAAAACTTCTTTAGTTTTTAATTTAAAAGTATTAGTTTGTTTGTCCGCTATTTTTTTGTTTTCTTCGCTTTCTTTATTGTATCTATTAAAGAAATTTACAGCCTTTTGTTGTTCGGTAGTTAACCTAGAACCAGCTTTAACTTCTTCATAGTATTTAGACTTTTGCCCGTCTAAGTGGCTTTTAGCGTTGGCAACTTGCTCTTTTAACGCTATTTTTTTCTTTTTAATCTCTCTTTCTTCATCAACTTCTTCATCATATGAAAATGAGTCTTCTATTAAAAAACTTATTTCATCATCTGTTAAGTGAGATTTTGTTTGTTTATAGTACTCTCTAAGAACTGTCATGTCATCATAACTAGAAAAGTCTTGGTTAAGTCTTACATAGTCTTCTAATGTACCGCCAGTTTCTTCCATAAAATCTACAACTTTTTGTAAATTTTCAGGTAAAGCTTTTCCAGTTTCAGCAGACTCTAACATAGCTTCTTGAGCTTGTTCAGCTAGATCATCTACTTGCTCTTTAACCTCTTCTTCAGTAATTTCTTCTAATACTGGAGTTTCTTGTGTTTCAGCTTCCGGTTGTACTTCTTTTTGTTTTTCCGTGGTGTCGGCGTCTTCAACGAGTTCAACCACTCTGTTATCGTCAGCGTTATCTTTTGTAACTTCTTCTGTGGTTTCATTTTTTTCTTCTGTTTTTGGTGTTATTGGTTTATCTAAATTTACCTTGATGATGTTGTCATCTTCGTTTGTTTGTTTTTTAAGATCAACTTTTGTTACGTTGTCTTCAGTAGCCTTTTCTACTACTTCTTCTGTTTTCTTTTTTGCCATAATATAATATAATAATAATTAATAATTGTTATCTAGGATCAAAGACACCTAAATCAAACCCGCCTCCTAATATATCATTACCTGCAGACTCAAAGTTTTTAGGTTGTTTTTGATTATTTCTTTGATCTATAAGCTCACTTTGTTGCGTAGCTTGTATTCTAGTTCTTTCGTCTTTACGATCTTCTTTTTCTTTTTCTTTTGTTTTTTGACCTTCAACTTCCATGCTTTTCAACTTCATGTTCATTTCAAACTCTAGTTGCATAAGTTGTTTTTTGTATTCAACTTCTTGAGCTTGCTTTTGAGCATCAAGTTGAGCTTTCATTCCTTCAAGCTGAGCTTCTGCTTGTGCTTTAGCCATTTCTTTTTGAACTTCTAATTCAGCTGCAGCTTGTTGTGTTTGCATATTAGTCTGCGCTTGCATTTGCATATTTTGCTGTTGCATCAACTGATCTTTTTGCAGTTTCTTTTCTCTTCTTAATTTTAATAATTGATTTGCTAACTTTACACTTTTAATTTCTCTAAGATCAATAGCATCTGCAAGTTCTATTATTTGTTGTTGTAACGCCATTTGTATATTTTGCTCAAGCATTGCTTTTTCTTCATCATCAGGTGTTAGCTCTAAAAATATACCAAAGTCATATAAATGCAAGTTTGACATTTCTTCAAGTGTAGCAACATTATGAGTACCTATAGCTTGTATGAAAGCATCTTTTGTTGGTGAGTACTCTATAATATCAGATATTCTAAGTGACAAACACTCTGCAACTTCTTGTGTTAAAAATAAACCTGCTTGTAATATATGTCTTGTAGCTGTATTACTATTTGCTGCAGCCATTTTCTGTATACCAACTAAAGCATTTCTGTCTGGCGTACTACCGTCTCTAGCTTCATTAAGACCTGTTACATCTCTAATCATTTGTAAGTAATAATTATAATTACCAATTAAAGCTTGCATTTTATTACCACCGCTACCACTTGTTATTTCTTGTATTGGCACTTTACCAGGGTTCATATCACCTTCCGAAGTAAATGATCTACCAATAACAGAACCTGTTTGGAAGAACATATTTAAAGCTTCTTGTGGACTATAGTTTGTACCATTACCTAAATCTATTTCAGCTAAACCGTCAGCGTCTAAATAAACACCATCTGGCACCATACGAGATAATACTTGTTGTAGCTTTAAATGTGTAAGCTGTATCATATCAGCAAAACCAGTTATACGTTGTACTAAAGATTCAATACGACCTTTGTACATGCGTGGAGCAACTATAGCGTAGTTCATTTTAACTTTAGTAAAATCGCTTTTTGGCCTCATCATGTTTTTAGCCATTTCCCATTTTAACAACTTATCTGTTCCTAAAATAATAGCACCATCGTACAAACACTCTACGGATCTGTGTAACTTACCAAAATTGTTATCTTCTGGTGGGTTAAAGCTATCATCTTTTGGTAATATTTTGTCAGCACCTGTACCAGTTTCTTTTACTTTATAAACTTCGTTCATATATGTTTTATAATTAAAATATAAAACTTGAACTTTATTTGTGTCATGCTCACTATAGCTATGACCTTGATTATAATTTGTTTTATGATAGTTTTTATCTTTAACTATACTTTCTAAGTCTTCTTGAGTTAAATGTGGAAATTGTTTTACTAGCTCATTAATAGGTATGCTTTTAACTTCACCAGCATAGTATATATCATCAAAATAAGGTGATTCGGTATATGAATAAACTAAATCAGTTGGATCAACGTAATCAACAACAACGCCTTCTGAAGTGTTAAAAGAAGTTTTAACGGCACCAATACCTAAAACAGTAAGATCGTAGTAAAATTGTTTTTTTGTTAACTCATATCTACTACCTTCTAAAAGAGTATTTATAGCTTGTTCTTCAGCTACTTCAACAGCTTGTTTATAACTAAGCTGCATGTGTAATTGTAACTCTTCTTCACTATCAGGTAAAACATCTGCTTTACTTTCAGTAAGATCTATACCAAAAGCTTCTTCAGCAAATTCATTTAGTTCTTTAGCTCTCATATCAGCTAATATACCTTCCATATACTCTGTTCTTTTGCTAACACCGTAAGGGTCTTGAGAGTATGCTTTTATATCATATGTTCTTTCTGCAATACCATTAACTACTATATCAACAAACTTAGGTATAATAGGCACTGGCTTCCAGTCTAAATTAAGATAGGACAAGTCACCGTTAATAGATAATTCGTCCTTATACTTTTGTATTGATTGTTCGCCTCTAGCGTATAATCTTAAATTGTGATAATTATTATGGTTAGTTTGGTATCTATTACTACCTCTTTCAGTGTGAAACCACTCAGCTTCAATAGCTTTTGCCACTTTCAAACCATAATCATAGCTCATTTTTTCCACATCACTTACAACTTGAGAAGGAAAATAACTTTTTACAATCATATTTATTTTTTAATTAATTTAGACATATTACCAGCGTTTGTATACTTAGCAATATTTATATTTAGGTTTGGTCGATAAAGATGCTTGTTATTTGCCATTATAGCAAGACCAGAACTAATAGAAGCATCATGCTTTGTTCTTTTGTTTATATCAAATTTAGCCCAGTCATTTAGTAAATCATTAAAATAACAACTGCCAAATTGACCTTCAGCATTCATACCTACATGACCTTGAATATACATTTCAATAGCAGAGGCATGAGCTTGTTTAATATCTTCGCTAGAGTTTGGTATACCACCTATTTCTTTTTCTGCTACAGATAATTTATTCCATATTTTATCAGGTCTGTTCATACTAAAACCTCTATAACCACGTCTTCGTAAATAATACAATAGACGAGGCTTATTGTTCTCTGCAAGTAAAGGCATACCATAAAATACTAATGCCATTAGAACGTCTTCAAAGAATATCTCCGCGGTTTGTGGCCTTGCTAAATATTCTAAAAAAAACTGATTAGCTGGAGAATCTTCCATGCTAAACTTAGTTAGTCCATGTAGCGCTCCTTTAGATCCTTTGCCATCAACAGTACCACTAATATCGTAACTGTCACAGCCAAACGCACCGATGTGCTCGTTGCCTGGATGTCGTATTCCATTTTTTATTATTACTTTATTTTGTATATGTGTTGGTGGTACCCAGCTTATTTTAAATCTACCTTTTAGATCTGGATAAAATATAACTTTTGTATCTTTTACTCCATTAACCCATTGAAAATTACCTCTAGTAACACCTAGTGTTCTAGACATTTCTTCGTTATAATCTATTTGCTCGTATATTTTAACTAAGTTAAATATACTATTTTTTGTTTCATCTCTAAACGCGTGTTCTGTAGTTCTTGGAAACTGTCTATAAAATTCATTTAACGCGTCTTGATCACCTTTTAAACCATCAGCTTCGTTTTGCCAATTGTCTATTACACCTACGTCTATTAACTCTCCATGGGGGTCAAAGACTTCATCACTCGGAGTATTGAAGACTGGGCTTCCGTGCTCGTCAATAAATCCTTCGTAGTTCCACTCCATTGGGATAAAAAGAGAATATAGTCCAGACGCTGTTTGTCCATTTCTGTTTCGCTTCGCAACGTCGGATGAGTTGTATAGTTTTTTGAAGTTTTCTCCACCTTTGTCTAATGAGTTTGAAGTAGAGCCCATCATACATTTACCTATAATCCTACTACCTAACCGTAAACATGTTTTGGTAACTCTCCAATTATTTAATATATTATCGGGTCTTTCCCATTTGCCACTTTCATCGTGTACTAACAGTTGTAGCTTTTCTCCGTCATAACTGTTATCACCTGTATTTTTCCAATCAATAGTAGTATCAAGTCCAACCAGGTCTTCCTGCTTTTCATTAGCAGTAATTTTTTTACGCGTAAACTTACTTGCAGGAACTCTATAAGCAAGCTCAGACTTAGGCCTGTCCATACCGTCTTGAATCGGTTTAAAAAAGAACGGGTAGTTAACTGATATTGGAACCACCTTGTCTGTAAACATTTTTTTAGCATCTGAACCTGTTTTAGATAATATACCAAATCTACTATCGCTAGCTAATGTAGCTTGATTAACTGTTTCTGCAGACGACATAAAAGAAAAACCAGATCGTCTATTTTTAAGGTAACACATACCATAACATCTTTTATCTGCTTTACATGCTTCCCAAAATATATAGAACAACCTGTTTGCTTCTCTGAAGTCTGGCGCACCTACATCTATTTTACTCCACTGCAAGTACATATAGTGCGTACCTGTTATATATGTTGGTGTGCCTTTATTGTCAAACCAGAAACCTTCATCTCTTCTTTTAAACTCTTCGTCTATGTAATCGTACCACTGTGCTTTATTTTCTTCAGGATATGCTCTCCAGTCAAATATATTTTTAAGTCTTGCTAGTTCTTTTGGGTATTCAAATTGTTGCCACTTCTTTACTTTGTTGCTATACACTCGCACTGGTTCCATCGGCAAAGCAATTTGCAACCCTTGGATTTCAATGATCTGCCCAATTTTACCAGTTTTTGATATGACAACGATATTGTTTTCTTTATTATATCCATATTCCCATTTATTTTTTTTATTAAGCCTTTTAATTGTATTAATTTTAACTGGCTCAACTATTTTAATTAAGTTTTGCTCGTACATTACTTTGATCTACCTTCAGCAAATCCTCTAAATACTTTTGTTTTATCTTCAGGTTCTTTACCTTCTAACAAGTTTTCTTCTTCTTGGATTCTATTTAATATTTCAAACGCGTCAAATATAGCTAGCTTTTTTGTGGCTGCGGCATTTTTTAATCTATCAGCTGATATGTCATCGTCAGAGTCTACAATAGCTTCTTTAGCAACTTTAATCAGTTCTTCAACTGCCTTCTGCCCAGCTTGGATTATATTCTTCTTCGTCTCCTTGATATTCATATTTAATTGTAATAAATTTTGATAACAGTCTATATAGTTTTTGGCCATCTATAATAAACTCATATTCTGAGCTTGGCCTAAACCCTATTAAATCGCCTTTGTTAACCGTGCCGTCAGTATGCTTAACAATACCAACTAAAGGCTTTTCTTTGTCTACAGTTATTTTATCTGTAGATTTTACTGGCGCTACAAAACAATATCCTTTTTGCGCTTGCCACTCGGTATTTTTATATAAAAATATTTGATCTTGTTGTACTAAATAAGTGTCTTCATCAACATAAGCTCTACTATTTTTTTCTATACCGTGTTGATTATGCCATCTTCTAAATACATTATGATGAACTATAACCTTATCACCAACTTTTATATCTGTATCACCAACTGTAGGTATTGCTTTTACTATAGCTTCTCTACTAACATATTGATGATTAAACATCTCTGTATTAACTATAAGCTCTTTACCGTCTATATTTTTTGTATTGTTGTATCTAGATTTTAATGGTGTTACAACAAAGTTGTAAACAGACTTCATTAATATTGTAAGTTGTATTCTACAGAAACAGCCATGTTTTTATTAAAGTCTTTCCAAGGTAAAACATCTTTGCCTTTTTTAATATAAACACTAAACTTATCGTCTTCTTCTAATATATCACAGATGGTATGACCACCATACACTTCTTGCCCAACGGCATAGTGCATGGCGTCATTTTTATAATCTTTACCTATTGATATTTTACGAATTAGCTTGCTCATCTTCTGGATAGTCTATTCTACCGTCACTTATGTTAATATTTACTTTACCATATTCCTTTTCAAGCTCTGTTTGTTTTTCTTGAAGTGCTTTTTGAAGCTCAGTAACATCATGACATATTGCATGCTTTCTAGTTTCCATTCTACCTAACTCTACTTGAGCTTGATTTATTGGTGCTATTAAAGCTTGAATACTTTTTAATTGATCTTCTGTTATATTTGTAGGTTTAAGGTCTACTACCTTTTCTTTTTTTGCCATTTTATTTAATTTAAGTTAATTATTATCTTGTTATATGTTCATATACATAATCATAAACTAAGTTCCTTTCAGCGTCACTTAGCTCTTTATTATATATTATAATTTGTTTTATTGACCCCGTCATATTACCAGTGTCATTTCCTGCACCAACTTGACTTATTACAAAGTCTGCTGAATTACTTTCAGTATCACTTTGAGCTATGTTGTTCACATATAAAGTTGTATCACCTGATGAGTTTGTGTTAAACATAACAGAAACTAAATTATCATCTGTAAGACTACTAGGAGTATCTAGTGAAAAATCTTTTGCAGTACCACCCGCTTTTAATGTAAAAGCGTTTGCACCTGATTTGTGAAGTATATGGTTGTCTGCATTGTCAGTATTACCAATTACAATTTTTCCATCGTCCCAGTTAGCAGAAGTGTATACAACAACTACGCAATAACCTGCATCACTTGTGTCTAAAGTTATCGCAGCTGGATCACCTCCTGAATCAAGCAGTTCTAATACATCTGCAGTTCCAGTAGCTGTGAATTGAACTTTAGGAGCTCCAGCAACAATACCTGCTGCAGTTGTTGTTACATTTGGCCTTGTGTTACTATTTGTTGGTTCTAATCTATAGTTATTACCACTAATATCAGACCATCTTCTTACCTCACCATTAGCCGTTCCAGTTAGCAAAAGCCCGTAGTTAGAACTAAAGTGAGCTTCTAAAGAACTTACATCATTAGGTTGAAATGGTTTTACATCAAGATGTAATAGACCAGTGCCTATTCCTAACATTACGCTCTATCTTTATAATCTGGTCTTGGAGCTACATAAACTATGCAAGATCCAGAGTTTAACTCTACTTTGTCCCACATACCATATATAGTAATACCTTTTGGAAATGTATCTGCAGTTGCTATTGTATCAGCAACATCACTTGATTCGTTTGTTGTGTTTGCGCCAGCAACTCCACCCCACTCTATGTCTATTGCTATTGCGTCAGTACCTACAAAAGCTGTGTTACCCATACCTAACCTAACACCACCATCAAGAGATTCTAAAGTTTGAAAAGTAACGTCTGTTACCATTGTTATAGCGCTAACATAATATTTAGCCGTAGCCATTGTTAAGTCTACAAAAGCTCCATCTCCTTTTACAAACGTAGAGCCGAATTGCCCAAAACCATATGATACTTCTGTTGAATTTTGTCCCATTATTTTTTTACTTTTTCTAGTGATCTACCGCCAAAATAAGCACCGATCACCGTTATTAATACTAATTGTAAAAGATCTACATATGAGTCTTTTACATTAAAACTTATTTTACCCGCGTCAATAAATATAAGTAACATTGTGCATACTACTAAAAATATTAACACTAGCGGTCTTATATTTTTACTTAGCCACGAGTCTGAGTTCATGTCTAACTTCCATCTTTCGGTTACTTGTTTTTGCATCTCAGCTTCATAACCCATGATTAAATCTTTTATCTTAGCTTCTGCAGCTAGTTTTTCTTCAGTACTAGTATGTAAATTATCTATTACATTACCAACACCTTTAACTAGATCTGCTGCGCCACCTGAAAATATTTTACTTAACATCTGTACTTGTTTTTACTTTTTCAAACGCACTAATACCAAAACATCCTAATGTTACCATAACAAATGAATTATATATAGTATCGTTAATTTCTAGTTCTCCACCTCCTACATAACCCATGTATATAATAGCAGTAGTTAAATCTATAATAGCAAATAATACCATAACGCCAAAAGATATAAAACCAATTATATTCTTTTCATTTATATCATTTTTATTTTGAAATAATTTCCACATAATTTATTTTTTAATATCCACCACCACCGCTACTATTACTAGTGCTTGGCGTGCTTGTTATTGTTGGTGCAGTTAAAGAGCTAACAGCTGACGCGTGAGTTGCACCTCCCATGTAACCTATCTGTCCTTGGTATGTGTGAGTGTGATAACCTTGTACGTTATTTTGAGTAGCCCAATTTACAGCCTCTTGAGGTGTTGAATATAAAGGTATACCGTCTATTGTTGTTAATATCATATATTTGCTGATCTTTCCCAAGGAAAATCATCACCAGCCTCTTTCCATTTACCATCAACTTTAATCATATCTTTACCGTTTATAGTTTCTCTTGGATATGTTACACCATCGTAATATACACTGTCATCATTATAAGCTAGTTTACCTAGTTTCATATCTGTAGCATGCCTCATTTCGTGTAATAACACTTGTTTTTCTTCTTGACTACCAGGTTGTATTTTATCACTTATAAATATACTACCGTCCATATTAGCTTCTCCTAATATACCTTCATCTAGTTTTTTTCTAATAACAGAGTTACCAGATACAGAAGCGTCATCAGATCTAAAGCTTAACTTTTTGTTTACAACTCCACCACTAGCTATTGGCTGTCTAGCTCTACCTAATTTAAACGACATTATTTTTCACCACACTTTTTACTTGGATTACCAACCTGTCTCCAGTCTTGTTTAACCCAAGTCTTTAAACTACCACCACTACTAGTGCCAGTTACATTACTTTTACTTGAACGTCTATATTTACCAGCTTTACCTGCAGCTCTTTTAGCCCTAACTACTTTAGATCTTTCAGAACTACTCATGCTAGCTATTTTAGCTTTAGGTAAACATACTTTTTTAGTACCACCACCTTTTTGCTTTACCTTTGTAGGTGAAGATTTACGACAACTACCTTTAGCTCCTTGAGCTGTACCTGGTACTCGTTCATAACCTTTCCAACAAGGTAGTGGGCTATTTTTAGCAAATTTAGACGTTATGTCGTACATTACTTCTTTTTCATCTTCATTTTCATAACTGAAGCTTTCTTCATCATCATAGCAGATTTTTTAAGCATAGCCATAGATTCTTTTTTCATCTTCATCGCTGCTTTTTTCATTTGAGCTGGAGAAGCTAAAATCTTTTTCTTTAATTCTTCTGGTAAGTTTTTTTGTTTACCAACTAAAGGTTTTCTAGCAGGAGACTTCTTAGCCATTTTTGCCATTGATTTTTTCTTCATTTTTGCAGGTGCTTTTTTCATTTTTTATTTTTTATATGTTTATACATTGAGTTACCTAATTTTTCACCCATCTTACTGTCTGACTTATAGTGAGCACGGGCAACTCTACGACTATAAGATATGTTTTCACCTGTTTTAGCAAAAGCTGATTTTGCTTTAGGATATTTATCACCTAACATTTTACCTATTAATATGCCTTGAACAGAGTGGCCAGAAGGATATGATTTAGTTTTCATTGAAGCCATTTCATAGTTAGGCATATTTTTATCTAACTCTTTAGGTCTTGGCCTGTTGTGATACTTCTTTAGTTCTAAGATTACAGGCGCAGAGTCTTTTATTAACTTAGCAGCAACCTTTTTATCATAATCTTCTACATTATTGTCTTTAGCTGTTTTAGCAAATGCAGACTCTATGTTATCAAATTTCTTTACAAAGTCTTTTTTTAAAGGAATTTTTTTAAGTTCGTTTAATTCTGTATGAGTTGTGTAGCC
>Ga0315316_10002414_pt1 | contig 13412 bp, 13 predicted proteins | sample M160m3416metaG_FD_203702 | JGI IMG/M metagenome (GOLD analysis project Ga0315316, IMG submission 203702) | Ammonia-oxidizing marine archaeal communities from Monterey Bay, California, United States - M1 60m 3416 | ecosystem: Environmental > Aquatic > Marine > Intertidal zone | place: USA...
CTGAAAGATGCATCTCAGACGGTGCATGTATTGGAGTTTGTCCAACAAAATCCATTTTCTGGATGAGACCAATGAATTACACTGCTGGTCAACCAGTTCCACTTCACAAGAACGGAATATTCATCAAGGGCTGGGCTGAAGACGCCGCCTTATAGGTACGTTTTCACAAAACCTCTTTTTCTTATTTATTTTCATTTAATTAGACGTCGTCTAAAATATTCTATGTCAAAAATTTCAGAAATAGTTGGATTCACAACTATCTTCTTTGTATTTTTAGTAGCACTAACCATAATTTTTCCATCACTATTTTCATCCATTTTTGGAAAATTTCCTGAAAACCTTGTTCCATATGAACTTGGAGCTTTTGCAGTTCCTTTGATTATCTCAAACATTGGTTTATTGTCATTTGGTATATTGTATTATAAGAAAAAACTTCCAGGTGTGATTCTTGATTCAATCAATAGAGTCAGAGTTTTTGAAATTCCAAAAAAACCAACTTATGCAATTCTACTGATAATTTTTGCAGTTTATATAGGAATTTCTACTCCTGATCTATTTCTAAATGAATCAGAAAATTGGCCTGATTATTCTATACTCGATAGCGCATTAGAATTATGGCCAGATGGTAAATCAGATAATCGTTATGTTCAAGAACAAAATGATCGTTATGTTCGAATGTTTTTACTTGATTCATCATTGAAGATATTTGAAAATATCAAGGTACTACCATTTGTTGCTTCAATTTTAGTGATATTGTTCACATATCTATTAACTGTGCAAATAACTCAAAAAAGATTTGCAGGAATAATATCAATTTTAATTCTCATTCAAAGTCACACATTCCTAAAATTTGACACTATTGCAGTCTATGAGAATTTTTGGATTTTATTTTATTTAATATCAATTTATGTTATTAGAAAAAAATGGATATTTTCCCCAATATTCTACATCCTGGCATTTTTCACTAAAGCCTTTGTTGCACCATACTTTGTAATGACCTTATTCTTTACACTTAGATCACAATTATCTTTTAAAATAAAATTAGCCATATTGCTATCTTATTTAGTTATAATCGGAATTGCTGCAATTGTGATATTTGCAGGAGACACATTGTATCCAAGTATTATTGACGTAAATTCTTCAAAATTCTTCATAGGATTGGCAACCTTTGGTCCTTTATTGAGATATGATTTTATTTTATTACTAACTTTACCTTCGATAATTGTTGGATTAACTTTACTGACAAAAAACAAAGTATACGGCGTTGATTCCATAATATTCTTGATTTTGGGTAGTCTATTATCTGGACCACTTCTTGTAATGTTTACAAATTTCTATGAAATTCTTCCATATCGATTCATACCGTTGATTGTATTCTTTTCAATTGGAATTAGTTTGTTTTTTTCAAAGAAAAAAATTATTTCTTAATGATAGTCCATTGAACCGTTGATGTATCTGTCTTTTCAATCTCAATCATTGGCAAAAATGTTTGAAAAATATTAATTTTATAGCCGCTCATTTCTCTCTCCACATGTACTTGTCCTATAAAATCATCTTGATTTATCATATTGTTAGTTATTCGAAAAATTTGTACACCATCCACATGTTCAATTTTCCCATTGTTATCTAATGTCTCCCACCATTTTTCTGTAAATACTGATGGAAGAAATCTTGAATTTGTAGATTCCGTAACTCCAATAAGTTCTCCAGCATTATTTCTAAGTGTAACTAAAGCATGAACTTCATATTGAACAATGATCTTATAACTTTCTTCTGAATTCGAAATGAAAGATGGAATATCCAAAGTCTCAGAATATACTGTATTTATTGTAGGTGTTTGACTAAGAACATTTGCTCTTGCTTTTTGAACCGTTTCATCTTCTGGAGTTAACATTAAAATTTTTGTAAATGTTAGAAATGTTTCTTCATATTTTTTTAGCATTTTTAATGCAATAGCTTTGTTGGTTAATGTTGAAATTTTATCTGGTTCAATTTCTAAAACTTTGTTCGATATAATTAGACTCTCTGAATACCTTTCTAATTTTATTAAAATACCAGCTTTATTTGTTAATATATCTAGATTATTTGGATATTTCTCCAAAATCATATCCGCATAAATTAAAGACTCTTCAAATCTTTCATCGTTCACTAATGTTGAAAATGTATAATACATATCGTTGACATTGGGTTCTTGTGATGGTAGTAATTCATTATCTGCATATGCATTTTGTAATGAAAATAAAATTACCAAACCAATAATTCCAAATATTACATATTTTATCATATGAAGTCTTACCGTGTCATATACATAAATTATTCAATAATTTGTTTTTTTGTTATTTGTTTTGGAATTAATTTTTTAAAATATTTTAAGAAGGCATCATCTTTTGGAAGATAAACTACATCAAATTTATTTTTAGTAAAAAATTCACTCCAAATTTGTAAAAATGTTGGAAATTTTTCAGGTTCAAAATCCTTTCTAGCCATAACATAATGTGATGCTGGAAAAATGTCTGAAATTTCGATTGGAACTATTCCTAAAAATGGATTATAATTACAAAATTGTATTGCATCTGGATCTTTGAATTTTCTACGCAATTTTTTGTATCCATATGATGAAAATACTGGTTTGATCGTTGGATCTTTTGTAATCACTACAATCTTTTTCTTTGTTCTAAATTTCTTTACATATGTGTGATATCTCTTTATTTCTGGTCTGTATTGATCTTCTGGACCAAATAGGAAGATTGCTTTTTCTTTAAATTTTGGAGTACCATCTTGTAAAAATTTTGTATTATTCAAAATTACATCAATTGTTTCGAACAGTTTTGGATGTGCTCTTGCTTTTTTCATTGTATACTCCCATAATCGTCCTTCTCGTATTGACTGTTTGACTCTATCAACTTCAGCTTTTATTGAATACAAATTAAAAAGTGCAATCTGATCAACTCTTTCATCTTTTTTCATACCAAGTAATTCTTTAGGCTTGTATCTTGATGATACTTCACAATCAAATGGGAAATACTCTAATTCTTCTAATCTTCTTGTGCCATCCTCTGTTATGACTCTGTCATGTTTTGCATAAAGCATGTATGATGCAGAATCAAATGTATCACAACCTAATGCAACTGCCAAAGGAATTGTTAGTGGGTGTCCTGCACCAAAAAGATGTAATGGAATTGAAGTTGGTATATTTTTCTTTGCAGCAATAATCATTTCTGCTAATAATTTGTATTCATATGATTCCATAAACTCAACTGGGCTTCCTAATGCAAGCATCTGATATCCCATCTTGATTAATTCATTTGTTGATCTTTTTACTAATTCTGGATGTTCACTTCCTTGAATTGGACCAATCCAAATTTGTCCATTATTTTTTTTATTTTTTATTGTTGTCTTACAAACTCTTAATGTATGATCAACGTATTCTTTTGCTATCTTTTTTGATAATCCAAATCCAGTTGGTTTGTCTAATGGTATTGCAAAATCTGTCATTATATCCATTTCAAATTTTGCCATAGCTGGTGGTTTTACATCCACTTCTCCATACTCTAAAACTTGATAACCCCCAGAATCTGTCATTATGGAACTATCATATTTTATTATTTCATGAATTCCATTTGCTCTTGCTTCTTTTTCAAGTCTTTTCATAGTGATGTATGCATTTGTAATCACAACATCAAATCCAATTTCTTTAATTTTCTTTGCTGGTATTGATTGTTTGACTGGATGTATTACTGGAACAAAAGACGGTGTCTCAATTTTTCCATGATTTGTGTGAAGAACTCCTATTCTACCTGCTAAGTCACTATATTTTATCTCAAACAATTCTTAGTATGATTATTGAGGATTATATTAAATTAGTAATCAAAAAATTTATCAATCTCATTTTTTCCTTCAACTAATCTTAGCCAATCTACCGTATCTCCACCCTTATGATTCTTAATTATATTGTAAATTTCATTCAAAATTTTTTCCGGTGTTTTCTCTGTTGTATCAATTTCAAAAGATTTCTCTTTTCCAAATGATACAATTGAATCATTCGCAATTATTCCTAGTATCTCGCTACCTGCATTTTCTTTAATTTTTGTTCCTTGATACTTTCTTTTGCTGTAAATTTTTATAAGATCATAAGGGTTTTTCCTCAAAATAATTACTAAATCTATATTTGATTCATCAAAAATGTATGGAGCCAAATGCCCCACAATTAGTGATTTTTCTAAATTCAATTTATCAATCTCATTTTTTATTTTTGCTGTATCTACCTCAATACTATCATTTACTTGCTCACCAAAACCTCTCTTAATTGCAAATTTGCTAATATCAAATATCTCATAGGAAGAATCTTCTTTGATAAACAATTCTGCAATTGTATGTTTGCCTACACCCGGATTACCCGTAATTACTAATTTCATATAACTCCTTTTTGCATCTGTGATTAATGAATTTCTGTAATACTAATATGATCAGATGAAAATATCTCCTTATGCAAATTGGATTACTTGGTAAGGCAAATGTTGGGAAATCAACTTTTTTCTCTTCTGCAACAGAAACAATAGTCCAAAGTGGTAATTTTCCATTCACTACAATTGAACCAAATGTTGGAGTTTGTTATTTGAAAATTATTTGTGAATGTAAAAATCTGGATACTAGATGTGGAAATGATCTATGTCATGACGGTACTAGATTCATTCCTATAAAATTAATTGATGTTGCGGGATTAGTTCCTGGTGCACATGAAGGCAAAGGTTTAGGAAATCAATTTCTTACTGATGCTATGAAAGCAGATGCATTGATTCATGTTGTTGATATCTCTGGCTCAACTGATATTCAAGGACAACCAGTAAATGTTGGAACCCATGATCCATTAGAAGATATTAAATTTGTTGAAGAAGAGTTTGATTTATGGTTTAAAGAAATACTTGACAGAGAATGGCCAAAACTTGTAAAAGAAATAGATCAAAAACGTGCAAAAATAACAGATGGAATTGCACGTCGGTTTACGGGACTTGGAATTCTAGAATCTCAAGTTGATCAAGTTTTAATATCAATGTCATTAAAAACAAAAAAACCACAAGACTGGTCTGAAAATGATATTATGACGTTCCTAAAGACTCTTAGAAAAAATGCAAAACCATTGATTATTGCAGCAAATAAAGCAGATCTGTGTGATGATCTTAAAATTCTAGAAAAAATATCTGATAACTTTAAAGTTATTCCTTCTAGTGCTGAAACTGAACTTTTATTGAAAAAGGCCACAAAAGCTGAATTAATTGATTATGTTCCGGGTGATGATAATTTCTCAGGAAAAGAACATACCCAGTTATCTGAACAACAAAATAATGCATTACATCTTGCAAAAAATGTTTTAACGAAAATCCAAACAACAGGCATTCAACAAATACTTAATTCAATAATATTTGATATTTTAGACATGATTGTTGTTTATCCTGTTGAAGATGAAACCAAATTAATGAATAAACAAGGGCAGGTTTTACCTGATGCAAGATTGTTAAAAAAAGGTTCTACTGCAAAAGAATTAGCGTTCACAATCCATCAGGATATTGGAAATGGTTTCTTGCATGCAATTGATGCAAAAACAAAACAACGAATTGGTGCTGATCATGAGCTCAAAAGTGGTGATATAGTAAAAATAGTATCAACACTTAGCAGAGGTTAGTATGATCTGTTTAGGAATTGAAAGTACTGCACATACTTTTTCATGTGCTGTGATTGAGAAAAAACAAAAAAATGGAAAAATTTTATCTGATGTTCGGAAAATTTATCGCCCACCTGAAGGTGAAGGAATTCATCCTAGGGAAGCATCACGTCACCACATCGAAAATAGTTCGACTGTTTTAAAACAATGTCTTGATGAAGCAAAAATCATGATTAATGATCTTGATATGATTGCATATGCAGGAGGTCCTGGTCTTGGACCATGTCTTAGAGTTGGAGCAGTTGTTGCACGTTCTCTTTCATCATATTACCATATTCCAATTTATCCTGTCAATCACGCTATTGGTCATATTGAATTAGGTAAGCTTTTGACAGGTGCAAAAAATCCCCTTGTACTTCTTGTTTCAGGTGGACATACGATGATTCTTGCATTTTCTTCCGGACGTTGGAGAGTCTTTGGTGAAACTTTAGATATTACATTAGGTCAACTTTTAGATCAGTTTGGACGATCATTAGGATTTGCTTCACCCTGTGGAAAAAAAATTGAAGATTTAGCAAACAAATCAACTAATTACATTGATTTGCCATATGTAGTCAAGGGGAATGATGTCTCATTTTCAGGTTTACTGTCTGCAGCAAAACAAAGTATTTCAAAAGGAACTGAGGATGCATGCTATTCATTACAGGAAACTGCATTTGCTATGATTGCTGAAGCAACAGAACGTGCTTTAGCATTTACTAGAAAAAATGAAATTATGATAGTTGGAGGGGTTGCAGCAAACAAAAGACTGTCTTTTATGCTAAAAGATGTATGTAAAAGACAGAAAGCAAAATTTTTTGTTGTACCTCTAAATTATGCTGGTGATTGTGGCTCTCAAATTGCTTGGACTGGAATTAGAGAATCTAGCGTATCTGATGGTGCAAAGATTAAAGATACTTTTGTTAAACAATCTTGGAGATTAGATAGTGTCGATGTTCTCTATTGATTCTTAAAATCTTCTATGGCATCTTGAATATCTTCCAACCATCCACCTGTTCCCATAACACCGAACTTGTATGACTTTTCATCTTTATCTGTTTTAATTTTAAAACAGATCTTTTTGATGAATCTTCCTTCCTTCCAAACATCTACTTGATCTAATGGTACATCAATCACGGTCTCACCCATTTTTGTTGTAAAATCTGCAATCCTACTCTTTCTTTTATCAAATGCAATACGCTTGTTAGTTAATGTTAGAACTCCGGTTCCTAATTCATCTTCATTACAATCTTCTTGTTTCAATCGTTTTTCGTCTGAATCCATATTACTATTGAAAAATTATATAATTAATGGCTTTACCTAGAAATGCTAAAAATGTCACATTTTATCTAAAAATATGAAACAAAAGTACAAAGAATATCTAAAATTAAACAAAAACGTTCTTTTTGGTTTTCTTGGTTCAATCATTATTTCTGCAATAGCTGCAGATTATTTTGCTGATCAAGCTGACTATCTTAACACATCATTAACATTGATGATAGATTATGCCATGTTTTTTTCAATATTTGGTGGTTTGTTTTATCTTGATAATAGAAAAAAATATGTTTTAGAAAATGGTCAAAGAAATAATACACTTTTAAAATCAGATCTAATAAAAATAATCTCTTCATTAGGAATTGGTGAAATTGTTTATACAATTGTTAGATGGGGTTTACAATACTATCTTTTACTCATAAATTATGAACCATATATGGCATCAATTGTATCTCAGTTAATTTCCACTGTAGTCTATATGATTACATTAAATTTGTCTGTAAAACTTACAAAATTGTATAAAGATGGTAGTTAGTGTTTATGTTGATGGTGCAGGTGGAGAAAAATCTGGTTTTGGTTTTTTTGTTAAAGAGACCGGTGAGTCTTTCTATGAAAAAAAATTAGGAATAACAAATAATCAGGCTGAATATTATGCAATAATCTCCGCATTAAAAAAATTTCAAGATTCATCAGAAGAAATCATAATTTTTAGTGATTCACAAAATACTGTAAATCAATTAAATCATGAATTTTCAATAAATAATGAGCAATTACGTATTTTGGCACAAGAATCTTGGTTATTAATTCCAAAAATTCCTAAGTTACAAATAAAATGGATTCCAAGAGCAGAAAATCTAGCAGGAAAGATGCTTGGAAGCTAATTTGGAATAGCTTTAATTATAGAAAAATTTTTGATCTAAAAAGATACAATGACTGATTCTGTTTTCCTTTCTCCAAAATCTATTGCGATTATTGGTGCTTCTGACAAAGAAGGTAGTGTAGGTCGTGCAATTACCTCAAATATTATGAAAGGTTACAAAGGAACAATTTATCCAATTAGTCCAACACGTGAAACTGTTTTTGATAAAAAAGCATACAAGTCAGTTCTTGACGTTCCAGGAAAAATTGATCTAGCAGTTGTTGTAACAAAAAATACTATCGTTCCAGCAGTGTTAGAAGAATGTGGAAAAAAGAAGCTTAGAGGCGCAATTGTGATCACTGCAGGTTTCAAAGAGGTTGATGAAGAAGGTGCAAAGTTAGAACAAAAATTAAAAGATATTGCAAAAAAATACAAATTACAAATCATTGGTCCAAATTGTCTTGGTGTTATGAACCTTGAACCAAAGACAATGATGAATTCAACATTTCTTAAAATTACTCCTAAATCTGGAGAAATTGCTCTCATTTCCCAAAGCGGTGCAATATGTGCAGCATTAGTTGAAGACGCAAGTGCACAAGGAATTGGATTTTCTGCTGTAATTAGTATGGGAAACAAAGCAGACATGAGTGAAATTGATATGCTCAAAATGCTTGCAGAACACAAACAAACCAAAGTTATTGTTATGTATCTTGAAGACATGGGAAACGGTCAAGAATTCCTTAAAGTTTGTAAAGACATTACAAGAAAAAAGAAAAAACCTGTTTTAGTATTAAAATCTGGGAGAAGTCCAGAAGGTGCACAAGCTGCAATGTCTCATACTGGTGCATTAATGGGTTCTGACGAAATTTATGATGCATTGTTAAAACAATCAGGTGCAATACGTGTTGATACTATGGAAGAATTATTTGATTATGCAACTGCTTTCTCAAAACAACCTCTTCCAATTAATGGTGATTTGGTAATTGTTTCAAATGCAGGTGGACCTGCAATCATCTCAACTGATGCATGCTCAAAACTTGGAATCAAAATGGCAAAAATTGAAGAGATTAGAAAAAAGATAGATGCTGTAATTCCTCCGTGGGGAAGTTCACGTAATCCTGTAGATATTGTGGGGGATGCAGATTTTAATAGATTTGAAAATGTACTGAACGAAGTATTAAAACACAAAAATGTTGGCTCTGTAATTTCTATGTGCACTCCATCTGCAACTTTGGATTATGACAAACTTGCAAAAGTAATAGTCTCTATGTCAAAAAAATACAAGAAAACAATGTTAGCTAGTTTGATGGGATTAGATGAAGGAATAACTAATCGTGAAATCTTGGCAAATGGTGATGTTCCATATTATAATTATGCGGAAGGCTCAATTCGTGCATTAAAAGCTATGCTTACTTTCACAAATTGGATAAAAAACCCATCTGGAAAAATTACAAAATTCACAGTAAAAAAAGAAAAAGTCAAAAAGATCTTAGATAATGCAAAAAAAGAAAATCGAAACTCATTACTAGAAGAGGAAGGACAAGAAATTCTTAGAGCGTATGGTTTTCCATTACCATCAAGTAAATTAGCAAAATCAAAAAAAGAAGCAATAACTGCTTCCAAAAAAATTGGTTATCCTGTAGTTTTAAAAATTGCATCGCCTCAAATCATACATAAATCTGATGCTGGTGGAGTAAAAGTAAATCTTCAAAATGCAAAAGATGTAGAAAATGCATTTGATACTATCATAAAAAATGCAAAAAAATACAACAAGAAAGCAGACATCAAAGGTGTTCTAGTTGTTGAGATGGTAAAAGGTGGAAAAGAGATGATCATTGGTTCAAAACTTGAACCTGGACTTGGACCTGTTGTAATGCTTGGAATGGGTGGAATTTATGTTGAAGTTCTAAAAGATGTTACTTTCAAGCTTGCACCAATGACAAACATTGAAGCAGATGATATGATATCCTCAATTAAAACTAAAAAAATTCTAGAAGGTGTTAGGGGTGAAAAACCATCTGATATCAAAAAACTCTCTGAATGTATTCAAAGACTATCTCAGCTAGTATATGATTTCAATGAAATTAAAGAATTAGATATGAATCCTGTTTTGGTTATGGAAAAAAATAAAGGTTGTAAAGTTCTAGATGTACGCATTGGTCTATAGTTAGGCACAGATTTAATTGCAAACTTTTTAATTATTTGAATCACTAAGTGTAGTATCGACATGCAAAAAACAGTAAAACCAATTAGAACTGGAGAAGAATATATCGAGAGTCTCAAAGGTAGAGATCTGAAAATTTACTTGTTTGGTGAATTAGTAAAAGAACCAGTTAGTCATCCAATGATTAGACCTTCAATTAATGCAGTAGCAAAAACATATGATCTTGCAGTAGAAGAAGAAGAACTTGCATTCCCTCAGTCTTCAATATCTGGTGAAAGAGTAAATCGTTTTTTACATATTGCTGAAAGTGCAGAAGATTTAGTTTTACAAAATAAAATGCAACGAAAATTAGGACAACTTACTGGTACATGTTTCCAAAGATGTGTTGGCATGGATGCAATGAACTCACTTCATTCTACAACATTTGAAATTGATGAAAAACATGGTACAAAATATCATCAGAGATTATTAGAATTTATCAAAATGGTTCAACATGAAAACTTGGTAATTGGTGGAGCAATGACCGACGTTAAAGGTGACAGAAGTCTTGCACCTAGTGAACAAGAAGATCCTGATTTATTTTTACATATTGTTGATAGAGATGACAAAGGTGTTTACGTTACAGGTGCTAAAGCACATCAAACTGGTACAATTAACTCACATTGGATGATTGTAATGCCTACTATGAGATTATTAGAAAATGACAAAGATTATGCAATTGTTGGCGCACTTCCAGTAGATGCACCTGGAATCACATACATCTACGGAAGACAATCTTGTGATACCCGTAGTATGGAACCGGGCGATATTGATGTTGGAAACTCTGAATTTGGTGGACAAGAAACTATGGTAATCTTTGACCGTGTTTTCATACCAAACGAAATGATCTTCATGGATGGTGAATATGAATTTGCATCTATGTTAGTTGAGCGATTTACTTGTTATCATAGAAGAAGCTATGTTTGTAAAACCGGTTTAGGTGATGTTCTAATTGGTGCCGCAGCAGCTATTGCTGAGTATAATGGAGTTCCCAAAGTTTCACACATTAAAGATAAAATAATTGAAATGACACATCTTAATGAATCAATATATGCTGCAGGAATTGCTGCATCATATCAAGGTCACAAGATGAAATCTGGTGTATTCCTTAACGATGACATGCTTGCAAATGTATGTAAACATAATGTTACTAGATTGCCCTATGAATTAGCAAGACTTGCTCAAGATGTTGCAGGTGGAATATTAGTTACATTACCATCTGAAGCAGAATTTAGAAGTGCAGAAACTGGACCGCTCTTGGAAAAATATCTCAAAGGTAAATCTGGTGTTGAAGTTGAAAATAGAATGAGAATATTAAGATTAATTGAAAATATGACAATGGGAAGAAATGCAGTTGGTTATCTAACTGAATCAATGCATGGTGCAGGTTCACCGCAGGCACAAAGAATTCAAATTGCTCGTCAAATGCAATTAGGTTACAAAAAACAACTTGCAAAAAATTTGGCTAAAGTCAAAGAAGAACCAGAAGAAATGAAAGAAAATTCTGAATACTTCAAACGTGTATTCAAAATACCAGAAAAGAAATAATCCTAAATTTCTTTTTTATAGTCGTCTATTGATTCATCTTTATCTAAAGATTTTGTATATTCTGAATCTTTCTTGTTCTCAAAAGTACTCTTTGCATCATTATCATCTATTCCTTTATCATGTGTATCATCTACTGATGTATCTTTGTAATTTTCAGAATCATCATGTGTATCATCTATTGATTCATCTTTTGTATATTGAAATTTAATTTTCTTCTTTTCCTTACCCGCAAAATGTTTTACAACCATGACGCCAATTATCACTGCAATTATTATGTAGTTTATTGGAGGTTGAAGAATTTGTGTTATATATCCAACTTGTGGTACTACATACTCTACTTTTCCTAGATATTCTTTTTCTGTGATTGGATAATCTGTGCCTGCAATTGATGCTGGATTGGCATCTCCTCTTGTTCTAACTATTTTTGGGTCATCACCCATTAGTAAACTAACTCTATGAACAATCACTCGTTCTTTTCCCTGTTCATATAATTTTGGTGAATAAAATACTATGATGTCTCCTTTCTTCACATCTTCAAATGGTGTATTTCCTTCGACAACTATGACATCATAAATTTGTAATACTGGAATCATACTTCCACTTGAAACTACATAAAATGGATTTGGAGTTCCAAACACTACTTGGAGACCTATCCAAATCACCGCAATTGCGACAACTATGATGATTATGTCTTTAATGATATTTTTTGATGAACTTGTTCCCAAATTATATTTTCTTGCTAAATTACTAAGATAAATCTTGTCGATTGTCTATAATTGATTTCCACAACTCTCACAGAACTTTGAATCTGGTTTATTATCAAAATTACAACTAGAACATCTTGAACCAGTTCCTGCTTCTATCGTCTGTTCTACTCTTACATCTGTTTTATCTGATTTTCCTAAAAATATTACTTCTCCTACTGTCCCAATTCTACTCCAACTTATGTTTATGTCATTCCCATTAGAATCCGAAACAAGCAATACTAATTCTTGATTTGAATCTATACCAACTTGTTTTGCTTTTCCAATTCTTTTTGCACTTTCATCAAAAACATCCATACCAAAAATTGATCTAAATGTTCCTTCGCTAAGAATAGGTTCTGGTGGAATCTCTGGCTGTACTGTTTCTTGTTGAGTAAAATTGTCAAAGTCTGATAAACTAGTTTCTTGTTGTTCAATTGGATTTGCTAATCCTACATCTACTTGTTCATCTGGTTTTCTAAAATCTCTGTATTCTGCAATGGTTGAACCACACTCATTACACAGATATTTTCCTCTTTCAACTAGAACTAAATTCTCAGCAACTTCTTCATTTGGATTTTCAAATTCTATTTTTGGACTACCCTCAAATTCTTTTTCACAGGTATTACAGGTATATTTTGAAATCTTTTCAGCTTCTAATCTTCCAACTGGTGCTAAAAATAGATCAGGTCCACCAAGGTTTCCCTTACTTTGTTGTTCATCAGTTACCCTTGCCATCACAAATCCTCCTGAACCTCTCAGTTTTTTCAATCTAAGTTCTACACTCATGCTTTCATACGCGAAATACATCATTTAAGTATATTTTGAAAAAATTTTCATTACTTTGGCAATATAAAATTATAATCACAAATACATTTTTAGATGTGAAATTTTCAAGAAATTTGATAATCATGGCAATAACTGAAATAGATGATCCAAAATCATGGGAAACCGATGTCCTTAGCTCTGATAAACCAGTCTTTGTAGACTTTTGGGCTCAATGGTGTGGACCATGTAGAATGGTTGGACCTGTTGTAGAAGAACTTGCTGGAGATTATGATGGAAAAGTTAACTTTGTAAAAGTTA
>Ga0315316_10002415_pt1 | contig 13408 bp, 12 predicted proteins | sample M160m3416metaG_FD_203702 | JGI IMG/M metagenome (GOLD analysis project Ga0315316, IMG submission 203702) | Ammonia-oxidizing marine archaeal communities from Monterey Bay, California, United States - M1 60m 3416 | ecosystem: Environmental > Aquatic > Marine > Intertidal zone | place: USA...
AGAACAACTTCACGACCGGGACGGCGATCTACTGGGACCGCTACGTCAAAGAAGACGGTCGCTGGCAGATCATCGACACGAAATACGAGCGGATCTACGAGCAGAACGAAGCTCAGCCCGAAGAGCCCCGCTTCGACTATCACTACCTGGGTAAATACGCCGCGCCCCCGTCGCGCTAGCGCCTCTCTCTGGACGACCGCGCGGAGCGCCCCTATCCGGGTTGCGCGCGGAGCGCCTCCTATCCGGGTTGCGCGGGGAGCGCCTCCTATCCGGGTTGCGCGCGGAGCGCCTCCTATCCGGGTTGACAGTCAAAGACCGGAATATTCCGGTCCGTCCGCCCCTGGTAGTCGGCGAACTCATGGTAATGCTCGACGCAGGTCGGCCAGATTTGTGCCTTCTCCTCGTCGTCGACCTGGCGCGCGATCAGGTTCATCCGCTTGCCCTTGTATTGGGCGATGATCTTCGGGTTCTGTTGGAGGTTTTTGACCCAGATGGGCGAGGTCGGTGCGCCGCCCTGGGAGCCGACGATGATCACGCCTTCCTGATACGGGACGTACATCAGCGGGATCGTGCGGGTCTTCCCGCTCTTCGCGCCGGTCATCTCGATCAGGACCACGGGGCGTCCCTGGAATCGCCCCATCAGGCGTCCGCCGGTGAGCTTGTAGACGAAGGCATTGAGGCCGGAGAAGGGCTTGATGAACTTGCGGAGCGCCTGAAACTCCTTTTCCGTCATTTCGTTCTCGGCCATGGGGCATTCTCCTCTCGCGGTGGGGTGCGCTCTGCCGCGGCGCCACGCAGTCTAGCGGGGGTCGTCGTCGAGTCGGTAGGCTTTCCCGATGACGAATTCTGCTCTCGCCTCTCGACACGTTCAGTCCCGCAGCCTGCGATTCCATTATCTGGAGGCGGGAGAGGAGCGCTCTGGGGAGGACCCCGTGATTCTGCTCCACGGCTACCCTCAGACCTCGCATATGTGGCGCCACCAGCTCCCCGCCCTGGGCGAGCGCTTCAAGGTCTATGCCCCGGACACGCGAGGCTATGGCGGGACGGACAAGCCGCGGGTCCGGCTCGATCGATCGATCCTGGCTCGAGATGTGCTCGACTTCATGGACGCCCTCGGTATCGAGCGCGCCCGGTTGGTCGGCCACGACTGGGGGGGCGTGATCGCCGCCGCGGCGGCGCTGAAACACCCGGATCGCTTCAGCCGGCTCGGCCTGATCGACACGCTCGTGTCGGTCTGGATCACCTGGGGGATCCACGGCTATTGGTTCAAATGTGAACCCGACGCCGAACGTTTCTTCGAGAAACACCACGGCGACTTCATCCGCTCGACCTTTGGCGGTCAGGACACGCCCTATGGGGGACCTCCGGAGTCGCCTTGGGCCCCGGTCGAAGGCTCCGAGGGCAGCGCCGCCTTGGACGGCTGGGATCCGACCCGGTTTTGGAGCGAGGCGGACGTGAACCACTACGCCGAGGCCTTCCACGCCATCGAGTATTACCGCCACTGCCTGCCCTTCCACGTCGCCACGCCCGATGCCGACGCGCCGGGGGGGATCCGTTTCGAGTTCCGAACGAGCCAGCAGATCGCCCAGATGTGGCATCACGAGGGGCTGATCTTCTCCCATCCGGAGTGGAACGAGAACTACATGGTTTTCGCGCCCGAGGATTGGCACCTGCGTTTCGAGAAGCCGACGTTCTATCTCTTCAGCCCCTTCCTCGTGCCCCAGGCCTTCGAAGACGGGGCGCTTCCCCCGGACGATTACATCCCGAGCGGGAACCCCTACGCCGACTCCTTTCCGCACCATTTCCCCGACCTGCGGACCCGCGGCGCGCAATGTGGTCACTTCATCCCAGAGGAGGCGCCGGAGCGCACGAACGCGTTGCTGATGCAATTTTTGAGCGGCGAGATCTAGCGCTAGGCTCGGCAGCGTCACGCTCGGCGGCGTCGAAGAACTCCGGGGCCGCGCATCGAGAGCCCGCGAATCGCCCTCGGGTTCGCACGGAGGCCGACGACGATGAGGCTGCTCAGGTCTGCGCCGTTTTTCGCGACTCTCCTCGCCGCGCTCGCACTCGGCTGTGCGGCGCCGATGGGCCCCGTGCTCGTCGCCTGGCCCGAGGTTCGGCCCGAGGCGGTCGTCCTGCGCGACGTTCGGATCCTCGACGTCCGAACAGGTCGTCTCGGCGGGCGCTCCGATGTGCGGCTCGAAGGCGACCGGATCGCGGCCATTGCGAAGCCGGGTGGGGTCGAGCTTGCGGGTGCAGTCGTCGTGGAGGGCGGCGGGGCCTCCTTGCTTCCGGGGCTCGTCGACATGCATGGCCACATCGCGACCCCGACGGGTCCCGCCTGGGAGTTCACGTCGCCGCCGACGCCCGAACTGAACCTACGCGCCTATGTCTACGCGGGGGTCACGACGGTCTTCGATCCGGGGGATGGCTCGGGGGATGCCTTCGACCGGCGCAAGCGGGTCGGGTCGGGTGCGCTGATCGGCCCGCAGATCTTCACGGTCGGGCCGATTCTCACGGCCCCGAGCAGCCACCCCATTGCGATGATCGAGGAACTCCTTCCGGGATGGCTCGCCTGGATCGTCGCGCGCGGGGTGGCGATCCCGCTCGAGGATGACGCGGCGGCCCGGGCGGTGGTCGAGGAGCTCGCAGAGGAGGGCGCGGACGGGATCAAGATCGTCGTGGACCGCATTCCGCTCGAGTCGAGGCGACTCTCCCTGGAGCGCGCGCGGGCCGTCGTGGAGGCGGGACGAGCTCAGGGGTTGCGGACCGTCGCGCATATCGGGACGACCGAGGATGCGCTCGACGCGGGCCGCGCGGGCGTGGCGCTTTGGGTTCATGGTGTCTACAAGGAGCGAATCCCCGACGAGCGGATCGCGGAGCTCGCGGCCTACGGGATCCCGATGGTGACGACGAGCGAAGTCTTCGACTCGTATGGGCGCATTCGCTTCGGTCCGCTCGAACGGACGCGGTTGGAGCGCGAGACCGTCCCGAAGGAGAAGCTCGACTCGTTCCACCCGATCCCGGAAGCTTTCGATGCCGGCCCGCTCGAGGGCTGGATCGTCCTGATGCAGGAGACCCGGGAAGTCCGCCTCGACAATGTGAGGCGGCTCCACGACGCGGGCGTGACGATCCTGACCGGCAGTGATGTTCAGTCGAACGTCTTCCCGGGCGCCTCGCTCCACCGCGAGCTGCACACCCTGGTCCAAGCGGGCCTGACACCCGCCGAGGCGCTCCGTGCGGCGACGCTCCACCCAGCCCAATGGATCTCGCAAGAGGACGACCCACCCTTCGGCGTCATCGGCGTGGGCAAACGAGCCGACCTGATCCTGGTCGAGGGTGATCCGACGAGCGACGTCGGCGTCCTCGAGGAGATTCGCGCCGTGATCCTCGCGGGCGTCCCGGTCGATCGAGTGCCCGTCGGGAAGTAACGTTCGGCGTATCGCGAGTGGCTAGTCCTTCGGCGTGATCAAGGCGATCGTCGACATGCCCTTGGCGATTACGTCGCCCTCGACCGTGCGGAGCAGGCCTTCGGCGAAGACCGTGCGCCCACCGGCCCGCTCGATCCAGCCCTCGGCGATGACGGGTCCGGGATGGGCGGCACGATAGAAGGCAACCTTGATGTCGAGAGACATCGCCACGCGTTCGAAATTCGTGCCCGCCATCGACGCCATGGCCATGGCGTTGTCGATCCAGCCGCTGACGAAGCCGCCCTGGACGACGTTGCCCGAGTGGCATTGGTTCTGCTTCGCCTCGAACTCGACGACGGCGCGGCCGACCTCCTGATCCAGCTCGATCAGCCGGACGAAGCCCATCGTCTGCATCATGGAATCCTGCGCGGGGTCCCAATTACCGGGAGGTCGTGCCATGGGGGGAGGCGCCCTTCAGCCGTGCAGTCGGCGGCGGAGGATCGTAACGATCTCTTCGTTGTTGCGGCGGGTGGGCTCGGCCTGGGGCAGGAAGGCCGAGCCGTGGAAGGTGCCCGCGTAGCTGTGGAGCTCGACGGAGACCCCCGCCGCGAGCATCGCCGCCGCGTAGCGGATGCCCTCGTCGCGTAGCGGGTCGAACTCCATCGTGGAGACGTACGCGGGGGGCAGGCCCGAGACGTCCGTAGCGCGCGCGGGCGCCGCGTAGATCGAGGGCTCTCCCGTGTGGTCGGGTCCGAGGTAATGCTTCCAGCTCCAGACGGCGTTCGGTCGGTTCCAGAAGGGCGTGTCCTGGAACGCGAGCATCGAGGGCGTGTCCAGCCGGTCGTCCAGCTCGGGAATCTCGAGCAGCTGGTAGCAGATGGGCGGTCCTCCCTGGTCCCGCGCATAGAGGGCGAGTCCCGCGGCGAGGCCGCCGCCCGCGCTCTGGCCGCCGATCGCGATCCGGTCGACGTCCACCCCCAGCTCGGCCGCGTGATCGTGAAGCCATTGGAGCGCCGCGTAACAGTCTTCGAGCCCAGCCGGAAAGGGATCCTCCGGCGCCAATCGATAGCCGACGCTGACTACGACGACGTCGACCGTCGCGGCGATCGTCTCGCACCAGCTGTCCATCATCTCGATGGTGCCAAAGAGGAAGCCCCCGCCGTGGATCTCGAGGAAGCCCGGACGCGTGCCCTCTGCGGCCTGCTTCGGCCGATAGATCCGGATCGGGAGGTCGGGCGCACCACCGATCCCGGCGATCATGCGATCCTCGCGCTCGACGTCGTCCCGCGGCTCCGGGGCGACCATTGCGACGTCGCGTTCCGCGCGCATGCCCTGAATGATCTCGGCCGTCGAGTAGTCGCCGACGGTCGGCAGCTCGGAGAGGTAGGGGAGGAAATCCTTGTCGTACGCGTATTGGCTCATCTCGCGACGATAGCAAGGGCCTCGGTCTAGTCAGCGGATCTCAGCGCTTCTCGACCGAGGTCTGGGGCGTGGGGGGCGGTGCGTCGGCGCCGACCCAACGCAGCGCGAGCGCCCCGCGGCGATGGCCCGCGGTATCGAGCCAGTTCGGGCGGCCGGGGTCCTTCGCGCTGATGTGGATCCGCACTCGGCCGTCGTCCTCGACGACCGCCGTCTCGTGATTCACGTGGGTGTCGTAATGGAGGTAGTCGAAGGACTCGAGCCAATGGTTGCCGATCTGGAGATTCCAGTAGTCGAAACGCGCCGGCGGCTCGAGCACGACCGTGTAGACCTCGTCGTCCTCGAGCTCCCAATAGCTGTAGTGATAGGTCGTGTTGGGATCGCCCTGGGCGACGGCCAGGAATTTCGGGTCGATCTCGCGGATCTCGAAGGGGTGGTCCTGGAAGGATTGGGACCAACCGATGAACTGGGTCACGATTCCGGGGACCGTCTGGCTGACGCGATCGAGGGTCTGGACCAGACTCGCCGGTTCGAGGGGGGCGGGGGGGTCGCCCGAGTCGACGCGCGCGAGCTCGAGGGATGCCGGCTTCTGTTCGCGGCGCCGCAGCACGGTCTGGCGAATGTTCAGCGCGTTGCTCTTCTCGCCCAGCGGGAGCCAGTTGCCCTCCTGTGGCGTGCGGCTCAGCAGAAGCTCGAAGCGGCCGTCTTCGACCTCGAGCTCGTTGGTCGTGATGTAGCCGTCGCGAACGAGCCCCGCCGGCGTGCCGAGCGCGCCCGAAAAGACGCCGATCCCGAGCAGGGCGACATCGTTCAGTGAGCCCGTGAGCCGATAGGTGTAGTCCGGAGAGAGACGGGCGCCGGCATAGACATAGTCGGGGTTGTCGAGGCCGATCTTGGGGCTGGTCGTCGAGAGGATCGCCTTGGCGGGGTCGGCTTCGTCGAGGCTCGATCGCAGGAAGTGGTGGGTCAGCCGTGCGAGGTAGCGATAGCCCTCGGCGCGGTCGAAGTCGTCGTCGGGCGCGGCGGTTTGGATCAGCTCGCCCGCCTGCTTGAGTCGGTCGCAGAAATCGTTCCAGGCCTCGCCGCTGGCGAGCCGCTCGTGCACTTCGTTTTCGGTCGTATCTCGAGACATCGACTCCTCCTCTTCGTGCGGGCGCGTCCGAGACGGACCCTTTTAGCGGGCGGGTCGCGCCTCAGGAGGCCGAGAGCGCCTCGTAGAACGCTTCGACGACGGCGAAGCCCGTCGCGCCGCCGACCAGACCCTGGCTCATCTTGTTCATCACGAACCCGAACCCGACTCCCGCGTCGGGGTCGCACATGCCGATCGAGCCGCCTGCGCCCGGGTGGCCGAAGGCGCTCGGATTCGGCGAGAGCGGCATGAAATCCGACCGCAGCATATAGCCGAGCCCATAGCGCATGGGCATGTTCGCGAGCGTGCCGTCTGGGCCGGAGACCTGTTCCGTGCGGGCACGTATGATCGATTCGGGCTCGAGCAGGCGGACACCGTCGACCTCGCCGCCGCAGGCGAGCGCGCCGTAGATCCGGGCGAGGGCGCGGGCGTTGCCGTGTCCGTTCGCCGCTGGGATCTCGGCCGAGCGCCATTCCGGGGTGTTATGTGCACCGTTCTTGATCCGGGGATTGTTGAAGGCGGCGCCGACCATCGTGGTCGGGTCCGCCATGTCGCGCATGAACTCGGCGAGGGGCCCCTTGATCTGGACGGCGGGGCCACCGCTGTCGGTCTTCGCCTGCGTCTTGGGGGGCGCGAGGCTGCCGATCATGTCGGCGACGCGACCGTGCTCGGTGGCGGGGAGGCCGATGTGGTAGTCCGCGCCGAGCGGCTCGGCGACGTCTTCGCGGAAGAGCTGTCCGACGCTGCGGCCCGAGGCCCGCCGGATCACCTCTCCGACGAGGAAGCCGAAGGTGACCGGGTGGTAGCCGTGGCGCTCGCCGGGGGTCCACCAGGGCTCGGTGTCGGCGAGCGCGGCGCAGATCGCGTCCCAGTCGTAGAGGGTCTCGCTCGGGAGCGGCGTGCGGATCGCGGGCAGGCCCACCTGGTGGCTGAGCAGCCAGCGGACCGGCACCTCCTCTTTGCCCTGGGCGGCGAACTCGGGCCAGTACTGGGCGACCGGGGCGTCGAGGTCGATCTTTCCCTGCTCGACCAGTCGGTGTGCGACGAGCGCCGTCATGCCCTTGGTCGTCGAGTACGTGTTGACGATCGTGTCTGCGGCCCAGGGCTCGGCGCGGTCCGTTGCCGTATGGCCGCCCCAGAGGTCGACGACGGGCTCGCCGTGAAGGGTGAAGGCGATCGCGGCTCCGACCTCGTTCTCCGTGAGCTTCTCGTGGAAGACCTGGCGGACCTTCTCGAAACGAGGCGCGCAGCTTCCGTCGAGGGGGATCGGTGCGGTCAAGGGTCGGTCTCCTGGGTGGGATGGGGTCGGGGAGGCCATCCGGCCTCAGCCCAACAAGCGCTCGGCGTTGTCTCGGAGGATCGCATGCCGGATCGGGGTGCGCCCGGGGTCGCGGGTCACGAGGAGGACCTTCGCCAGGCTGACCGCCAGATGATAGAAGGGCCAATCGGTTCCGAAGAGGAGCTGCTCCCCGCCCGTGCGTCGGATCATCTCGTCGAGGTGGGTCACGCCCTGGCCGTGGATACCCAACCAGACGTTGTCGTAGCGGACGGCGAGGTCGAGCATCGCCGCTCCGTCGCGTGCGCCGCCATGGCCGATCACGAAGGGCACCTGGGGAAAGCTCGCGAAGGCCGCTTCGTAATGTCGGGGTAGGGCGTAGCCCTGTCTGGATTCGGGCTCGATCCCGGCCCGGCCGCCGTGGAAGAAGATCACGAGACCGAGCCGCTCGGCGATCTCGTAGATCTCCATCGCCTCGGTCGCGTCCGGGTAGAAGGCCTGCACGGTGGGATGAAGCTTGACGACGCGCGTGCCGGCCCGGGCCGCGGCCTCGAGCTTCCGGGCCTTATCGGGGTCGGTCGGGTGGACGGAGGTTCCCAGCTGGAGCCGATCGCCGGAGCGCGTCGCTTCGATTCCCTGACGCCACTTGTCTTCGACGTCGTCGCCGAAAGGCAGGTCGAAGACGATCGGCAGCAAGATCGCGCGTTCGACGCGGGTCGCGTCCATCTCCGCCAGCAGGTTGGGGATGGTATGGGTACGCACGATGGCATTTCCCCAGAGCCCCTGCGTGAAAGTCGTGTAAGGCAGCTCCGCGAGGGCTTCGTCGTCGAAATTCGCGTTGATGTAGACGTCGAGGTCCAGCTCGCAGCCCGGGTCTTGGCCGTCGCAGTCGAGCAGGTGTCGGACACGCGGGCTGCTCCCCGTGAGGTCGAGCCGTGGCTCGAAGAGCATCGACATGCCCAGATGACAATGGAAATCGATCGCCTGAGGCAGGCTGTCGTCGACGACCTGGAGCACGCCGGCGCGGTCGACCTCGAACCACGGGAGCTCGGCCAGTCCGCGGTAGCCGCGATAGCGCTGGGGGCCGTAGGGGCCCCGGCCAGATCGAGCCCCTTCCGCTCGCCGTTGCTCGGCCAGGGCTGTCCGGTCCGCGTCCGCGTAGCGGGCGGTGGTGTGGGTCGTGCAGGCGGAGACGCCGAGCGCGGTCGGCGCGAGCAGCGCCGTGAGACCCCGCAGAAAAGTGCGTCTGTCGAGGTTTTCATCCATGTGCCAAGCCTACCGCTGGCCGGGTCGGTGCGCGCGAGGAGGCTGCTACGATCGGCGAGCCTTTTTTGACCCGTTTCCAGGAGGACGCGCCGATGAGCCCCGCCCGAGAAGAGAATCTGATTATTTGTAATGCACCGCTGGTCGGTGGCGCGATGGACGTCACGCCGGAGCAGGTGAAGACGATCATCGACGCGAGCGCCGAGGCGGGCTGGAAGGGCGTCTCGCTCTGGGCCTTCCATCACAACGCAGCCGTCGCGGGGGGCAAGAGCGCCGAAGAGGTGCGCGACTGGCATCGCGAGGCCGGACTCTCGGTTCCCGTCGTCGAGTCCTTGATTGGCTGGGAGGGCGGCGACGAGGCGACGATCGCGGAGCAATGCGGTGGGACCTTCGAGGTCGCCTCGTTCTACGGCGCCGGGGTCGTCTGCGGCGTGATCATGGGTGCGGAAGTCGACCGCGCGGCCGCGGCGAAGGGGCTCGCGCTGCTGGGCAAGATGGGCGCGGATCGCGGTCAGAAGGTCTGCGTCGAGTGGCTTCCCTGGTCGGGGCTGCCCACGATCAAGAGTGCCTGGGAACTGGTCCAGGAGGCGGGCGGGGATAACCTCGGCCTGGTCTTCGACACCTGGCATTGGCTGCGCCAGCCGGGGGGTCCCGACCCGGAGACGCTGCGCCAGATCCCCGGTGAGCGGATCCATTGTGTCCAGCTCGACGACACGACCGCCCAGGGGACGGGCGACGACCAGATGATGGAGTCGATGACGAACCGGCTTCTGCCCGGGGAGGGCGAGGTCGACTGGCCGAACGTGCTGGCGCTGCTCGATGAGATCGGCGCCGATCCGATCTGGGCGCCCGAGGTCTTCAACGTCGGGCTCATGGAGGCCGGACCGGTCGAGATGGCGCGGAAGACGCGGGAAGCGACGCGCGGCGTGCTCGGCCTCGCCTAGCGATCAGCCGCCCAGAAGCGGCCCGCGAGGCCCCCGGTCGAGACCTCGTCGTCGGTCGTGGGCTCGTTGCCGGATCCACCCTCGCAGGTGGCCCCGCTCACGGCAGGCCCGCGCGCGGGTGCTCGACGTCGAAGGCCTCGATTCGTCCGGCCTTCTGGCGCAGGCATTCTTCGGGGTCGGAGCCCGGTGCCGTACAGACGTAGAGCGTTTGTCCGGTCTCCCCGCCGAGCATGCATGCAAAGGCCTGGCTCTCGACCCCGATCCGGTCGAGGACTTCGCCGCCCTCGCGCAGACGGAGGACCTCCGCGCTGACCGGTGAGGCGACCCAGATCGCGCCTTCGGCGTCGAGGCAGATGCCGTCGGGGACGGCGTCCTGGACCGGCGCCCAGACGCGGCGGTTCGAGAGCGACCCGTCCCCTGCGATGTCGAAGGCCGTCAGGCAGGCGCCGAAGGTCTCGCCCACGATGAGCGTGCCGCCGTCGGGTGTGATCACGGTCCCATTTGGAAAGGAGAGGTCGGTCGCGGCCTCGCGCACCTCACCTTCGGGTGTCACGAGGATCAGGTTCGTCTTCTGCGGGGGCTTTCCCGCATGCAGGTCGAAGCCGAAGTTGCCCACGTAGGCCGCGCCTCGCGCGTCTACGATCATGTCGTTGCAGAGATGGGTGGCGAGCCCGGAGAGATCGGCGAACTCCCTGAGCGATCCGTTCTCTTCTTGGCGAAGCAGCTTGTGGTCCTCCATCGAGACGATCAGGAGTCGTCCGTCGGGGTCCCATCCCAGGCCGGAGGGGCAGCCGGGCACCCGCGCGACGACCGCGCAAGTGCCGTCGGCCTCGATCCGCAGCACCTCGTGGGCATGCATGTCCGAGAAATAGAAATGGCCTGCATGCCAGCGGGGTCCTTCAGGAAAGATCAGGCCGTCAGCGAGGATGCGGGGCGTACGGGTCATCGGGTTCTCCTGGTTTGAGTCGAAGCGTCGGCCTCAGCGTCGGATGGTCGTGCGTCCGTAGTCGTCGAGGTCGAGGTAGAAGTCGAGGTGGAAGGTGGAGGTGGAGGTGGAAGGTGGAGGTTTTCACGCTCGGCTCGGAAGCTGCGCACCTCTGCAGGGTAGAGCGTGTGCTGACCTTGCCGTTGGGTCCGAGGGATCAGCGGTTGCAGCCCGAGGCCCACACGGTCTGATCGAGCGCCCGCCGCAGCACCTTCTGGGGGCGCGCCTGCGCTGCGGGACGGGATTCGACACCTTCGGCCGCCTATCGCTGGAGGGCGCTCAGGTCCGCGTTCGGCGGGCCGGGGTTTCGTCCGGCGGCGATGTTGTCGGCTCTTTGGGCGATCTGCTTGCGGGTGGAGTCGTGGGTCAGGACGTAGAGGCGCTTCTCACAGACGGCGTCGTGGACGGCTTCCGCGACCTCCGAGGGCGGCATGGCGTGATCGATCACCGCCTTGAGCAGCTGCCGTCCAGCGGCGCTGGCCTGCTCCTGGGCGGGGTCGGGCGTGTTGCGCAGATGCTCGGGTCGGTTGCGCTCGGCGTCCCAGATCGCCGTCTGGACGAAGGCGGGACAGAGGACGGACACGCCGACCTCGGAGCCGGCGCTGCGCAGGTCCTCGAAGAGTGTCTCGGAGTAGGCGACGACGCCCTGCTTGGACACGTTGTAGGCACCCATACCCGGATGGGAAAGCAGGCCCGCCATCGATGCGGTGTTGACGAAATGGCCCTCGTTCTGGGCCAGGAGGTGGGGTGCGAAGGCGCGCACGCCGTGAATCACGCCCCATAGATTGACCCCGAGGACGAATTCCCAATCCGCGACCGAGTGCTCCCAGATGGGTCCCGCCGCGGCGACGCCCGCGTTGTTGCAGACGACGTGGGCCGCCCCGAACTCGTCGAGCGTGCGGGCCGCGAGCGCCTCGACGGCCTCCCCGTCCGTGACGTCGGTCAGGCTGCTGAGCACCTGCACGCCCTGGGTTCGGAGGGCGTGAGCCGTGGCTTCGAGGGGCTCGGACTCGACGTCGGCCAGGACCAGCTTCATGCCCGCCCTCGCGAAGCGCTCGGCGAGGGCGCGACCGATGCCGCTTGCGCCGCCGGTCACGACGGCGACCTTGTCTTCGAGAGCTTCCATGCGGCGTTCCTAATTATTGGCTCGTGTCGCCGGCGCGTGCGCTGGTTCCGGAGAGGGGCGTTCAGTTTATCCGGTTTCAGCGAGATGCATGTAGTCAATACGAGGCCACGAGTCTCGAGTCGATCAGCCCAAACCCACGAGGCCACGAGTCTCAAGTCGATCAGCCCAAACCCACGAGGCCCCGAGTCTCGGGATGGCGAGGCCTCTCAGTCATCGGATGAGAACGGCCCGGGAGGAGCGGCTTCTGGGCGCTCGATGTCGGTTCGGCGCAGCCGGGCCCGGATGGCGGCCGCACAGAGCCCCGCCGCGACGAGGAAAACGACCGCGAGCACCGTGACGCCGAGTTGGCCTTCGAAAGCCGATCGGCCCAGTACGACGAAGCCCGTCGCGTAGACCATCTGGATACCGACCGAGATCAGTAGGAAGGGGCCGAGCGCGACGCCCGCCAGGACCAGGGTCCAGCTCTGGACGAAGTAGGGGATGCCGGGCGTCACGCGGATGAGGACGATGAAGAGGAGTTGATCCGATCGCGTGGTGAGCTGCGGCAGGTCGCGTCCGTACCGGGCCAAACGCGCCCGCAAGGCGGGCCGAAGCGCCGTCGCGCCGATCCCGTAGACCAGCAGCGAGTTGACCAGGAGGACGGGGGCGATCCAGGCAAGCGAGGTTGCGACCCCGAAGAGCGGCCCCGCAGTGACGTAGAGGACGCTGACCGGCACGGGGGCGAGCAAGGCCAGGGTCAGGATGGCGAAGTAGAGGGGTGCCGGGGCGGCTTTCAGCTGTGCCCAGGCCCCCAGCCCCGCCTGCCGGAGAGCCTCGGGGCCGAGCGCGGCGAGCGCGCCCGCCGCGATGATTCCCGCGATCAAAAGCCAGAAAAGCCGACGCCGCGAATGCTCTGGGTCCGCGCGGCTGGGCGACCGACTGGGATCCGGCGCTTCGGGTTTCGCCGGGTGATCGGTGTCGCGCAAAGCCTCTCCCATGGCCTCCCTGGCCCTCGGTAGAGAGTACCCGACCGCGCTGGGTTGCGTGCGCGTGATCGCTGACCGCCAGCGGCCCCCACGCCCGTTTGCCTTCGATTGGGCGATCGACTACCAAAGCCATCCCCTTCTGGGATGCCCCCGATGTTCTTCCTCTTCGACTTCGACAACTATTTCAAGATGATCGGGCTGGCCTGGAACGAGAAGGTGCCCCGCGCGCGCTACTACTACCTCGCGGTTCTGCTGGTCGGCGTTCCCCTGATCTCGAGCTTCCACGCGATCTGCTTTTTTCTCGACCGGATCTTCTATCCCGACCTCGCAGACGTCGAGGTGAAGGCGCCCATCTTCATGGTGGGTCATGCGCGAAGCGGTACGACGCTGACCCACCGGCTACTCAGCCGAGACGAGGGACGCTTCAGCTCTTTTGTGCTCTATGAGCTCTACTTCCCTTCGCTGATCCAGAAGAAGGTGATCCGCTGGGTCGCGAAAATCGACGAGGAGAAGATGCGGGGGCTGCTGGCGGGCCAGGTTCGTGCCTGGGAGGAGTGGCGCTATGGGCGCATGCGTCACATGCACGCGATGGGGCTGACACAGCCCGAGGAGGACGACATCGCCCTCTACTGGTCGATGGCGGCCGGGTTCTGGATCACGAAGATGCCCTATATGGGGGATCTCGACTTTTATGCGATGAATGACTGGTCTGCTCGTAAGCGTCGCCGCTACAACGACTTCTATCGGGAGTGCGTGCGCCGCGAGCTCTATCTGAACGGGCCGCAGAAGATTCATCTGAGCAAGAACCCGATGTATTCGGGGCGCGTCGCATCGTTGATCGAGGCTTTTCCCGACTGCAAGATCATCGTCAACGTGCGAAACCCGTACGAG
>Ga0315316_10002416_pt1 | contig 13408 bp, 6 predicted proteins | sample M160m3416metaG_FD_203702 | JGI IMG/M metagenome (GOLD analysis project Ga0315316, IMG submission 203702) | Ammonia-oxidizing marine archaeal communities from Monterey Bay, California, United States - M1 60m 3416 | ecosystem: Environmental > Aquatic > Marine > Intertidal zone | place: USA...
CAGGCTTCTTATCGGGTGACCATCATTTCCACCTCAACTACGGTGGACCGTTCGGCCTAGATCCAGAGGATCTGCCATTGATGATGCGAGGCGAAAATCTTGATGTCGCAACGCCCCTTCTAGCGAACCTCCATAATCGGTTCGAGGATCAGAAGCTGTGGGGATGGGAGAAAGCCGATGGTCTGCCATTGATCCGTTTCGGCCAGGAAGTGAGGTCACACTTCTTGGGGCACGTTGCCCTCTTGGATACTCGTACGCTCTTTTGGCCGTGGGTCTGGGGGCCTGGTTATCAGGTTTATGGTTCAGACGATCGACCTAACTCAGACGCGCTTGCTCATGCCCGAAGCCAGGGCGCGATAGGCGGTTACGTCCATCCGGTGAGGGACTCGGATCCGTTCGCGCCCGAGAATGTTGCTAATACCCCGGCCCTTTTGGTTGTGGATGGCATCCTTGGGAATATGGATTGGTTGGAACTGGCAGTACTCTGGGCGGACGAGATCGGGACGTCAGAAATGTGGTATCGATTCCTGAATGTGGGGTCGCCCGTTTTGCTGTCCGCCGGGACGGATGCGATGGCTGATTTCTACCGTACGATGCCGTTGGGCGTTAGCCGTCTTTACGTTCAGACCGATGGTGAAAGCAGTATGGCTGCATATATGCAGGCCATGAAGGAAGGACGGTCATTTGTGACGACAGGCCCGATGCTCGAGTTCGCGCTGGGTAGTGCTGAACCCGGTGATGTGGTTTCAGGAGCGGGATCAACCGATTTCAAAATCGACCTCTCTTCAGCGGTTTCCGTTGATACGGTCGAGTTGATTGTGAATGGTCTAGTGGTGTGGTCTGCTTCAGGGTTAGATGCAGTCGGAAGTCGCACTTATGAGGGTTCGGTAGAGCTCCCGGACGCAGGGTGGGTGGCAGTCCGTGCTCGCGGGGGCGAAACGGTGTGGCCAGCGGCCGACAGTTACAGTTTTGCTCATACTAGCCCGGTATGGATCGGGTCGATCGGGAGCGTGGATTCAGAAGCATTCCGGAGATCAGCCGAAGAGTTGATGCCGCTTGTTGACGCTGCCGAAGCGAAGGTCCGCGTCTCGTATGGAGATGTGGCCACGCCTAGGATCCTAGCAGAATTCGAAGCTGCTCGGGTCCGGCTCAGCGGGGGATAGGATCGGAACTCTGGACTGCTCAATCGAGGACGACTATTTCGTCGATGAATATCCAGCCGGTATTGCCTGAGCCAGGATGCCAATCAGGGAGTGGTTCGTGGTTTTCGGCCTTGACGCGTATGTAGCGAACCGCGGACCCGTCAACATCAACAGTCAAAAGGTGAGCATTCACTTCTGGATCAGGTTCGGCTGGGCACTCTATGCTGGGCAGTTCAATCCACTGAACCAAATCTGATGAAACGGAGAACGTGACTCGTCTTGGTAGCAGTACCCATGCGGATTGGATTTGCAGACAGTCCAAGCCAACACGCGAGATGTTACGAACTGTACCTGTGTCGATGGTCGCTTCGAAATCGACCCCGTCGTACGCTAACCATCGACCGTCTCTAAAGTCGCCCGAGCCAAGGCGGCCATCGATCAATGCGTCCGTTCGCGCGCCCGGATAACGGGGGTCGGATGGTGTGACGCTCATTAGGTGCGCTCCGACCGCGGCATGCTCCACCACGTTTGCACGCTTTAGGCTATACCGTCCGGGTGGCCGGACGTCAGACCCTTGGCGTTGAGTAAGTCGGTCACCCAACGCTACGCGAGCTTTCTCAGCGATTACTTCCATTCGAGCTACCACATCGGGGTGCTGAATTGAGACGTCTCGCGTCTCACCGATGTCCGCCGAGAGGTCGTATAGGGCCGCCGGAACAGTTGGAAAGGCGTAGGGCCCTGGGTGACCGTCAGCGCCTGGCTCGACCCCAACGTATGACCGTGTCCGATGCTCGAATACGCGCTTCCATTGGCGGTCGCGTACGGCCCTTAGCTCCCCGGTGTAGTAGTACCAGAATTCATGTCTGGGGACTGTATTCTCGTCGCCCAGAATCATTTCCAGAATACTCACGCCGTCGATTTCATTTTCAGGTAGTGGGGCTCCTGTGATTGCCGCTACCGTAGGAAGAATGTCAATCGTCGATGCAAGGCCATCAGATGTTGAGCCGGCTGGGATATGGCCAGGCCAGCGCATGATTGCGGGTACCCGCGGCCCTCCTTCGAATGCTGTTCCTTTTCCTTCTCGTAGCTGACCGGTTGAACCCCCGTGGTTTCCGAAATTCAGCCACGGTCCATTATCGCTCGTAAAAATTACCACGGTGTCGTCGGCGATACCGTGGCGGTCTAATGCCTGGAGGACTTGTCCCGTGGACCAGTCCATTTCCTGCATGACGTCGCCGTATAGACCCTGTTCGCTCGAATCTCGGAATGCATTTGATACGCCAAGAGGGACGTGCGGCATCGAGTGAGCTAGGTATAAAAAGAAGGGATTGTTTGCATTCCTCTCGATAAAGTTGACCGCCCGTTCGGTATAGCGAACAGTGAGTTGGTCTTGATCAGCCAACTCGTCCACGGTCTCGATGACTTCTTCTCCATCGATGAGCGGTAACGGTGGGTACTGGCTCTTTCGCCCATCAGCTATCGGCACCCCGTCAAAGTCTACTGGCCACATGTCGTTCGAGTACGGAAGACCGAAATACTCGTCGAAACCATGGCTTAGTGGCAGAAATTCTGGTAGGTGGCCGAGGTGCCACTTCCCGACCGCGGCGGTGGCGTATCCAAGCGGTTTCAAGAGCTCAGCGATTGTCACTTCGCTCGGATTTAGTCCGACCTGGGCCGCTGGAGTCAATGCGCCGAAGATGGAGACGCGCGGGGCGTAGCAGCCTGTCAGCAGAGAAGCACGAGACGCTGAGCATACTCCTTCAGATGCATAAAAGTCGGTGAACCGCATCCCTTCTTCGGCTAGGCGGTCAAGGTGGGGTGTAGTGAACCCGACCGCTCCATAGGTTCCGACATCGGCATAGCCCTGATCATCAGCAAATATCACGACTACGTTCGTGGGACGAGGCCTGCTTAAGCAGGCTGTCAGCCATGAGGGTGATGCTATGGTAAGGCCGATGGCACCGGTGCTCTGTAGAAAATCTTTGCGGGACGGTGTCATGAGGCTGAATCTGTTAGGGTAGGGATCCGCGTTCGTATGGAACCAGATCAGCCTCAGGCACCGCGAAGTGGATGCGGAGCGAGTCTATTCGCAGCTTGAGGCTCTCTTGGAGTTCTGCGTATGCGGGTTTTCCGTAGACGCTGGAGAGTTCGTCCGGGTCTGCTTGGAGATCAAACAATTCCCATTCACCGATTTCGTAATAGTGGATGAGCTTGTGGGTGTGGGTGCGCACGCCGTAGTGCCTACGGACCATGTGTGGACCTGGATACTCGAAGTATTGATAGTAGATCGCGTCACGCCAATCGTCTGGGTCCTCACCCCGGAGAAGTGGCACAAGGCTCTCTCCCTGCATCGATGCGGGTATCGGTGCACCTGCAAGATCGAGAAAGGTTTCAGCGATGTCCAAGTTCTGGACAAGCGCGTTGTTTCTTGACCCAGCTACCACGCCTTCAGGCCAGCGCACGATCAGCGGTGTTTTCAGTGATTCTTCATACATCCATCGCTTATCGTACCAGCCGTGGTCTCCTAGGAAGAATCCCTGGTCTGACATGTAGACCACTACCGTGTTCTGAGCGAGGCCTTCCGAATCTAGATAGTCGAGAATTCGGCCCAGATTGTCGTCCACAGATGCAACAGCCCGCAGGTAGTCCTTGATGTAGCGCTGGTACATCCAAGAGGTGCGGTCGTCACCTTCGAGCTCCGCCCTGTCGAAGGCCGCATTCCGTGGTCCGTAGGCGTCATTCCAAGTAGCTAACTGGTCTGACGTGAGATTGTTAGGTGCCACGAATTTTAGATCCCGGGCACTCATGTGGTCCGCGATTGTCATTTCCTGTGTCAGTGCGGCAGAGGTACGACCAGATGCGTCATCGAAGAGTGTGCTTGGCTCCGGGATTTCTTGGTCGGCGAACAGATTCATGTGATTTGGCCCTGGTGCCCATTCACGATGCGGCGCCTTATGCTGATACATCAGCAAGAAGGGTCGGCCGGGATCACGACTCTCCCTCAACCAATGAAGGGTGCGATCAGTGATGACGTCGGTCGTGTAACCTTCGTAAGCAACGCTGTCGTCGGCTGAGAATAGAACGGGGTTGTAGTAGGGCCCCTGACCTCGAAGCACTTCGAAGTGGTCGAAACCTGCTGGGTGGACCTTCAGGTGCCATTTTCCAACGATCGATGTTTGGTACCCGGCCTCTTGGAGAAGCCGTGGAAAGGTGACGGTCGATGCGTGGAGGGTGTCGTAGTTCGTCGGCACCCCATTCAGGTGTCCGAACTGACCGGTCAGGATCGTTGCTCTGCTCGGTGCACAAATTGAGTTCGTGACAAATGCATTTTCGAAGAGCATGCCCTCAGCCGCGAGCCGGTCAATATTGGGTGTCTCGTTGATGACGGAGCCATAAGCCGACACAGCGTGAGCTGCGTGGTCGTCTGTGAAGACAAGGAGGATGTTTGGTTGCTCGGGTGCAGTTGGGCCGCATGCAGTACTTATTAGAAAAGCAGCAGACGAGAACAGGAGACGGCGTGGTTTCTTATGGCTGAGAACATGCATGATGACTGGAATGCGGGATGGAATGCCGTCAGTTGAATAACGGCCCATAATGCGGATGAGTTCACACCCGTTGCAAGCATCGGTCAGCCGGAGATTGCGGATAGGTGCTCCGAGGGGCGATGGTACGGCTATACAATCAGACAACAACGTGCAGCCTAGTTGAGAGCGTCAGCGTTACTGACAGGCAAGCCCCCCCAATAACAGCAGCCGGATTTTCCATGGTATCCGAGATATTTGACGCTTCGATGTGGCAAGAGGTCCCTGGTTTCCAGGATCTAAGTGACATCACATATCACCGATCATTGGACGACAAGACGGTAAGGATCGCCTTCGACCGCCCCGACTGTCGGAATGCTTTTCGCCCTCTGACGGTCGACGAGTTGTACAGAACACTAGAGCATGCGAGAACATCTTCGACCGTTGGTTGTGTGCTGCTGACCGGTAACGGGCCATCGCCTAAGGACGGGGGCTGGGCATTCTCGTCCGGTGGTGATCAGCGGATTCGCGGCGCAGATGGATACAAATATGAGGGTGGAGAAGGACAGCTCGATCCCGCGCGGTTGGGACGGCTCCATATCCTCGAAGTTCAACGCCTTATACGCTTTATGCCGAAGATCGTTATTGCGGTAGTGCCGGGCTGGGCAGCTGGGGGTGGGCACAGCCTGCATGTGGTTTGCGATCTTTCCTTGGCAAGTAAAGAACATGCGAGGTTCAAGCAGACCGATCCTGACGTGGCGAGTTTCGATAGCGGATTCGGTTCGGCGTACCTAGCACGCATGGTTGGTCAGAAGCGCGCTCGCGAGATCTTCTTTCTGGGCTTTGACTACTCTGCAGACGAGGCCTTCACCATGGGGATGGTCAACGCCTCAATCCCGCACTCAGAGCTCGAGAGTACGGCTCTGGAATGGGCGCGTACGATCAATCAGAAGAGCCCCACGGCGATGCGTATGCTGAAGTACGGATTTAACCTGATCGATGACGGCCTAGTCGGGCAGCAGCTGTTTGCCGGCGAAGCAACCCGCCTAGCGTATGGCACGGAAGAGGCTAGAGAAGGAAGAGACTCATTCGTCGAGAAGCGCGAGAAAGATTTCTCGGGCTTTCCTTGGCACTATTGATGTCCTGGCCGGTTCACGCCGAAAGCGCGTAACTCGAGCTGCCGGATGGTTTCTTGAGGGTTGACCGTGAAGGTCCTCAAAGAGCTTCGATAAGCCTGACCACCACCCTCCGTCGACGAACAAGCGGAATACGTTGTGATGCCGATGCTCGACGTTTCCTGAGAATGCACCCCACCTCTCAGTCTTCCAGCCGTTTGCCTTTCCATCGGTGAATCCCCAGCCTGACGTATAGTCCAACTTGAAGGAGCTACTTCATGACCGACCGTCGTCGACTTTTCGCCTTCCCGTTCTCGTGCGTTACGCTGCTGTCTGGATTTGTGCCGATTCTAGGTAGCGCTCAGCAGCAGGATCAGTCAGTAACCCAGAATGCTTGCGATAGCCTTTGTATAACACCAACTCGGAGTATCGCCTTCGAGACGACGCAGGGGACGCAGGTGAATTTGGACATTTCGCCTGATGGCCAGACAATTTTGTTCGACCTGCTTGGTGACCTATATACGGTTCCACGTGATGGAGGAAGCTCTACACAGCTCACTAGCGGGATGGCACTAGATCTCCAGCCGGTCTTCTCTCCTGATGGCACACGCGTCCTCTTCGTGAGTGATAGAAGTGGGAACGAGAATCTTTGGATGATGGAAGCGGATGGTGGCGATCCGTGGCCAGTGACTACTGATCGAGGCGACTTCCACTTCGACGATCCGGAATGGTCGCCTGACGGAGAATATGTCCTCGTAAGGAAAAACGAATCGGGTAGTCCTAATGCGGGAAGGACCCCCCGCCTCATCCACGTCAGTGGTGGCACTGGAATAGATTTGGCGGAGGATACTCAGGGCCTCGGTTTTCGCTGGGGCCCAAACGGTAGGTATGTCTACTTCCGTGGGACTGAAGGCCAGGGTGCGACTTCCCTCAGAGGCAATGGGCTGCCGCGTCCGGCGCAGATAATGCGGCTCGATAGGCATACTGGAGATGTTGCTCCGATCACGCGCGTCCCTTCAGGAGCGGCGCGCCCAGCGATTTCTCCCGACGGCGAGTGGATGGCCTATGTCGCTGACATCGACGCCAAGGCTGGTCTTCGGCTTCGTAATTTGGTCACAGATGAGGATGAGTGGCTCGCATTTCCGATTGATCGCGAGCACTTGAATCAGCGCACGCGCTTCACATTCGCACCAGACGGTGAAGCAGTCGTTTTCATGAAAGACGGCACATTTCATGAGGTTGATGTAACGACCAGGGATGTGCGGAAGATCGACTTCACGGCCCAGGTCGAACAGCAACTAGGACCTCGAATCTATCACGAGCAGTCTTTCGAGGACGACGAGCTAGAGGTGCGTAATGTGCGCTATGCTCAAATGAGCCCGGACGGGTCCAAGTTGGTTTTCGGCACACTTAATCGGCTCTGGGTAATGGACCTGCCTGGTGGTGAACCGAGGCCGTTACTTGAGGGAGCCAGCGGTCAGTATCAACCGACGTTGTCCCCTGACGGTTCCAGCATCGCATTCGTCAGCTGGCACGCGACAGAGGGGGGCCACGTTTGGCGTGTGTCAGCTAGTGGTGGAGAGGCTCAGAGGCTAACCGAGCATCCTGCATACTACGCCAACCCGACGTGGTCGTCCGACGGTAGCAAGATCGTCTATGTGCGCGAGGATCCGGCGGCAGCCAGAAATCGTAATACGAATAACCTCGGTTTCATCGAGTGGGTACAGAGCGATGGAGGCCAGCCTCAGTCCGTTGTCTCAGCACCTTCGGACAACGTCTTTACATTCGCGGAAGGTGATTCTCGGATCACCTTCTCTGAGAACGGAACCTTGGTTTCCGTGCGCCTCGACGGTACGGAACGTCGTGACTTGGTAACGGCTGAGGGTGCGGACGAGATGGTCCCTTCACCTGATGGTCGTTGGTTAGCGTTTACTCTCAGAGAAGAGGTATACCTCGCTGCATTGCCACCCTCGTTAGAGACGGCAGCGCTGACTGAACGGTCTGGCCCTGGTCCATTTCAGCGGGTCACCCGCGACGGGGGACAGGACCTTAAATGGGCAAATGATGGCACGAGTCTCACCTGGGTATTTGCGAATGTGTTTTCTCGGCTCGATGTAGACGCTGTGTTCGGCTCGGATGCGCCCGAAGAAGGCCTGGATCAGCTCGCCGATAAAGAGACTATCGACCTCGTCATACCTCTGAATAAGCCAGAGGGTTCGATCGCGCTTACTGGAGCCACCGTGGTGACTATGCGTGGTGACGAGGTGCTGGAGGATGCTACGGTCGTCGTGACAGAGAACCGCATCAGTGCGGTTGGTCCCGCAGCTTCGGTTCAGGTGCCAGAGGGAGCGCACCTGATCGACGTATCTGGAAAAACTATTATTCCTGGGCTAATCGACGCTCACGCGCACATACGTGGTATGCCACGTGACGTTCTCGTAGACATTGCTCCGGAGCCTTTAGTTAATCTCGCGTTTGGCGTAACGATGGCGCGGGATGTGAATGCATCTACCGATCAGTTCCATTATCGGGAGATGATTGCTGCCGGGCAGATGCTAGGGCCCAGGATATTTATGACCGGTCCGTCCCAGACATCGCGAGCGGTCAGAATCAACAGCTATGAAGACGCGTTTGCCGGCGTTAAGCGCTATGTCGATCGAGGCTCATTCTCTACAAAGCAGTACATGCAGCCCCAGAGAAGACAGATCCAGTGGATGCTTCAGGCAGCCGACGAACTCGAGATCAATACGACAGCTGAGGGCGGAGGTGTGATGCGTCAGGTTGCAATGATCCTCGACGGGTACACTGCTATCGAGCACGCACCAACCGATTGGGTCAACATGTACGACGATTTTGTTCATCTTTATGCTCGCTCGGGAACCATGTATGTGCCAACTCTCGTCGTGGCGTCACCAAGCACCTATCAAGGCGAACTGTATTGGTACCAGACGACCGATGTACACGCGAACGAGAAGCTCAACTACTTCCTGACACACGCGGCGCTCGACCATAAATCACGCACGAGCCAGCGCTTCGCTCTCGACGAGTATTACTTCCTAAATGGTGGCTCAGGTGCGGCCGCGGTTAGCCAAGCTGGAGGCCTAGTCGCTTCAGGTGGGCACGGGCAGCTTCACGGCTTGGCGGTTCATTGGGAGTTGTGGATGCTCGAGATGACTGGCATGACCCCCCATGAGGCACTTCAGGCTGCGACCATCAATGTGGCTGAGGGAATGGGGATGAGGGCGGACTTCGGAAGCCTTGAGGTCGGTAAGGTCGCCGATCTTCTGATACTCGACGCAAACCCACTTGAAGACATCCGTAACAGCACCATGATCCAACATGTGATGAAGGGCGGGAGCCTATACGACGCAAACACTCTAGATATGGTCTGGCCACGCCTCGAACCGTTGCGACCGTTCAAGTACGTCGATTTTGGCCCACCACCTCGGTCTGGATGGATAAGATAAGCATGATTTTAAGGCCTTTCCCTAAGGTATCGGCAGCCTTTTCTGTCCTGTTGCTATCTGCGCTGCTATCACCTGGTCGCTTGGTCGCTCAGGAGGACAGACCCCTAACGCGTAGCTTGGCGGAAGAGCAACTCGCTGAGCTAGAAGCAGCATATCGCGCTAGTCCGGGTGACGATGAAAATCGGAGAGCGTATGCCAAGATCCTCTACACTCTGGGAAACATGTGGGAGGCGAACGACGTGATGGCCCCGCTTGCTGCGACAGTTTCCTCTATTGCCGATGACGTTTTTCTAGGTGCTAGGTTGGCCTACTTGGTTGGAGCGTACGATCGGGCTGAAATACTGTACGAACGGCTTCGGACTCTTTCCACTCCGGACTCGGAACTGCAGGTACAAGCCTCGGAAGGCCTTCTGCTCGTGCACTACCAGACCAACCGGTATGACTTAGCTCGCGGAATCGAACTGCCGGGGTCGGATGCAACTGGCCGGAGAAGTCTTCTAGCCTTTATGAAGAAATTTGAAGGGGAGCCACATCAGGTTGAGTGGATGAGCTCTGAGCGGGTCACACGCCTCCCAATGATCAACGATTACACCGAGCCTGGTGCCCTCCCTCTCTTCCGCCTAAAGGTTAATGGGCATGAAGTGGAGTTTATTCTGGATACAGGCGGAGATCGCTTGTATATCGATGAGGAAGTGGCAGCTCAGGTTGGGATCCGGAAGATCCATGAGCGTCGGAGCAGGTACGCATACACCGGTGGTGAGGAAGTCGGCGAACCCCTTGGTGTCGCAGATAGTGTAACGATGGGTAACGTGCGACTCACCAATGTCCCCGTCATTGTGGCTAAATGGAAAGCCCTAGGACTGACGAGTGATGGTGTAATAACTACCCAAGTGCTCAAGCAATTCCTGAGTACGGTCGACTACGATGCAGGAGAGCTTGTCTTGAGGGAGAGAGCTGGCCCAGAAAGGCAGGAGTTTTTGGCGTCACTGGGTGGCAATCCTGTTCGGATGCCGTTCTGGATGAGCGCCACGCATCTCATGTACACCAAGGGAAGTGTGAACGGGAGGAGTGGGTTTAATGTATTTATGGACTCAGGACTCGCCTCGAGTATGCCCTTGGTGATTTTGGATGAGACCGTCGAGGAATTAGGTATCTCTGAAACCAAGGTTGAGATCGAAGGGACAGACTACTACTGGGTCCCGATTGAGACTCATGGGATCGGTTCGCTGACCCGAGGTGCGACTCAGGCCTTGGGTAACGTGTTCGTAGAGGAGGACGCGTATACATCGGGAGGGTTCTTTCGTGATGTGCTCGTATCTCACCAGTACTTGAGACACTTCGGCTCGTGGACGATCGATTTCGAAACGATGTCCTACTACTTCCCGGAAGATTCCAGAGAACGTGCCGCGTCACCGATCACGTCACCTGATACTGGAGTTGGAGACGACGAAGATTTTAGACCGGGGAATCCAGAGGACTACGTTGGTAGCTATGAGGTGGCGCCTGGAGTATCGCTAGAGGTCACGGTTGAAGCCGGTGAGGTATTCTTGCAGGCGCCTGGACAGCAGCGGGTAGGCATGAAGCAAGTCGGAGAAGACGCATTTAGCATCCCTCTTGCGAACGCTCGAGTCTCTTTTGAAAGAGGTGATGTAGAACAGGTGACAGCTCTAGTGCTAAAGCAAGCCGGAAACCAGACTAGAGGTTTGAAGCGGTAATATATCTTCGAACACACCCTAGACCTGGCCGATCGGCTCAATGTTTGATCGAGGAACGGCATGCCTGACAAAAGCATATCTGAAGGCGAGGCTCACAACGAGGGTATGAAGCGATCGATCCCTCGACGTGACTTCGTGAACGGTGTGGGGGTGGCACTGACAGGTTCCCTCCTTCCGACGGCATCGGTTGAGACATTCCGTACGTGGCTCACTCCTCAGTCATCACCATATCCACCAGCACTTACTGGTTTGCGGGGAAGCCATGACGGGTCCTGGGAGGAGGCTCATTCTCTGGTCCGCGGCACTGTCTGGGATCAGGCGACGAGCTTGGGCGAGGAGTACGACCTGATCGTAGTCGGAGCAGGGATCAGCGGTCTTTCGGCTGCTCATTTTTTCCGAAAGCAAGTCGGAGGTCCGAATGCCCGCATCTTGATCTTGGATAACCACGATGACTTTGGTGGCCACGCGAAACGCAACGAATTCCATCATGACGGTCGCATGTACTTGATGAACGGTGGAACGCTCAACGTAGAGGCGCCTTCTCAGTACAGCTCCGAGGCAGCCGGCCTGCTCTGGGACCTGGGTATAGATCGGACACGATACTACGATGCGATTGCGGGTGTCCGGCGCAGGTATTCAGAGCTCGGACTATCCTCCGGGTTCTTTTTCGATCGTGAGACGTTCGGAAGAGATCATCTTAGCGCGGGATATGGACGCCGTCCTTGGGCTGAGATCGCGGCGGAGAGCCCTTTGTCGAATGGCGCACGCGAGGATTTGATACGCTTGCGTGATAGTTCAGCGGAAATCGATCCGTGGCCGGCAGAGTCGTCAGACGAAAAGAAACGTCGGTTAGCAGGGATCAGTTACCTAACGTACCTGACCGAGGTACTTGGAATAGACCCCAAGGTCGCTTTCATGCATGATGGTGCAGGGTACATCTACTGCACGGGTATTGATGCAGTGCCAGCACTATACGCATGGAATGCAGGATACCCGGGCTTTGCAGGACTGGACCTGGAGCCGACCCCACCGAGTCAGTTGATCGGCGAGCCCGGTGGAGCTCACGGACGGGAGAACCAACAACGGGCGGGTATGGGCGATCCGACGATGTACTTCCCCGACGGAAACGCGACCATCACGAGGCTACTCGTGCGCGGTTTGATTCCGGGCTCCATCCCCGGTTCGTCTATGGAGGACGTAGTTTTGGCCAACACCGATTACGGCCGCCTCGATAGCGCCGGCTCTCCGGTACGAATCCGCCTGAGTAGCACTGCGGTCAACGTGCGGCATTTGGGAGATCAGGACTCAAATCAAGGTGTAGAAGTAACGTATGTGCAGGATGGGCAGGCGAGACGGATTCGGGGGCGTGCGGTTGTGCTGGCCTGCTGGAATGGGGTGATCCCATATCTGTGCCCCGAGCTTCCACAGCAGCAGCGTGAGGCTTTGGCCTACGGTGTTAAGGCCCCGCTCGTGTACACGAATGTGCTGCTACGGAACTGGCAGTCGCTGATCGGAAGTGGGGTGTCGAGTGTGTCTGCTCCGGGTGGGTACCACCAGAGCCTAGGGCTTGGGACATCTCTTTCCTTTGGCGGATATCAGACGTCTCAAGACCCGCGTGACCCGATTGTTCTCCGCATGTCTAGATATCCATTTGAGCCCGGGTCTTCGAAGGCCGAACAACATCGGCGTGGCAGACGGAACCTGCTTTCCACGAGTTTCGAAACCTTCGAAGTCGAGATCCGATCTCAGCTTGAAAGGACTTTTGGGCCGAAGGGCTTAGATCCGGACAGGGACATACTTGGCATCACGGTGAACCGTTGGCCACACGGCTACTCGTACACGTACAACACCCTCTTTGATGATCCGCGCTGGGCGTTAGGGACCCCAGATGACCGCCCAAACGTTCTAGGACGTAAGCCCTACGGGCGGATCACTATTGCTAACGCAGACGCGGCCGCCAGTCCCCACACGGATGCTGCGATCAATGAAGCGTTCCGTGCAGTTCGAGAGTTGAAAGCGAGGATTTTTTAGTCTCCTTGATGTGTCTTCCAGGCGCGAAGCCATGACGCACTATCTAAACAAGCGAGTGGGATATTTTCGGGTGGGACACGCGGCAGCTATTGCGAAAGCCTGCCATCTGGCTCCGGTCTTGCTATTGGGATTGCTTTCGTGTGGGGGGAGTACATCACCTGGGGCGGCCGGTACGCCGACGCAACCGACGGTTCCGGTTGCGACCTCCATTTCGCTCTCCCCATCAAGCTTTACCATGACCTCCTTCGGAGAAACAGCGTCTCTGAAGGCGACGGTTAGGGACCAGAATGGGGCTGCGATGACGGGTCAGGCCGTGGAATGGATGTCGAGTGATGCTTCAGTAGTGACAGTCGCAAGCGGTATGGTGAGTGCGATCGCAAACGGAAATGCAACAATCACCGCGTCGAGCAGTTCGCT
>Ga0315316_10002418_pt1 | contig 13403 bp, 7 predicted proteins | sample M160m3416metaG_FD_203702 | JGI IMG/M metagenome (GOLD analysis project Ga0315316, IMG submission 203702) | Ammonia-oxidizing marine archaeal communities from Monterey Bay, California, United States - M1 60m 3416 | ecosystem: Environmental > Aquatic > Marine > Intertidal zone | place: USA...
TCGCGCACGCGTAATGCCGACGTACAAAAGCCGCTTGAGTTCCTCTTCATCCTTTTTTTTCTGCATCCATTTCATATAGTTATAGAGTGTTCTTGACTCCTTATCTTCATCATTAGCAGCAATTAACAGCTCTCTTTGCGCGGATTCACCGTGCCAATGCCAGCGAATTAAGTCTCGTTGCAAGGCCCGCGTTCGCTTGTTCAGGCAGGGCATAAACACATAGTCAAACTCGAGCCCCTTTGCCTTGTGAAGCGTCATGATCTCTACCCCGTTGACCGTATCGGCAGACTCCACCACCGCCATGGACATCTCTTGCTGCAACCAGCTGATATCAAGGCCTCTACCCGTTTGCTCGGCCACGCGTAGCATGCCGAAAAAGCACTCGACGCACCGCAGTTCTTGGTCCGATAAGCAGTCAGCACCACCGAGGCGGAGCCATACTTGCTCTACCCAGATCGGCAACCCCAGGCGGTCACGCTTGGCTTGTGCCCAGTCCAGGGCCTGTGCCAGGTGTGTAAGACGCCCTCGCTCGTCGTCCGGTAGCGAATCGGGCGGGGACAGCAGCGCATTGAGAAGATGAAGCGGACGCTCCGGATGGGCATTTAGTAATGCAGATATCGTCGCGAGGCTAACGCCACACGATGGACCCCTCAGCAATCCCAGCGCTGCGACCATGTCAGCCGGATTCGCGAGCCAGCGACACAAACTCATCAGGCTTTCAATCGCCGGCTGCTCAAACAATGACTGAAGGGCATCGCCCGCGAATGGCACACCCGCCTCAATCAATGCCGCCGTGATACTGGCCGCATGACCCTTCGCACGGACAAGAACGGCTATCGACGCAGAGGGATGGTTGCGACGGATCTCACTGACTTGTCTCGCGATAGCGGTTGCTTCGCCGTCATTTTCGGACTCCTGAAATAGCTGAATTCGGACACCGGAATAGCTGCTAGACGTGTCGGGTACGAGACTCGAAGCACTCACATGTTTTACGCGTCCGAAGTGAGGGCTATCTTCGCTCCCGAAAAGTTCAGAAAACGCTTCGTTCACCCACTTGACCACCTTGAGTTGTGAGCGAAAGTTCTGGGTCAAGGTCAGTGGCTCCAGCGCCATGCCACCCATGCGACCCTGCCTAGCCTCGAGAAACAGGGATACGTCCGCATAGCGAAAACCGTAGATTGACTGCATAGCATCGCCCACCACAAAAAGCGTCCGGGGTGCCGCGCCCGTTTGGTTGTGGTCCATCCAGCCACGCATCAAGCGGCTCAGCAGCTCGGCCTGAGAGGCGGAAGTATCCTGAAATTCATCCACCAGCATGTGTTCGATCTGATAGTCGAGCCTTTGGGCAAGCGCAGTGGGTAACTCGTCGGGACCCAGCGCCTGAATGGCGGCGAGTGAGACGTGGGTATGGTCCACGGCTCCCGCTTGCTGAAAGACAAGCAGCAGGTGCGCTTGCAAAACGGGCAGCAATGACGAGATCAATACGACCAGGTCCCACGCAGCGCCATCCTGTTGCGTGTCAGGTAAGTGAGCCAGTTCAATGAGCGCCTCCCGCAACACTTCATCTTCTCTGAGAGATTCAAGAACTGCGAGGAACTGCGCCTTGGCCTCACTCTTCGGGGTAAAGCCCTGCCTAATCGTCACGCCGCCCGGCTTGCGCCAGTCATGCTGCGCCGTGAGCAGCATACCCACTAGCGCTTGCCAGTCGCGCAATGTTTCGGCGCCTCCCCCCAACGACAACGGCGCCTTATTAAGCACTGCCTGCGCCTCATTGCCGATCGCTATCAGCGGCTGAAATTGAGCGCCCAATCGTTCCTCAATAAGCGCCAACCGGTGGCTTGTTAAATCCTCGAGCGTGCGCATGATCCCGGCTTCTGCGCCGGCGGGGTCATGATGTTGACTGACGAGCTTGCCCCAATCGCCCCTGCGGCCCAACAGGGCAATCAGCAGCTCGCTCACCTTGGACCAGCGATTATTGAATTGACGCAATAAGTCGACGACCCCCTCTCCGACTTCACCCTCGCCGGCCTGGGCAAGAAAATTGCGAACAGCCGCCTCGTAAAGGGGCTGTGCATTGTCGACGGGCTCGACCAGACCGCCCGTACCACTGAGTATGGGCATCTGACGCGTCAGCTCATGACAAAAACTATCGATCGTACGAATATTCAGGGTCGTATCGTCGAGGCGCCAGTTTTTGCGTGTCGCATGGGCGATGAGATCGAGCGCGAGTTGACGGGTTTGCCTCTCATGCTCTGCCGAAATGGGTGCGTCCTGCTTGGCCTGATCGATTTTTTCCAGCACCCGCAGCGCCATTTCACTCGCCGCTTTACGCGTAAAGGTAATGGCGAGTACCTGTTCCGGGCGATCCACCCTAGCGAGCAGGGCCAGAAGCCTTTGTGTCAGTAGCTCGGTCTTTCCCGATCCGGCGGGCGCACTCACACAGAAACTGCGAGTCGGATCAATCGCTGAAGACCGCGCGATCTGATCGGTAAGGCTCACTCGGCAGGCTCCTCTTGTTCTAGCTCCGATAGCTCACGCAGTTGATTGATGCGGCACACGGGGGCAAGGTCACAGTACTGGCAGGCACCCCGCTGAGGCGCGACGTCGGCCGCACCCTCGAGAAAGTCCGTGGCAAGCCGGTGAAGTACCGTATGCCATTGCCCAACTAGCTCCTGCCACGTACTGGCGGCTCCGGTCGTCTGCTGATCCAGAGGCTTCACTCCCGCCTTGCCCATCCCCAGATCCTCCCCCATGGCAACAAACTTCACGGGGTCGCCGGCCGGCAAGGCACCAAAAGCAATGCCCTCGATAGCCTGATCCAGCAGTGCATACAGCGGTAGCTGAGGCTCTTCGGGGCGGTGACCGAGCCACTTGTTCTTGGATGGTGCGCGGGTTTTGTAGTCGATCACCACACGCCGGCCATCGTCGTATTCATCAATACGATCGGGCCTTAAAGTCAGCATCAGCCCGTTGAGGTCGAGGGTGTGGTTCTGCTCCATCTCCAACACCTTGAATGAAATATCCCTCTTCCGTTCCAAGCTCAGCCACTCGCTTAATAAATCGGCGCAAACGTGCTGCTCCAGCTGCCAACATGCACCGCCCACCCGCTCCCTAAGGCTGTACCCCCTCGCCTCGCAGCCCGCTTCTACGTGCGCCATCGCCTCGGTCACTGCGGTCGTTACCAGTTGACGCTCTTGGTCTGCTTCGAGCGCAATCAGGGCACCCTGTGACCCGATCGAACGCCAGGCTCTGAATAGCGCTTCGTGCAAAAGCCCACCCCTTTCAGCGGCAGAAATGCCCACGATCGGCTCTTGAAGCGAAGGCACCTTGAGTCGATGTCTGACAAAGGCCCGAAACGGGCAGGCAGCCTGATCTCTAATCAGGCTGGAACCACCAGAGCGGGTAGCCGAACCGCTGCGCATCGGCACATCCGGCGGCATGACCTCGATACCAGCCTTCGTCAGCCATCGCGGGGGCGGGAACCAGATCCCATCATGCGCTTCAGATACCGGAGGCAAGAGGGTGCTGGGTTGAGCCGGCAGCCCCTGCTCTGACAAATGGAAGCTCGCCAACGTGCTTGGGCTCTCTGCCGACCAGACTTGCAGCAGGCCGATGGCCTGCTCCTGCAAAACCCTCTCATCGAGGTCAGGGAGACCCAGCATCGTTTGCACAGAGGCCGGTAAAAATGGTTCGCTTCGCTTTCTCGCAGGCAGCAGGGTGTGCTGCACCCCACACAGCCAAAGAGCATCGAATTGCCCCCCCACCGCCTCAACCGGGCCCAGCACCTGAATACTGTCGTGCGGCGTTTTGGGCTGAAAGACGATGTTGTCGAGGCAGTCACGCCAAAGTCTTATTGCAGCGTCATAGCTTTGGTACGGCAGCACCCCTGACAACTCATTCAGCGCATCGAGACTTGCCTCAAATCGCTGAAACTGCTGGTACTCGATCGAATCAAGCGGCGTCCTCGCCGGCCATTGCCATAACGCCAAGCGCTCGCGGATAACGCCTGACCAGTCAGCCAGATTTTTGACCCCCCGCTGCGTCCGACTGGACCTCAGCGCTCGCAATATGCCTGCCAGCCCGGAGCCCGGCAGCTCTCGTGTCACAACGTGCAAAGCGCTTTCAAGGGAAACTTCCAGGCTGCCTGCGCGAAACTGTGCTTCGATCAGCCCCAGAGCCCCCTGCCCACTCTCGTGCAAAGGTAGATACGGTGAACGCATCAAGGCCAACCAATCTGCTCGGCTCAAGGCTCCCGACTCCCACTCGAGAACGGTCAGTGCGTCGCGGTACATTGGCGTGCTCGCGAGAGACATACCCGTCGAAAAGTTTACCGGAAGGTCGTTATATTGCGCGTCGAGACAGTCGAACGCTTCCCTTAAAAAGTACTCAAGCCGCTGCCGATCTTTTGGCATGTCGAGCAGCACAATTGCGGTGCGGCCATCCGACTCAGTGGATCGTTCATACGCCCAGTGCGCCGCCGCCGCCAGCTCCTCCTCACGATTGATGAAAGAGGCGACCCTGAGTTTTTGATGATCCCGCCTCGCGGGCTCAATCAGCGTGACGCTGGCAAGATGATCGAGTACCTTGCGAGTCAGTGGCGGTAGTTCCGGTATAGCGAAAAGTCCTACTGACGGCTTTTGTTCCTCTGGTAGCGACAGGAGTTGCTGATAGGCGCCGTGTCGAGATACCGCACCCAGATCGTCTAATCGCGCGCTGTATTGTCGAGCCCACTCTGAAAAGACCTGACAATCCTCGTCGAACTGAAAATAAGACCACAAATCCGCGAGCTCAGCGCCACCGTTCAGTACTAAAGTGCTCCATGCCGACTGCGCACGCTGAGCGGCAATGCGCGGATGGGTCAGGGAAAAGCCAACGCGGTCGGCAAGATCGTCCCGGATAATTTGCTGCCACACCGCAAGCGCCTGCTGTGGCGTCAGTAAACGCTGAGGGGGCAGCTGCCCTTTTTCTACTGCTCCGCGCCACAGGTCTTCCAGCCAGCTATCGACAGGCTCGACAGCTGGCCTAGAGACTACCAACGCCTTTGCCGCCTCGTGCATCACCCAGCTACTCGTGATGTCGCGAGCTAACCGCTTACCTGGCGTGAGGATAGGACGCCCCGACTCTAAAAAGGGCAAAAACAGGGGAAGGTCGACAGCCGCTCGCATGCCGCGCAGTATCCCATGCCCACTCAGCTCCCGAAAACCCACTCAAACAGACTACCTGTTAAATGGCCTGCGGATTGCTGAATCGAGCGCAGCTAATGCGGATCAGCTGATTTCGCCCTGACGAGCCTGTACACTCGCTGCTGCTTCAATAACCCGCTACTCGCACTGTAGGGCCTGATGAGGAAATCAGAGGTGTCAAACCCGCAAATACATAACGTCAACGTGGCTGATCAGCGTGTGCTGATGTCGCCCGCCGAGCTTCGCGAGCAGGTTGACATCCCGGCGTCATTATTTGAATTCGTCGCTGAGTCCCGAGCGACGATTGAACGCATCATTGACCGACGCGATCATCGACTGTTTGTCGTGGTTGGGCCCTGCTCAGTCCACGACGTCGCTGCGGCAATCGATTATGCCAAACGACTTAAAAACCTTGCCGATAAAGTCAGTGACAGTTTGTATCTGGTGATGCGTGTTTACTTTGAAAAACCGCGTACCACCGTCGGCTGGAAGGGACTGATTAACGATCCGATGCTCAATGACTCATTTGAGGTCGAGAGTGGCCTGCGGATTGGGCGGGAGCTCTTGAGAGAGATTCTCGATATCGGCCTCCCCACGGCAACCGAAGCACTAGATCCCATTACACCGCAGTACCTTCAGGACCTGATCAGCTGGTCTGCTATCGGGGCCAGAACGACTGAGTCGCAAACCCACCGAGAGATGGCCAGCGGCCTGTCTTCGTCCGTGGGCTTTAAAAATGGCACCGACGGCGGCCTAGGGGTGGCGATCAATGCACTGCAATCTGTCGCCCACCCGCACCGTTTTCTCGGCATTAACTCCGAGGGAAAAGTGTCTGTGTTTGAAACCCGCGGCAATCGCTACGGGCATATGGTGTTGAGGGGAGGCAGCAACGGGCCTAACTACGCTCAGGAGCACATCGCTCACTGCGAGACGGCGCTCGAACAAGCAGATCTGAGCGCTAATATCATGGTCGATTGCAGTCACGCTAACTCAGATAAAAACCCTGAGCTTCAGCCCGCTGTGGCACAAGACGTGGCGCAACAGATTATTGACGGCAATACATCGATCATCGGTTTAATGCTCGAGAGCAACCTCGAGGCAGGCAGTCAGAAGATCCCGGCAGACTTGTCACAACTTCGCTACGGGGTCTCGATTACCGATGGCTGTATCGACTGGAACACCACAGAAGCACTGATCACGGACCTCGCTGGCCGCGTAGCGCCCGCGCTGAAAGCCCGGGCGCCTCAGTAGTACGCCTGACTCCGGTCAGTGTGATCGGTATTGTCACGCACACCCGCAAGCTGTGGAATTTGTTCGAGTAGCGTTTTTTCTACGCCGCCCTTGAGGGTCATGTCAACCGCACTACAGCCCTGACATCCACCGCCGAACTGAAGCACTGCGAACTGGTCCTCCGTGACTTCCACCAGGGAGACTTCACCACCGTGCGCTGCCAGAGAGGGGTTCACCTCGTTGTACAACACATAATTGATGCGATCCTCGATGGGGCTGTCATCTGAAACGCGCGGCATTTTCGCATTCGGCGCCTTGATAGTGAGCTGCCCACCCATTCTGTCGGACGAGTAATCCACCAGCGCGTCTTCTAAAAACGGAATGCTTCTGGCCTGAAACCATGCGGTGAAGCGCTCATAGGCCTGCTCGACGTCACCCTCTTCCCTATCGCCCTCGCGACAGTATGCGATGCAGGTCTCGGCCCGCGGCGTACCCGGCTCGTTGATAAACACGCGTACACCCAGCGCATCCTCTTGCTTGGAGAGCAACTCCGCCAAATATTCCTGTGCTGATTCCGTAATGGTGATCATGCTACGTTTACCCAATTAATACCCCACCAGAGTAGTCGGATAATACCCTGATCGCCAAGACGCTGCCAATGAAGTCGTTTTGACAGGATCAGTCCTATCCGGCGCCGCCCGCCCTTTCGGCGAACGTCGAGAGTGCCTACACTCTCGGTCTTTACTGAATTGTGAGCATACAGCGTGAGGAATGATCGACACGCGGACCCGGAACCTGCTGACCCTCCACCGGTCCCAGAATTGCCCAGCGTGGGATTAAGCTGGCTACAAGTGATCAGGTCCGCTCTGGCTGCAGGACTAGGGGTGCAAAGTCGAGCCCATCGCGAGCGAGACTTTGAGCAGGGATCGGCAGGCCGCTTCGTGGCAGCAGGATTAGTGCTGACGGTGCTGCTGGTCGCCACGCTGTTCGTCATCGTCAGGATGGCTCTACCTTGATGTCAGAGGCCGAACTAGCGCCTCTGGTATGCGACATTGAGTCAGCGCTCCCAAGAGTACATCGTTTCGCGTCGCCGACACCGCTGCTTCGGCTGTCGGATCTGGATGCGCTGGTTCAAGGTGAAGTCCTGCTCAAAGCAGAGTGCTTCCAAGCGACCGGATCTTTCAAAATCCGTGGCGCCCTCAATGCCATGACCCTGCTTCGCACCGAACAACAGGCCGATTACGCTATCGCTTTTTCCTCAGGAAATCACGGCATCGGCGTGGCCTATGCCGGCAAATGTCTTCATATGCGCGTCACAATTGTCATACCAGGCGATGCCCCTGAAGCCAAAATCAACCGCATCAAGGCACTGGGTGCCGAGATCGTTTTCTACGACCGGCAACACGAGGAGCGTGAGCAGGTCGCCGAAGCCCTAATGGCCGAACGCGCCGCGCCGCTCATCAAGCCCTACGACGACTGGCACACGATTGCGGGTCAGGGCACCTGTGGAGCAGAAATCGTCCAACAGACTGAGCATCCGATAGACGCCGCGATAATTTGCGCGGGGGGCGGCGGTCTTTCGGCAGGGATCGGCACTTATCTGAAATCAAAAAGCCGACAAACCTGCGTCTACACGGCCGAGCCCGAGGGGTGGGATGACCACCGCTTGTCGCTAGAAAAGGGCTGTCGACTACCCGCACCCGCGACGGGTTCAGACTGGTGCGACGGGCTGCTCGCCCCTACCCCTGGTGAACTCACCTTTGCCATTAATCAAGCGAATGGCGCTGAAGGGCTCTGCGCCTCTGAAGCGGGCATTTTCCGCGCGATGCGGCTGGCGTGGTATAGATTAGGGCTGCAACTCGAACCCAGCGGAGCGGTCGCACTGGCCTGCCTGCTAGCGAACCCTGAGCGCTTCAGGGGGCAGCGGGTTTTGGTCACCCTCACCGGTGGAAATGTTGACGAGCAACGATTCCAGACGGCGCTGGACTTAGCTGGGTAAACTGGTTAGCCAGATCATTAACGTGACCAGTGCTACGCTGATCAGCGCGGTAGCGGCGATGGCGTCAGCGACCCCGTCTTCCAGATTACTTTTAGACATTACATTCTCTTTACGGACGCGCAACAGGCCAGCCCGGCGGTTATTTGACGGATTTGCCCCTCAGCGGGCGGCGGAATTGTAACGGTTTAGGCGATCATTTCACTACTTCTTTTCGTTTGAGTGAAAACAAGCACTCTGAGCCAACGAGAGGGTGTGTCAAAATAGTGTCACGGTCCGGCTTGCCAGCTGGCTAACGGGGTGTTGTGAGCCCCACACGGACCTCAATCGAAATGGGTTAGTTCATGGAAACAGGGATTACGTTCACCTTCGCCGCCATTTTTCTGGGCGCGGCCATACTGTCCTCTGCGGCCCTCTATGCCCGCCAGCCAATCATCATCGCCTATATTGCGCTTGGTATTGCCCTGGGGCCCTTCGGGCTCGGTGTGGTGTCCGATATGGAGCTCGTTTCCGGAGCGGGCCACGTCGGCATCATATTGCTGCTGTTCCTGCTCGGGCTGGATATGAAACCGATCGCCCTCTGGAACAGCCTGAGGCAATCCACGCTGGTGGCGGTCTTGAGTGCTCTGGTCTTCGCCGCAACAGGCTACGGATTAAGTCGTTTATTTGGCTTTGCGGGAATGGATGCAGTGCTGATCAGCGCCGCGCTCGTGTTCTCTTCCACCATCATTGGCATCAAGCTGCTGCCCACCACTGTGCTGCACCACCGGCATTTGGGAGAGATGATGATCGCTCTGCTGCTATTTCAGGATCTGCTTGCCATCATTGTGTTGGTGATGATGGAGAGCGCGGGGATCGGGGACCTGACCTGGCGTGCGCTGCTTCAACCGCTGCTGACATTGCCGCTGCTGGGACTGGTAAGCTGGCTCAGCGTTAAAACGCTGCTGCTCACCCTGATTCGACGCTTTGACCGCTACCACGAGTATATCTTCCTGCTGTCGATAGGATGGTGTCTCGGCATGGCGGAGCTGTCTGTCTGGCTGGGATTATCCGCCGAGATCGGGGCTTTCATTGCCGGCGTCAGTATTGCCAGCAGCCCGATAGCGCAATACATCGCGATCAGCCTCAAGCCGTTGCGAGACTTTTTCCTAGTGGTGTTTTTCTTTTCCGTGGGTAGCGGGCTTGATATGACGCTTTTGCCGGAGATTGCCCTTCCCGCCCTTGTAATGGCCGGTGTTTTTCTAGCGCTGAAGCCTGCGGTATTCCACGTGTTGGTTCGAGGCGTATTCGATGAGCCAAAACTGGCTTGGAATCTGGGGCTGAGACTGGGGCAGTGCAGCGAATTTGCGCTGTTGATCGCCTTCTTGGGATTGTCAAAGGGGTTATTGGGAGCGCCTGCCGCCACGCTCATTCAGGCCTGCACGGTCCTGACGCTGCTGGTATCGTCTTACCTCGTAGTGCTCACGCTCCCCAATCCCATTGCCATTAAAGAGGATTTACGCCGCGACTAGGCCTTGAAAGGCGACCACCGACGAAGCCGTCGGCGGACGACGAAAAAGCCTAGATAGCGGCTTCGAGCTCTGGCAGCGCCTCAAACAGATCAGCCACGAGCCCATAGTCGGCGACCTGAAAGATCGGTGCATCCTCGTCTTTATTAATCGCAACAATGACCTTGCTGTCTTTCATGCCAGCCAAATGCTGAATGGCCCCGGAAATGCCCACCGCAATATACAGATCGGGTGCCACAATCTTCCCTGTCTGGCCGACCTGATAATCGTTAGGGACGAAACCCGCATCGACTGCCGCTCTAGACGCACCAATCGCCGCATTGAGTTTGTCAGCGATGCCCTCAAGCAGGCTAAAGTTATCGCCGTTCTGCATGCCGCGCCCGCCCGATATCACAACCGAAGCAGCGGTGAGCTCGGGACGGTCAGATTGAGCCACTTCTTCACGAACGAACTGCGATACGCCCGCATCGTGAGCAGCAGCACAAGCCTCAACGGTCGCGCTACCCCCTTCCGCCGCGACCGCATCAAAAGCCGTCGTTCGCACGGTGATGACCTTTTTGGCGTCTGACGATTGAACGGTCGCAATGACGTTGCCCGCATAAATCGGGCGCGTAAAAGTATCCGCACTCTCGATCGATAAAATGTCAGAGATCTGGCCTACGTCGAGTAACGCCGCCACTCTGGGCATGATGTTTTTTCCATTGGCCGTCGACGGTGCCAGCAAATTGTCATAGTCAGCGCCCAGCTCAGCGACCAACAGGCTCACGTTCTCCGCCAGCTGGTGCTCGTAGGCAGCGTTATCTGCACAGATGACTTTGGTGACGCCCGCAACCTGCGCTGCGGCGTCAGCCGCAGCGCTACAACCGGCGCCCGCAACGAGGATATCTACCTCACCGCCGAGCGCAGCCGCCGCTGCTACGGCGTTGAGGGTCGCCGCTTTGAGTGCGGCATTATCGTGTTCTGCAACGACTAGTGTTTTCATCAGATCACCTTCGCTTCGTTTTTCAGTTTGTCCACCAGCTGGGAGACATCTTCAACTTTGATGCCTGCGGCCCGCTCGGGCGGAGGCGTCACGCCCACCTGGGTGACGTGGGTTTGTATCGACACCGATAGCTGTTCGGGCGTCAACGTATCTAGGGGCTTCTTTTTGGCCTTCATGATATTTGGGAGCGAGGCATAACGCGGCTCATTCAGCCTGAGATCCGTCGTGATGATCGCCGGTAGCGTCAAGGATACGGTCTGCAAGCCGCCGTCAACCTCCCGCATGACCTCAACGGAGCCTTCTCCGATCTTCACCTCAGAGGCGAAGGTGCCCTGCCCCATACCGGTCAGCGCACCCAGCATTTGGCCAGTTTGGTTGTTGTCACCATCAATAGACTGCTTACCCATGATGACGAGATCCGGGGACTCCTGGCCGACCACGCCCTTCAAGAGCTTGGCGATGGTCAGTGGCTCTGGCCTGCCTTCGACCTCTACGTGAATGCCTCGGTCCGCCCCGAGTGCCAAAGCCGTACGAATCTGTTCCTGACAGCTGGCTTCCCCGACTGACACTGCGACAATTTCAGTAACGGTGCCCGCCTCTTTAAGTCTGACGGCCTCTTCGACCGCAATCTCGCAAAATGGATTGATAGCCATCTTGACGTTATTCAGGTCGACGTCAGTGCCATCCGCCTTCGCACGCACTTTGACGTTGTAATCAACCACGCGTTTTACCGCGACCAATGCTTTCATGGTGTCTCCAGTAGAATATGGATCTATATGCAGATTGTCTGATTGCCGCGCTCGGGATCGGGATCGGCTGGTGGTGCCCGGTGCCCGAAGAGTGCTTCACACCCTAGGCGATCCGCCCCCGAAAGCCCTTTGTTGCGCCGGCTAAGCCCTCTTTTGCTACTTCGTTGAACCTGTTCGTACGGCCTGCTTAGTGTATCATGCCGCCCCAAAGTAAAGCACCCAACGCGCCAAGATTCTAATGGATTTTGGTGATGTTGGAGATAACCAAGAAGCAGCTACCGAAACTCGCGAGGTGCAGTGTGGAAAGAGAATCCATGGAATTTGACGTTGTCGTCGTCGGGGCAGGGCCTGCAGGTCTATCGGCGGCTATCAGGCTAATGCAGTTAGCGGTAGCCGAAGAGCGCGAAACGACCGTTTGTGTCGTCGAAAAAGGCTCGGAGGTCGGGGCGCATATTCTATCTGGGGCCGTGCTCGAGCCCCGCGCTATGGAAGAGCTTTTCCCCGACTGGCAGGAGCGCGGCGCGCCCCTCAACACCCCCGTTAGCGGTGACACGTTTTACTTCTACACCGGGCAGGAAAGTGCCATTAAGCTGCCCGGGTTTGCTATCCCCCGTCCGACGCATAACCATGGCAACTACATCGTCTCGATGGGCAACGTCTGTCGCTGGCTGGCCGGACAGGCCGAAGCCCTGGGTGTCGAGATTTATCCCGGCTTTACCGCAGCCGAGGTCCTCTTCGACGATGCCGGTGCGGTAAAAGGCATTGCAACGGGTGAGATGGGCGTCGGTGCAGACGGTCAGCAAAAGGATAGCCACGTTCCAAGTATGGAACTGCATGCCCGCTTTACGGTCTTTGCGGAAGGCTGCCGTGGCCACCTCGGAAAACAGCTTATCGCCCACTATGCGCTGGATGAAGGGAAAGACCCCCAACATTACGGCATCGGGATTAAGGAGGTCTGGAAGGTCGCTCCCGAAAAGCATCAGGAGGGCCTGGTGGTCCACGGTATCGGTTGGCCGCTCTCTGAATCCAACTCCAGTGGCGGTGCCTTTCTCTATCACGCGGAAAATCATGAGGTCTATCTGGGGCTGATCGCCGATCTTAACTACAGCAATCCTTATATGAGTCCGTTTGAGGAATTTCAGCGCTGGAAGACACATTCAAAAACACGCGAAGTGCTAGAGGGCGGAGAACGCATCGCTTACGGGGCGCGGGCGCTGGCCAAAGGCGGGCAAAATTCACTGCCAGAAATGGCCTTCCCTGGAGGGTTACTCATTGGCTGTGATGCGGGCACGCTCAATAGCGTCAAGATCAAGGGCAATCACACCGCCATGAAGAGCGGCATGCTCGCTGCGGAGAGCATTATGGCGTCGCTCCAGGACGATGCCGGCCCGGCAGTGCTCAAAGACTACAGCGATCGAGTGAAGCGCTCATGGCTGGGCAAAGAACTCCACAGCTCTCGAAATTTCTCGGGCTTTATGCATAAATTTGGCACCTTGCTGGGCGCTGCAATGGTCTGGATTGACCAGAATCTATTTAGCGGCCGAATGCCTTTTACGCTGCATGATACGAAGCCCGACTACGCCTGCCTCGATGACGCATCAAGCGCAAAAGTCATCGAGTACCCCAAGCCCGACAACAGCATCACCTTTGATCGCCTCTCGTCGGTGTTTATGTCCAACACTAACCATGAGGAAGATCAGCCCTGTCATTTAACACTTAAAGACGATTCAATTCCGATTACCGTTAACTTGCCCC
>Ga0315316_10002423_pt1 | contig 13388 bp, 20 predicted proteins | sample M160m3416metaG_FD_203702 | JGI IMG/M metagenome (GOLD analysis project Ga0315316, IMG submission 203702) | Ammonia-oxidizing marine archaeal communities from Monterey Bay, California, United States - M1 60m 3416 | ecosystem: Environmental > Aquatic > Marine > Intertidal zone | place: USA...
TTGGAGTCTATGGTCCTATCGGGCAAACATCCACATTTCAAGTAGTCCCTGAATTTGGTGTAATTGTGTCTCTAGTACTTGTTATCTCAATCGCTGCAGTCATTGGCTTATCAGCTAAAACAAGATTAATTCAAAAATTCTAGAACTCGTTTTTTAGATTTTTCAAAGATTGAGCATAGAAATTAGATAAAAACACTATAAACTCATCAAATTCTTTTTTTGTTGATTTTGATACAAAGTATGACTCCCATGTAATTTTTACTGCTTTCTTTATATTTTCAATAGAAATTGTAGCATGATACGCATCCAATGGTAATCCTGAAATCACAATATATGAAAAATATTCTTTTTTTTTCCATCCTACTATGTGTTCTTCTACATCGGTCCCATCTTCAAATGAGATTAAACGCTTAGCCCCAATTCCGCTCTTTTTTTCACCTAAAAATTTTGTTGATTTTTGACCTTCAAGCCAACCTAACTTTGCAATCTTGCTGATTTTTGACCATGCTTTTTCTTCATCTGTATCAATTATCACCGATTTCTTTACCGAACCTGAATTCATACTGTAATACAATACTTCTCAAATTTATATAATTCAACTATTGATATTTTGATTATGGTTTTTGGTTGGGGAAAAAAAAAGAAAGTTGAATATGAAGAACCTATGGAAAATATTCCCTCTGCATCACAAACTATTAGATTGGAAGAAATTCCAAAAATTTTAGATGATATGGTAATCCTTAGAAAAGGAACGCTTGCGGCAGAAATAAAATTACATCGAAACAGAATTGATCCTCAAAGAGAAGTATTACTAAAAATTGCAAATGAATTGTATGAAGATGAGCTAAACTCTGATGATCTTGATCCTCATTTTCAAATAATGGTGAATCGTGGAAAAAAAGAGGTTATCTCATCAATAAAAAAAGAATTTGCAAATCCTTTTCCTGATATCAATTCTCCAGATGATGTAATCCGATTCAAAAAAGCAGCTACCGCAGGAATAAACAAAGTAGGCGATGTGTTGGGAAGGCATTCTAGAGTAATTCATGTTTTTGCAAAAAAATATGCAAAAAAATTCACAAATGATCTAAAAGAACTTACTGAGAATCTAAAAGAGGTGGATGAGTTAATTAATAATTTTGCTGCCACTGAAAATACGGTTCAAACAATTAATGAGTTATTATCATCTAGGAAAAAAACAATAGAAAAACTATCCAAGCAAAATTCACGTATGGATGAACTGAAATCGTCTATAAATGAAAAGAAAGAAAAAATTACAAAATTTCAAATTGAAATAAAAGAGATAAAAAACTCCTCTGATTACAAGACATACGTCGATGTAAAATCTCAATTATCTGATTGTGATTCTGAAGAAGTAAAAATTCGTCATTATGTTGATGATGAGTTCACCAAAATTTCTAGACCACTTGGAAAATTTGTTCATATCTCTTCTCATGATAAAGAACTAAAAGATTTGACGGCACAATTGGCATCTGTTCCTTATGATGCACTGGGGGCTGGTAATATTTCCGGAATTAAAAAAATACTTGATTCTATTGTTACTGGAATTGATTCTGGTTCTGTATCTGTAAAGGATGTTTCAAAGTCAAAAGATAGTATTGCTCAGATAAAAAATCTAATTCCCTCGCTAATCTCTACCAAAGAAAAATTTGAAACAAAAAAATATGAATTAATTATAAAACTTAAAAATTTTGATTCTAAATCTCTTCAGACTGCTGAAAATAATCTAAAACGAGAAGAATCTGATATTTCTGACACTTCTTCCAAATTGAAAGTATTTGAAGATGAAACTCTTGATTTTACTCATTCTTTACCTACAATACTACATGAAATAGAAACAAATCTCAAAGATGTTACCTCCACATCTTATACAATCTCAACAGATAATCAATGATTTTTAAAACAAAAAAACTAGACCGTAGTCTTGTATTTCTTAATGAAACTCGTGATGGAATTATCTCATATTGTAAGATGAATCATCCTAACGAGATGATTCTAATCCTCAAAGGTCATTCAAAGAAGGGTAAAATGTTCGTTGAAAGTTTAGTGGTTCCGTCATTTTATGAAACAGGTCCAACATTTGCAGGATTTCCTTCAAATCAACTCCCATTTGATTCTGATTACATGGGTATGGCGCATTCTCATCCTGTAGGTACAGCTGAACCCTCATCCGAAGATTTACATAATTTTTTTGGCTTAGTATCAGTAATTGTAAAATCTCCTTATGATGATGAAGATATCTTCGCATGGGACAGTTCTGGAAATCAAATTCCCATACTTGATGAATAATTGATTGCTAATTACTCAATAAGCCTTATATTTGAAATTAGCACAATTTTCTTATCATGATTAACTACAAGTCATATTTGATATTTCTATTTGCGTCTCTTGCAATAAGTATTGGCTTGCAAATGATTCTTCCATTTCCATATGGATTGGGAGCAGCACTGGCTCTATTCATTGCGTTTCCATTAATCTTAAGAAGAAGAATGATGAGTCGAATGAGAGGTGGATTTGGTTCTAGCTCTGGTTCTTCAGGTGGTGGATTTGGTGGAGGTTTATTTGGACAACAAAGTGATAAACCTGGTATAAAATATGAATGCCTTGTATGCCACAAAGTTTACAATGCACGTGAATGTCCACGTTGTGGATCTTCAATGAAACGTGCAATGTTTTAGGATATACAAAAATGCCGCAACCCGATTTAGCATTAGATGTAATTCGAAAAAAAGTCTTCTTTCATAATTCTGTAGATGTCTGGATCTCTGCATGTGAGGAAAAAAATACTAATTGGAACAGTACCAAAAATTATAAAAAATTCATATCATATCTTTTAAAAAATAATTTACAACTCAAAGCATTTAATCTATGTGCACATGAGGCAGGTGCAGTTGAGATAGAAAAAACAAAATTTACTGAATCACTAGCTGAAGAAAAAAACATCAATCCCAATGCTGCAACATATACTATTAGATTAAACGATAAATCAATTGATCTAATTAGAAAATTCAGTTTTACTGAATAGCTATCTCTTTAATTTTGGATTTACAATAGTATCTAATGCATTTCCGATAAATACAAACGCTAGTCCTGTAATTGCAATTAAAATACCGGGTGGTACAATCCACCACCAAAAGCCTTGAGCTGCGGCTCCATATGTATTGGCATCATGTAATATTTGCCCCCATGTTGGGAATGATGGATCTCCCAATCCCAAAAAACTCAATCCTGCTTCGGTGGTAATTGCAGCAGGTACTGAGATTGCAATACTGGCAAATGCATAAGGTAACAATTGAGGTAAAATATGTCTAAAAATTATCTTTGAATCTTTTTGGCCCATTACTTTTGCAGCCTCTACATATTGTCTTGTCTTAATTTGTAATGACATGCTGCGTGAAACCTTGGCAATTCCCACCCAACTGAAAATCATCAGAAAGCCTATCATCAAAAATATGCTGTTACTAATTGTGACTGCTAAAATTATTAAAAATGGTAATGCAGGCAATGCATAGATGACATCATTAAAACGCATCATCGCTTCGTCTGTCTTTTTTCCTCTATATCCTGAATACACTCCATAGATTAATCCTACTACGACGGAACCTATTGATACTGAGATTCCAATGAAAAGTGCAAGTGGTGTGCCCCAAAGTAGTCCTATTGCCAAATCTCTACGAAGTTCATCTGTGCCCATCAATCCAAATGCTTTTCCTCCTAGAATCATTTTTGATTCTATTATTTCTGCAGATTTTTCTATTCCGTATGTATCTACAATAAAAATATAATTCCCTTTTTGTACTTCATTTTTATCCAATTTTGAAAATACTATTTCCATTACATCCCCAGAAAAATTAAATTTAAACTCATCTTTGTAACTATTAAGATTTTTTTTAATCATACCATCGGTTGAGAAATACCTCTGACTATGTATTGCACTTGTATCTGAATGTGGAAGTGATGTAGATAATAATTCTAATTCAATTCCATCAGGACGTATAACTTTGATTTGCACTAAATATGAATTTGAATATTTGGTCTTAGTTTCAAAGATAAAATCACTTGGGAAATCGTCATAATCAAAGGATAAGCCAAACTGCTGTGATGTGAGAAAAACTCCATCATTCTGTGATTCAAAAATATTCGCATCAATAATCTTATGTTCAGGAATTTTTTCTGAAGATAAAAAATTTACCCAACTTGGTACTGATGTTTTTGGATATGAAATCCATTTTTCAGGGTTATTCCATTCTTGAAATGTAGATGAGGGAACTATTGAAATTGTTATTATGGATACCAAAATTAAGCATAGTAAAATAAAAACGCCAGTTAAGCCTAATTTACTCTTCAAAAATTCTTCTTTAATTTCATTTGTAGAAACACTACTCAATTTGTTGTCCTCACTCGTGGATCAAAATAGCCATATAAGAAATCCGCAATGAATATGCTCACTAAAAATAATACTGTTAAAATATATGTTGAACCAATAATAACTGGTAAATCCATTACACTAATTGCCTCAAAGTACAATCTGCCCATACCTGGCCAATCAAAAACAGCTTCTGTAATTATCGCCCCCCCTAAAGATCCGGACAAACTTAGTGCGAGTATTGTAACAATAGGTGGGGCTGCATTTCTTAGTGCATGGCTATACACTATTTTCTTTTTACTAATCCCCATAGTTTTTTTAGCAGTTATGAAATCTTCTTGCATAATTCCTACCATGAAATTTCTAACAAGATATGCCCATGCCCCAAATCCAATCAAAACAATTGTTATCACTGGAAGTGTCATATGGTATAGCAATGTCAATATGTATCCTGGGTCATCTGGTCCTATTGTTGGGGTCGCCCTAGCAGGAAAAATTTGATATACAAATGCAAATAAAAATATCATTAACATTCCAATCCACCAAACCGGGAAACTACTGCTAATGACTGCAAATGTTGATGTCACTCTATCTAATTTTGAACCAATTTTGTTACTTGATGCCGCCCCTAACACAATTCCAATTATAGATATAATTATTGTGGCTGTAGTGAATAACAAAACAGTCTTTGGCATCTTCTCAAAAATTATTTCGCCAACATTTGATGAACCTGAATCACTTGTCAAAAATGTGGCATTGCCAAAATCTAGAATTAGAATCTTATACATTGTGTATCCTAATCTTTGTGGAGAATACCAGGGTGTATCAAGACCTAATGCTTTTATTTTTTCATCAATTTTTTGTTGAACAAATTTCTCAAATTCATCCGGATCGTTGAATCCTTGTACAATTGATGTATTTTCTGTAATCTCAGCTCTTACCTGATAAATCACGCCTTGTTTTAGAATTGTATCCATATTGGAACCAACAAGAGAAATTGTTAGCAGTAATGTTATCATCAACACTCCAAACATTGTAATCCCTCTTGTGACTAGGTATCTCTTCAGTCCCACACTAAAAATATCATTATTAACCTTATAACCGATTTGGGGCAGTACATCAATCAAATAACTTTAAAACCTCAAATCTTTCGTTTATCTCATGCAAGAATTTGCCAATTCGCCTTCATTGAGAAATGGAATATTCGATTTACTTTCTTCTGTAAAACTTGCGACTGATGCCAATGTAAAATTATTAGATTATACAATTCAATTATTCAAGGATAATGGATTATTCAGTGATTATTATGGATACCATAATGTTGATCATGAACTTGAAGTAACATACGTTACATTACTCTCTGGAATACATTCATTGGGCGATGACTATCTAACCCCTGATGATCTAAATCATCTTTATGCATCAGCGCTATTACATGATTTTGATCCTAAAAAGGCAATGGATAAGCCCCATGAAAAAAACGTCATACAGTTTATTTCTAAAGATCACACCATTCAACAACTCCTCACTGATGCTAATCTTGATCAAAATTTAATTTGTGCTCTTATTTCTAGAACTGTTTATCCCTGGACCGGTGACATAATTACTAACACTAACAAATCAATCCAAAATTATTTCTCTAAATCAAAAATTAAGAAAGATAAAAAACAACAGGAACATTTTCAGGAATTAGGTCATTTTTTATCTGTCTCTGATAGAATTGGCGGTTATTCCTTAGGAGATTTTCAAAAAGCAATGGATATGGCAAAAATGAATGCCCATTCTTCTAGTTGGCATCCTGCATTTATTGTTAGACGTTCTGTATCATTTTTTGAAGATATGTTAAACAACGAGTCTGATATGTGTCAACGTGTATTGTATGGATTGCCAAAACATATGAGGAAAAATCTTCTAGATAATATAGTTAGTTTTATGAAACTTCGTCAAGATGAACTTCAAATATATAATCAGTTTGTTTATGATGGACTACCTCTTGTTCCATGCATAGAAAAAAACATTGTAACTGATGATACTACTGATTCACTTTTATCAATTTACCGTGAATTACCAAAACCATTACAATTCACACGAGATGATTTTACTGAATCTATACAAGATCCTGATACAATTCTAAACACATTACGTGTTGGTACTGCTAATGGTCCAATTGTTGGATTTTCAAAAGGTGGTCCTTTAGAAAAATATGATTTTGATCTACAATTCGAAGATAAAAATCGTGGAAATAATAATACTGTTTTCCTAGAGCCTGTTGCAATAAAAAATGGTTATTGGGGATTCCATGGAGGTAGGGAAATTCGTCAATTATTCATGATGCAGGTTCAATCAAAAGGTTACAAATTCATGACCAGTTTTGCAATGCGTGATGTAATTGAAGAACGTAAGAAAAATGAGAAAAATGTTGTGTTTGTAAAGAAATTTGACCCTGAACGATGGGATTATTTCAGAGTAACCCTCTAAATATTATGTGTCTGAACTACAAATTCTAATTCAAAACGGTATTACAAATCTAGAAGATGGTAATTTTGAAGATGCATTGAGCTTTTTTGAACAAGCATTACTTCTAAAACCTGATGATCCTGATTTGTGGAATCAAAAGGGCGTTGCTTTACGGAGTCTTGGGCGATACGATGAGGCATCTGAGTGTTATAATAAATCACTTCAATTAGATCCTCGAGATCGTACTTCTTCTTAAATTTGATTTTGCTTTTTTTTACCGTAAATTATCATAATGAATCCAATCCCAATAACTATCAGTGATAGTTTTTCTGCAGTTATGTCTGGTGAGGTGAAATATCTTGCAACAAATTCCGGTCCCCAAATTATCAAATTTTGTAATGGAATGATTGCGCCGCTAATGAAAAATAAAATTCCAAATGCACCAAAGACATTTTTGGGGAAAAAAGAAGACTTTTCAGTCATTTCACATTAGTATCCGCCTTTAGCAAACTCGTATTCTTTTTTGTTAAAGTCGAATCTTGTTACTAGTATTTCGCCCATTGCATCTACAGCTGCTTGCACTACGTCTGGTTGAGTTGAAAAAAATCCTCTGAATTTTCCAATTCCATATTCTTCTGCTATCAATCCAATTGGACCATCAGGTCCTTTTGTTACTACTGCCCAAACTGTTGAAAGTGGTGTTCCTATACAGCTTAGTACTTGACAGCTGTCTGGTACCTCTTGAGCCAGATGCGGATTGTTAAAATTTCCAATAACCCATGTTCTTGGAAGTTTTTTCATCAATTTGAGATATCTATCTTTAACGAATTCATATCGTTTGTCTGTCTCAAATGATGCAAGTAGTGGGGCTGTATGCTTTGATGCATAGTTCTCAATCATTATGCTTAGTGCAAAAAGATCTGAACGGTCTGCCTTGAAGTTTAGATATCCTCCATCTTGAAAATCCTGGAAATTCCAGTTCACAAAAATCTCATCACCTTGTTCTGCAATATCCTTTTTTTCAGGGAATTTTTCAAAGACTGTGTCAATCAAACTATCGTTTGTTAAATCCATGATTATGCTATACGTTTAGAATATTTAACCTAGTGGAAATTTATAGAAATAGTGGTAATTATTTCTTTTTTATTATTCGAGGAATTTGTTCCAAAACATGAGCATCTGTGATAAGTTTTCCATCAAATTTAAAATTTGATTTCTCAGAAAATGCTAGTCCTCCTACATAAATTGGAAGTCTCTTGTGAGCATCATGTATCTTCTTGACCATTCTCTGACCTGATTTGATGTTATCTTCTAATGTTATGGATACGATTAGCGCATCTGGCTTTGCAGTTTTAATAAATTCAATCAGTGATTCAGCAGGTGTGGATGGTGAAAGATTGAATGTTATAAAACCTTTTGAGACTAAAAATGACTCCAGTACATTACACCCTAAATTATGATCTTCCCCAATCGGTGTAGTTAGCACAATTTTTCCTTTATCTTTTTTTGATTTTCTATTTTCATCCGCAATAACTTTCACTAAACTGTGTGCAATGTTGCTTGCAACATGTTCTGTTGCAATTGATAATTTTCCTTCTGACCACAAATATCCAATTTCTGTCATCACCGGTGTCATGACTCTTTCATAAAATTGGTCTAATGTGTTATTTCCTACAAATGCGGTGTAAATATCCATTGTATCTTTTAAGTTTCCTTCTGTAAGTGCTGAAAATAATCTGCTTCTTAATCTTTCAATTAATTCTTCACGTTTTTTTCTATCTTTTGGTGTATTCTCAAGCAAAAATGAATTGATCTTCACATTCTCCCTAAACTCTTCTGGGATATCATCTCTTGTGACTGATGATGATTCTCCTAGATATTTGATGGTTTCTTGTCTGGATGTTTTTCTTTCTTTATCCCATGTACTTTTCACTAAATAGAGATAATCTACGCCTTTCACCTTCTTCTTTCGAAGATATACCATGTGCAAATATTTTGATAGTGCCTAATAAGTATATCTAGTGCTAATATTTACAGTTTTTAGCAAAATTACAAATTCTAAATGATTTTTTAATTTTGAATACTCAATTCTTGTATAAGATCATTGATTTTTGAATAATCTTTATGGAATTGTCTACCTTTGTCTGTTACTTTGATTTCACCACTGTCTATAATCTCTTTATCTTTCATTTCTTTGAGATATTTTGTTAATTTGTCATATGATGTATTGCATTTGAACTGAATACGTGTAGGGGAAATACTGTCATTATCCATCTCTTCTTCAAAAATTGCTGATATTATATCAAAATAGAGTTGAATACGTGTTCTTCTCTCCTTAGCCATATTTTTTGCATTGTTCTTGCCTGTAATAAATCGACAGATGAACTGCCATATTGATACTTTTTATTTATAAAAGAAAATGTAGAATTAAGGCGTAGTGAATACTTCCGTACCTTTTGCTTCGGTCTGAAATATTATTGCTTTATGGGATTCTAATAATTGATTTAGGAATCTATCTCTTAGATTTTGATTTATTTGGCTAATTTCAAATGAGCAAAGGAAATTCCCATTAATCTTGGCAAAACCATCATCCACGCATTGTTCAATCTCTGCCATTCTGTCAGTTTTCTCTTCTGTGTTAAAATCAAAATAGTGGGTTGATATGACTCTAATTTTGGCTTCTTCAGGTAGGGCTTTTACCTTGTCTAATATCATCTTGGAATAATCCTCAAATTCTTCCGGAATCTCTACTATGTGTAACAATTCATTATTTTCAACATTAATTCCAAATTCTTTCATTTCATCTAAGATTTTTTGGGGCTTTTGAGTTGTGTAGAAGCAGTGTTGTCCATTTTCTAGTCCTTTTTTAATAAAATTACATTCAGTTTCTTTGGTTTCATTATTTCCATCATGAAATAAGACTATGTGTGTATTTTCCAATTCCTCTAAAAATTGATTTGCATTAACAACATTTGGCATGAGGACATTTTCATCTCACATCTAATAAACTAACACTCACCATGGTGAGTTTTTTAATACTTACCAAAATTCATCAGCCTTTATAAGAAAAAAATCTTGAATTAATCATGTTTACTGACCCAAAAGTTGATTGTGTTTTTTGTGACAAATCTGTATATGATCATTCTAATTTTGAATCAAGAGAATGTCTTGCAAAACATCTCCAAATTCAGAAAATCTTACAGAGTGCATTAGAAGAAAATCCACATCTTAAATTCTCATAATTTTAATCTAAAACTTATTTTATTTTTGTAACTACAATATTGTATATTTTTGAATTATGAATAATCTGTATTATAAACTGGTCTTGCTCCAGTTGGTACTTCTGCAGCAGCTGATTCTTTAACGGGTTCCCCCCTTGCTTGGTAAATTCTGACTTTATGAAAAACGTTGTGGGAGGAAAATACTGCCAACCCTGCAAATGCGACGCCTACGAAGTTTCGTATTGTTACGTCTAAACTTGGTTCTGGCCCAATAAGGGAAATTTGAAATACCACGTAAAAATTATCAAATAACCAAAATGCCATTGTAATCCATGATAACACTCCCCCAATAAGATACCCAAGTCTTGCTTTTTGTTTTACAAATGATATTGCAAAAATAATTGCAGCGTACCAGATTAGTGAACCAAACAACCATGAAATTTCCCAAACATCTGTTCTTTCATCCATCCAATAGTATGTGGAGCCAATTAGTGCCATTGCGCATAGTGAAATTAAAAGTAATTTCTGATTAACTTTGTATGATGTTTTTTCTTCAGGTGTTTTCTGAATTGGTTTAAATGCTATTGCTTCATCTCTGGCCTCTTTAATCGCTTCAGTCATATGTTTGAGATTTACAGGAACTAATTCTTGTATGGTGTTATCTTTTACGTATGAGTCGTGCACTAAACTATCCACTAGTGGTCTTGCCAATGATGCCTTTACTGGTGTAACTAAATCAATCCAGTATGATGATAATCTGGGAGTCAAAAATGGTATTTGTATAATGTTGAGATTTCTATTAATCATTGATGAATATAATCTCATCATCTGTTCATATGTCATTTTATCGGGACCGCCTATCTCCAATATCTTTCCTGCAGTGATAGGATTTTTCATAACTCCCACTAAATAATCTACAACGTTATCTACTGCAATTGGCTGTGTTGTAGATTTAACCCATTTTGGGCATACCATTAGAGGTAATCTTTCTACAAGATATCTGAGCATTGCATAGGACCCACCCTCTGCACCTACTATCACTGATGCTCTTAATTCTGTTACAGGAATATTTCCTGATGCTAAAATCTTCCCCACTTCATGTCTACTTCTCATATGTTTTGATAAATCCAAACTTTCAGTTACCAATCCTCCTAGGTAGATTATTCTCTTCACTCCTGCATCTTCTGATGCTTTAAGGAAGTTTTCAGCCTGTAATTTTTCTCTATTTGCAAATTCTTCCCATTCTTTTTTGGAACCTTCCATTGAGTGAAGGAGATAAAACGCTGTCTCTATTCCTTTTAAGGCATTACATAATGAATTCATATCAAATGCATCTGCTGCAATAAATCTAACATTCTCTGAATCTGGGTATTCTGATCTTGACATTGCAGTAACTTTGTAGCCTGTTTTGGCTAGTCTTTCAAGTAGTTTCTTACCAATGAAACCGGTTGCCCCTGTGACTAAAATTGAATATTCCTTGGAGATGACATCTTCTTTCAATGCTTCCATTTTCTCTAAAGTACTTGAACTGGTTTGTTGACTCAAAATTATTCCTTATCCAACTTACGTAATTCTTTAAGATCTACAATTTCTATATCTTTGCTTAATGTAAGAAGTGAGGATAATTTTGGTTTTGCATCTTTACCGATTTTTAAAACTAGTTTATTTTTGTGTAATATTTCAAGTGTGACATTTTCTTTTTTTAGAACTTTACCGATATGCTTGGCCTCTGTTAATTGCTTTATGAGGCTCATTTTTCCTGGAATTTTTGTAGGTAAGTGGGTGATATTTAGTCGTCTTACGTCTCTTTTGGATGAAAATTCTATAGCGGTACCATCCCCATCACTTATAGAAAATTCTCCGCTACGGAGGTAAAGTAAAAAATTGGCAGGTAGGTCGCTTTTCATTTCAGTTTCCTATCCAATCTATTTTGTTGTTATTGTCAAGCCACCTGATAGCATAACCGTTCCAGTTGAAACTTTTTTGCCATTGCGGTCAACCATTCCACTAAGTTCTAACTTTTCGAATTTGTATGAAATGGCTGCATGCTTTGCAGTTAGTTTATCAAAAACTTCTGCCAGGAGACTTGCCCATTCTTGTTCTTCTGTCATATTGGACTTGGATATGTTATGATATTAAAGCCTAGTGCCCTATGGTGAGTCTAGTGGTAAATATTTACCACTAGACATACCCTAGTGCATAACCCATAAATATCATAAATTGAAAAAATTGTTTAATGAGCACTACACAAACGCTTCCGACAAAGATCGCATTGATGAAAGGAGGAATTGGAGCTGGCCTTATGGGTGGCTTTGCATTATTCTCATCATTCTTTGCAATTGATCAAATGTTAGATATTCCGGCAGGCACATTCTACAAAACTATCGGTATTACAATGGGGGTGGATGAAGGATTGGCAATAGCTATGGGCTTTATTGCTCATATGGGTGTTGCAGCATTGATTGGTTCCATGTATTTATTGGCGTCAAACATTTGGAGATTCTTCAGATTGGTAACTGTTCCAAAGGCAATAATGACTGGCGTACTAACTGGTCTTATTGTTTTCACTTTGGCATTTTTACCAATCCACATGTTTGTAATGACCCCTATGATGGAGGTAGAATTGATAATTACTGACGTATCTCAATTTGACTTGGAAGAACAGAAAGCATTAGCAACATTGTTGTTTAACAGCGACAAAATCTATACCAATGCATTGATTCTCCATATAGTATTTGGAGCAATCATGGGATTCATTGCTGGATGCATTACACACGAAGATTACGAAAAGGTGGAGAGAATTGGCGGATTCTGGTAATAACAACGAAAGAGGCCAAAAACTTGAAGGCATGTATAATACCTTCATGCAAGATGTCTCAAAGTTATTCCCAAAGACAGATTCAAACCTATTACTCAGTGTAATGGCTTTGGAAAGAAAATTCCCAGATATGAAACCACATGTGCATCTCGAGGTAATTTTCCCAAAGAACGCTAACGTTGATTTGCCAAAATACGAGATTACTGAAAAGTATCACGTACAAGCTGCAACTCACAGATGGGATAAGAATATTCTTGTTGTAACTGGAATGATGAACGTAGAAATAATTGCGGAAATTGCAGATCATAAGACTGTACAAAAAATAACTGGTACTGCTAACGCCGCATTTTATTAAACCCATTTTTTCCTATTTATTTTAATTTTAATTACCATTATATTTGATCATTATTTGAAATTTCTATGGTTGAAAAAAAAGAATTAGATTCTTTGATTAAAAAAGTTGGTAAACTACACAAAATGATTCGTTTTGTTGCAATTATAAACA
>Ga0315316_10002424_pt1 | contig 13386 bp, 19 predicted proteins | sample M160m3416metaG_FD_203702 | JGI IMG/M metagenome (GOLD analysis project Ga0315316, IMG submission 203702) | Ammonia-oxidizing marine archaeal communities from Monterey Bay, California, United States - M1 60m 3416 | ecosystem: Environmental > Aquatic > Marine > Intertidal zone | place: USA...
GGGAGGTCGTCATTGCTTTCTCTTTCTTCAAAAAGGTCGTTAAGATTGTTGATGTCTTTATCGTACCTGTCTTTAATATATGAAAGAACGCTATCGTCTGTTAGCACTTCGTTGGGAACCTCAGCCTTCACGGTGTTGGTATCCTCCTCTTCATTGGCGTGTTGTACATCGACAACAGTGCCTTCAGCGCTAACGACGCTTTCTTCTACTTTCTGTTCCCCTACGGGTTCCCCTTGTGCTTCGGCGTGCTGCTCTAACAGCGCTGCCTCAGTCTCTTGAGTGGATTTCTCTTCTTCGAAGCCCACTTCTCTAACTTTAAATTCAGCCATTTGATTAGATTTGATTAGTGTTTACAAAGTTAATAAAACTTTTATATATATTTTTCTTGTCTACCGAGGAGAAAATTCTGCCAGGTCGAAACCATCTAAGCTGTCCTCATTAGACTCGAAATTTATTGGCGGCGTTCCCTCCTTCCTCTGCTGTATAAGCTGAGAGTGCTGAGTGTTCTGCTGCGATATCCTCTTATCTTTAGCGTCCTCCTTCATCTGGTCTTTCTCCATGATGTTCTGCGTCTCAGCGCCCTTCAGCGACATCTGCATCTGGAACTCCACCTCCATGAGCTGCTTCTTAAGCTCCGCTTCAACCTGAAGTTTCTGTATCCCAAAATCAGATTCCGACTTCTCTATCTGTATCTTCGCCTGCATCTCCGCCTGTATAGCCTGCATCTTGCTCTCTGCTGCCGCCTGCTGCGACTGCATATTTATCTGCGACTGCATCTGCATCTTCTGCTCTTCTCTATCTTGGTCTTTACGCTCTTTATCTTGCCTCTTAACTTTCAATAGCTCATTGGCAAGCTTTAGATTTTTTATCTCCCTAATATCAATAGCATCTTCAAGAGTTATTGCCTCCCTGCTAAGAGCCATCTGCACATTTGCTTCGAGCTGCGCTTTCTGCTCTTCATCTGGCGACATCTCGATAAAGATACCGAAGTCATGGAGGTATAGGTCTTTGATGTCTTCAAGTATGGAGACGTTATATTTCCCTATCTGATTAGCGAACTGCTGCTTAAAATCAGCATACTCTAAGATATCAGCAACACGACACGATAGCGCCTCCGAGAGCCGCTTGGTAATGAAGAGGCTACCCTCAAGGATATGCCTCGTCGCCGTATTAGAATTTAGCGCCGCCAATTTCTGTAATCCCACTAAAGAGTTAGGATCAGGCGTAGAAGCATCGCGAGCCTGATTCAATCCCGTAACGTCACGTATCATCGTAAGGTAGTGGTTGTATGTGCTTACAAGGCTGTTTATCTTTCCCTGCCCCGTATTGGAGTTAAGCTCCTGTATTGGCACCCTACCGTGATTGTATTCTCCATCTTGAGTAAAGCTACGCCCCACAACACTACCTGTCTGGAAATATAAATTTAATGCATCTTGGGGGGTATATGATCCTCCCTCGCCCAGGTTTACCTCATTAAGGCCATCAGCATCGATATATACGCCGTCAGGCACCATCCGTGATATTACCTGCTGCAACTTGAGGTGTGTTATCTGTATCAGGTCGGCGAATGTCGTCATCCTCCTTACCAGAGACTCTATTACTCCTTTATACATTCTTGGTGCTACCGCAATATAGTTAGGCATAGCCTTCTGTGAAGCCGATTTTGGTCTAACCATATTTTTCGCCAGCTCCCACTTGATAAGGGTATTGCTACCCATAACCATAATACCGTCATACCATACGTCGATTCTTTTTTCTAGCTTCTCGAACCTTCCGCTTTCATCAGGTTCGGGATTAAAGCCTTCATCTTTACGTATTACCTTATCGCCACCCGAAGAGGTCTTTTTCCTTTTATGGACAATCTTCTTCGTCGTCTTATAATTAAAAAACAGTAGCGTTACGGAGTCTTTATTGAATAGGCTACTCTCATATTGACCAATTATAGGGTAGTAATTATACCACGCCCCCGCATATTGCTCTATCTCTTTGAGTTCGTCTTTAGTGATATCGGGCTTCATCTTATAAAGCTCCGTTATCGGTACCCTCTTCACTTCGCCCCAATATATGCAATCCTCAAAATATGGAGACTCTGTATAGCTATATACCAATGCTGCGGGATCGACATAGTCTATCGTCACTCCTGCCGCCGGCAGGAACGAATGCTTACACGCTCCCATCCCTAATACCATAATATCATAATCTACTCTCTTCCTCGTATCATTATAGTGGTTTTCCTCAAGGATGGTATTTATTGCTGTCTCTTCAGCAATCTCTATTCCCGGCTTATATTTAAGCTGCATATATAAAGCTAACTCTTCATCGCTATTGGGAAGCTCTTCAGCATCGACGTTAAAAGCGTCAACACCAAACTGTTCCTGCGTTTGCATAAGGAAATTTTTCGCTACCATATCTGCTTCTATCATCTCCTGATGGGAATGCCTCTTCTCCGCCGACATAGCATCCTGAGCATATGCTTTAACATGGAAAAGCCTGTCGTTCATTCCATTGACGACGATATCAACAAACTTAGGTATAATAGGAACGGGAGTCCAGTCTAAGTTTAAGTATGATAGGTCTCCATCGATGGCAAGCTCGGATTTATATTTCGCTATAGACTGCTCCCCGCGGGCATAAAGCCTAAGTTTATGGAATGCCGCCCAGTGGTTATAGTATCTACATGAAGCTCCGTCCCTACGGAACCACTCGTACTGTATCGTCTGTCCTACCTGCAACCCATACTCATATGATGCTTTCTCTTCATCGGTAGCAAATTGATTGGGAAAGCTTGAGGGGTTTATTATTACGTCTATGGATTTTTTCATTTACTTATTGATTTGGCTTATATTTCCTTTATTAGAGTATCTTGCAAATTTAACGCTTATTTTTGACTCTTTTTTTTGTGGCTGGTATAAATGTTTTTGATTAGCCATTATTGCCAGCCCTGAGCTTATCGAGGCATCGTGTTTTGTTCTCTTGTTAATATCAAATTTTGCCCAGTCTGTTAGTGTCCTGTTGAAAAACATAGAGCCCATCTCATCAGGGTCGCGGTATGTTGCCTCCATGTCTAAGCCGACGTGCTTCTCGATATATGATTCTATCGCTGCCGCATGGGATTGCTTGATATCTTCAGAGGTATTGGGGATGCCGCCGAGCTCTTTCTCCGTCCTTGAGAGCCTGTTCTTTAATTTATCGGGTCTATTTATTGAGTATGGCCTATACCCCTTATTCTTCAAAAAATAGAGCAGCCGTGGTTTATTATTCTCAGCAAGTATGGGCATACCATAAAATACACACGCCATCAGTACGTCTTCAAAAAATATCTCCGCCGTCTGTGGCCGCGCGATATACTCTAAGAAAAACTCATTGCTGGGAGCGTCATCCATATTGAATTTCGTCATGCCATGCAAAGAACCCTTTGAGCCACGCCCATCCGTCGTTGACGAAATATCATAGGGGTCACACCCAAAGCTTCCGAGGTGCTCATTACCGGGATAATGTATTCCCCCCTTTGTGGTCTTTCTGTTTCTAAGGTGCATTGGGGGCATCCAAGATATTATGAATCTACCCGTTCGCTCCGGCGCCCACACTACCTCGCCATCTCTGATTCCATCTTTCCAATGGAAGCTGCCCCGCGTCAGCACCCTATCTTTTATTAGGTTGTCATTATAATCTATCTGCTGGTATATCTTCGTTAAGTTAAATATCGATGACTTGCTCTCGTCCCTAAAGGCGTGAGATGTCGTACGGGGAAACTGCCTATAGAACTCATTAAGGGCATCGGGGTCTCCTTTAAGTGACAATACCTCATTCTGCCAGTAGTCGATAACACCACTATCGATAACGTCGCCAAAGGAGTCTTCCACATGGGATGTCGGCTTATGGAATACGGGCCAGCCATGCCTGTCGATATAACCCTCGAAATTCCACTCCATAGGCACGAAAAGGGAATATAATCCCGATTTAGTCTGTCCATTGGCATTGCGCTGTGTAGGCTCGGAGTCTTCGAATAGCTTCTTGAAGTTGCCACCACCCTTATCGAGGGCATTACACGTCGAGCCCATCAGGCATTTCCCTACGATGCGGCGCCCCAGACGGAGACACGTCTTCGTTACGCGCCAGTTGTTGAGGATATTTTCCGGCCTTTCCCATTTTCCGCTATTAAGGCTTATAGTAAAATCGCTTAGTATTAGCTTGCGCTCATCATCGGTATCGCCATCGACCTGTATCCCTACATAATCTCCCATACCAATTTTCTCTACCGACATTCCGCACCTTCTATTGGTATAATAAGTGTTATACCCCTTAAAAGACTTTTTCTCGGTAATCATAGGAATATCGCAAATATTGCCGGATATATTAATAGCATACACATCGGTAAGGTAATTAGATATTTTATGCATAATTGAAGAACATGACAATCCACAGGAAAGAGACAGCACTCTAATCTGTTCAATTAGCCCCTTTCTGCTCATCCCAAATTCTATATTATTTTTTATTTTATTTGAATACCCATCGCTATCTATCAATCCCGCAAGTACCTGCAACCTAACATCTATAGATGATTTCATATAAATATCTGGGATATGTTTATTCTTATATACACCGATATCCCTCAATAGATTATTGGCTCCTTTAAAGGCAAATTCAATAATTTTCTTACATTCTACCTTTTTTAATTCATAAGGGATTTTTAAGTAATCCGCCATACCATATAGATACTCTAATATCTCAGGTTCTTCGCTCTCGTTAACTAAAACCGTCAAAGCCCCTTGCCTCCCATCCCCTAACCATAGACCTAATAAATACGGAGGTATGGGTAAAGGCTTTTCAATAGAGCCTTTAAGTCCTTTAGATTTTACAGAAAAAGTATGTTGCTTCTTAAATGCCGATAGTTTTAAATATTCAGTGGGAGTCATTATAACTTCCTTTCTATACTTTGTATTTTTTTTCCCATTATACATATATTGGTCTAGCACTAACCTGTGGTTTTCGCTTACAATATAATCTTCTCCCCACTTTTGCTTTACCCTATACATTGGCGCTGCTCCTGATGTCGTCTTTACCACGCGCCTAATAATACCCCCTTCTACGGTAACGCTATCCCCTACCTTTATATCTTTTATAGGCTTGAAAGACCAATCTGCCATTAATATTTTAGTTTCAGGGCTATAACACTCATCATGCACAAGCCTCAGAAGCTTCTCGCCATCATAGCTGTTATCGGAGGTGTTCTTCCAGTCGATGACGGTATCCAGCCCGTCGAGGTCGAGGTCATCGGTGTCATACATATTCTTCTTCGTTATCTTCGATGCAGGGATACGGTATCCTAATTCTGTTTTCGGTTTGTCCATACCATCTTGTATAGGCTTAAAGAAGAAGGGGTAGTTATTAGATATCGGCACCACCTTATCAGTAAACATCTTCTTGGCATCGGCGCCCGTCTTCGAGAGTATCCCTATGCGGGCATCACGCGTTATCGTCGCCGTATTCACGGCTTCGGCGGAGCTCATAAACGAAAACCCCGATCTCCTGTTCTTGAGGTAGCACATACCATACGACCTCGTATCGGCGACACAGGCTTCCCAGAAAAGGAAAAATATCCTATTCGCTTCCCTAAACTCTGGCTTCCCGATGTCTATCTTCGTCCACTGAAGGTACATATAATGCGCTCCCGTAATGTATGTGGGCTGACCTTTATTTATAAACCAATGGCCATATTCTCTGCTGTCATATTCATTCTCGATATAGTCTATCCACTTATCTTTGAACTTGTTATCGCGCTTGTTCCAGTCAAATACCGTCTTTATTCGCGACAGCTCTTTAGGGTATTCTTTGTCTTCCCATACGTCAGCGCCTTTAGCTATCTTCTTAGGCTTTATCGGCAAACCTATCTTTAGGCCATTAACCTCATAAACCTCTCCGAGGGTACCATCGCGGGAGATGATGACAATATCGTGCTCTTTATCGTAGCCATAGACCCACGATTTGTGTTTGTTTTTATTATGCAAGGTAAGTCGGTGTAGGTCTGATGGTAATATTTTATATAGCCCATAATCCATTATTTCTTCGATCTTCTCTCAACAAAACCTTGATTCGTATTAACCGCTTTTGCGGGCTCATCGCCATCGAGGATGGCTCGCTCCTCCTCTATTCGCGAGAGTATCTCAAAGGCATCGAATATCGCCAGCTTCTTCGTGGCGGCAGCATTCTTCAGCCTATCGGCAGCCAAGTCATCATCAGCGTCAAATTTAATGATATCTTCTTGGGCGACCTTAATAAGCTCTTTAACGGCTTTCTCTCCCGCCTCTATTATCTTTCTTTTTATTTTCTCTATACCTGTACGCATATGTTCATCGTCCTCATGCGATACAATTTCTCGCCATCGATAGTGAAAGCATATTCACTGTCGGGCTGAAAAGAAACGGTGTCGCCCTCTATGAGACCAAAATCCTCTAATTCGTTGTTAATATAACGAATTTTTCCCACTAATCCCATCTCTAAATGATTTTCCAGGTTAGCATTAAAAAGGGTGTAATCGTCATTCTTTACTGGCGCCACAAAACAAAATGGATCGGGGGCTTTCCAGACACCATCATGCTTATATAAAAAGTATTGCTGGTCATCGATGAGGTATATGTCATCACGAAAGAATGAGAAACTGCTGCGCTCCCTTCCCTTCATGTCGTAATATTTCCTAAATACATTATGATGGACGACGAGAATATCTCCCGCCACTATTTCGCCACCATAATTCAGGGGTACCGCTACCACTTCGGCAAATCTATTTGTTACGGTATGGTCTTCTTGTGATGAGCTTATTATAAACTCCTTATCGCCATACGTGCGTATGTTATCATATGTCCTACCTCCCAGCGGTTTTACTATGAACTGGAATGGCGACTGCATTATAAATTGATGTTATATTCTATGGCGTAAGCCATGTTCTTATTAAACTCTTTCCATAGTATTATACCGTCGCTTGTGCGTATCCATATCTTTATGGTGCCATCATCAAGCACCTGGATGGTATCGATGATATCATCACTATGGCGCGAGATGGTATTTCCCTGCACGTAATGCATGGCTCCCGACTTATAGTCGAGACCTATAGACACCTTACGTATGTACATTGCTAAACTTTTTCTAGGACAGGCTCTTTTGGGGCGTACTTCTCATTAAGAGTAGCGTTAAACTCCCGTATCTCCTGGTCAAGAAGTAGGTGGTCGCCTAATAAGCTATCTTTCTGCTTCGTTAGCCTCCCTATCGCCGCTTCGACGTCGCCTATGCTAAGGATGTTATTCTGTAACCTGGAAGCCAGATCCTGACGGACCTTCATATCTTCTTCTGATAAATTCATTTCTTGTGACATATTGATTTAATTTAATTTGATTAATAATATTTTATTGTTTTACCATTACAATGCCGGCAACATCTAATGGTGCTGCTCCTGCTCCTGTTGTTTGGTATAATTGTCCTGCGCTCAAGGCTGCGGCTGCGGCATCATCATTAAAGGCTTGCAATGTAATTACTGCATCAAATAGAGATTGTACAGTAAAATTCTTAGTAGCATCTGCCGCTCCGCTATCAGTTCCTAATACCAAATCCGCCGCTGCCGGCGTCGCCGTTGCATATGTGCTTATTTTAGCCATTGATTTTCTTTTTTATAAACTTATAAATATCTTTTGCGAGCATACCGGCAAGACCGCCAAGGAGACCTAATATTAAGACCTTTCCCGCTTCGGCACCAGTAACTATACCTGACATCATCGTCATGGCGTTACCACCAATAAAGCCTATAGCTCGGTCATGTAAGTCTTCCATTGTCATCACTCTATTTTTGGTCGTCGGCGCTAGTAGAAATCTCCTTGATATTGAAAGAAGCAAGATACCCCGCAACAACACCTAAGGCCACTAAGCCTAATCCCACATATAACACTTTATCTTCTCCTGATTCTAATCCTTGGTCTATCACTGTTAGTCCGACAGTTATTAATGAGCCTCCGCCAAGAACGCTGAAAACACGCTTTGAGGACACCTTACCTTTGTGGTCTTTAACGACACTTGCTGTCGCTTTTGCCACACTTGGTAATACTTCTGCTAATAGTTTCTTAAACATAAGATTAATCTTTGTTGTATGTTACAAAGATAATAAAAATTATCTTTCTATTCTTTTGATGCTGTCCATGTGGCAGCTTGCTATCTTATCCTGAAAATCATTATTAAGAAGGAGCTCACACTCTTTAGGATTTGTATAGAAGAAATTCTCTATGAGTATCGCCGGGCAAGCCGTATATTTTAGGACATAGAAGTGTGCCTCCTTATCCGTATCGCCGTCAGTATTGTCGTGGCGCAGAGTATGATCAGGGAAATATTCCTTCATCGTATCGAGGAAAGTCTCCGCTATGGCGTCACTTGATGTCTGCCCCACCGAGGTGTATATGCTGTAGCCATTGGCTTGGGGATTGGAGAAGGCATCGCTATGCATAGACACATATATGCAGTTCTTCTTCTGGGCGTGGAGGTTGTTAGCCCTCTTAACGCGCTCTTTTAGGGATATATCCTCATCGGAATCTACAATATCAATAGCATCGATACCTAATGCCTTGCATTGCGCCAAGATATTTTTCACTATGAGCCTATTGCCGACACCCTCAAAATATTGGCCGAACTCAAACTCTGGGCTTCGCTTCCCTGCCGTTTGGTATTCGCCGTCTATCATTCCGCCATGACCAGCATCGAGGAGCCACGTATATTTACTCTTTTTCATTGCATTAATTTTTAGTATCAACTCTCCGAGTAGCGTTTTTATGTATGTGTTAAAGATAAGCATTGCCTTGTCTTTTTTTACGCCTTTCTTTTCTTTCTTTAATTTTCCTTTTTATTCTATCTAACTTGTTCTCAAGCTCTTGTACGCTACGCATTTGCTTGTGTATAGACTCTTTACAGGCTTTTTTTTTACTTCTACAGTATCTAATTGAACCGCATCATAAATTATAGTATCATTTGTGCCTCTAATATAATCAATTATTACTGTATCCTTTTTAGGCGCTTCTTCTATCTTCGTATTATCGCTACAGCTAATCGTTGCTAAGGCTAAGAATATGATTGTATATTTCATCAGTTTTTGTTTGTACATTTTTTAATCTTTCTTCTAGTCTGATAACAGCCTCATTATTTTTATCTAGCATCTCTACTTTAGCCTCTAATGCATCTAGCCTATAACTGGTGGTATAATAGAATCCTATTACTGTGCATATAAACACCCCTATAGTGCCGAGGTATTGTATGTCTATCTTTATCTCCTTCATCTTCTCTTATCCCTTATCTTTATCTGCATCTCGCATATGGCTATGTTGATAGCGACATTACGCCTTTGCCATTCCAGGGAACAAGACGCTTCTTTTAACTTCTTTATTAACTTTTCCAGATACATTATATTTCTCCATTAAACTGTCTTCTATTGCCTTGCGGTTTATCTTTCTACATTCATCCTGATATACGGGATGCCATGAATCACTAATCCTGTCTTTGGGATTATGATGCTTTTGCGCCATCTGTCTTATCTCTTCGCCTGTCATATATCTCTCCATTATCCTGATTGTATATTTTATTAAAATATTGTATAATAATCATTGATATTAGTTTCTATATCCCCTTGATTTGATGTTTGGTCTGAATCATATAATACAAACTCCTGAAACCAAAATGGCTGTGAACCATAAACATCCCCATAACCTCCAATGTTAATCGTTGACCACCCTGAACTGAAATCTAAATCAGTTACACTTAAAAGGGTTTGAGCATCAGTATGAAAAGCAGTATATAGGGCTGCCTGTTGAGCCGTTTGTACAGAACCATTCTTATAGTAAGATGGTGTTCCTGTGGACAATGATGGCAATGCACCACCCCCTGCGGTTCTGCAAGAGAAATAGTATCCTGAAGTAAGATAATTGAAACCTATATTCCATGTGCCTCCATCAATTGAAGAATATTTTGCTACAGAGAAATGTGTATTATTTGTAGCCGTACCAATGCTAGACGATGAAATTAAGTGGTCTGTTTTATCTCCGTGATAATAGGCAGCCTTGCCATTAACAGTATAAAGAGTTCCTGCATTAACTATTTTAGGTTGATTCCCTGTGGTGCTTTGAGATAAATTATTTCCATTACCACTTTGGTCATATATAGTTCTTACGTATGCCGTATCACTTCCTACGAAAGTAGTTATTGCCCCTGTATCTAAATCTCCATTACCATCAAAGCCAATATCTTGATAAGCACTATCTGAACTTCTACGTATCTCAATCAAATTACCTGAGTAAGTGCTTGATAGTTGTCGGCAGACACTCCAAGCTCCTTTAGCTCCAGGGTAATCATCTAAAAGATAAGATGCCCCAGCACCAGCTCCCCCTAAAAATCCAAATGGAAAGGTTATCATCCTTTGTTGTTTATAAGTCTACAATAGCAACAGTATATCCTTGCTCCTCAAGTTTTGCTTTTACTTGCTCAGAGGCTAACTGTATAGTTTGCGTTTCTCCAGCTGCGATGTCGGCTTCCCCATTATATAAGCTTGGCAACTCAACGATTTTAACCGTCTTACTGCCTGCCTCAAAAGATGCCTTATCCTCGTAAGGATACATCCCCATCTGCATATTAATACCGTTCTGTCCTGATGCAAGCTCAATACGAGAATAAACACTATCAAGAGCAATGCTTGTGCCTTGAATCGTTAATGTCGCTTCTGCTGTTTTTGAAATTTCTAATGCCATTTTTATTGAGTTTTATTAATTAATTAATTTATGATGTTGCAAAATCTAATGTTGAAGTACACATAAGAATAGAAGCCGAATAAGCCACCATAGTGATAACATCAGCTTTATCTGCCGTTGTTGTTAGTGTTGGTGCAGTACCACCACTAAATTTATAATTTGAACCCCAAGATGATATCGTTCTGCTACCTGTTCCGTCCTGAACAATAACAATAATATATGTAGCCCCTGCTTTTATGTTGAGTGGGTTTGCCATAGCTCTATTTCCTGCAAGAGTAAGTTTTTGCACATTCCCAGCACTAAAGTCTGGTGTAACTGTTGCTCCATCAGTAGCAGTAGCTAAAGTATTGAATGTCTGCCCTGTAAATTCCGTAGCTCCATCATCAGTAACTTTAATTATATCTGCTCCTGTGCTATCTTCTACTAATAATGCAGTTGTTCCTGATGTTGCACCTCCACCTTTAACATGAAGTGTTGCGGTTGGAATAGTCCATGCAGTACCTAAATTAATACCTAACTTAGCTTGTCCTGTTGTGCCATATTCTCCATGCAATAGGGTTTTGCTAAGACCACCCAATGAAAGGGTATCACTTTGTGTAGTTGTTTGTTGTGTACCTATTGCTATTGTTCTATGAACTGCGCCTGCGGAAACATCTGCTTGATAACCTAATGCAATATTTTGCCATCCCCCTGTGCTTGCATTTCCTGCCTGAAAACCAATATATGTATTTTGTCCTACAGTATCCCCTGCGCCTGCACTTGACCCAATATAAACACTTTTACCATAAGTGCTTCCTGCTTTGCCTGAATCTGACCCAATAGCAACATTATCAGATGAATTATTTACATAAAGGGCAAGTTTACCTATTGCAATATTATGACTCCCTGTAGTTGTGGCAGGGGAAGCATTGTAGCCTATTCCTATATTATAATCTCCGTCGGAAAGTGTTTTTAAAGCATCTCCACCTATGGCTATATTGCCTGTTGTGCCAACGCCTATTGTTCCATGTTGTGTAGCGCCTCCTGCGGTTGCGCCATTTGAAAGAAAAACATTATAGTATGACCCTGCTCCACCACCTATCTCTGCATCAGTTAATCCATCTAAATCTGAAGCTCCACCGCCAGCAGGAGCTGCCCATGTAGGTACACCACCAGCTAAAGTAAGAACCTCAGTATTTGAGCCTACAGCCAGTTTCGTGAGTGTCGTAGCACCACTAGCATATAATAAGTCTCCTGTTGAGTATGATGTCTGTCCCGTACCGCCATTGGCAGCAACTAAAGCTCCACCAATGGTTATTGTTCCTGCCGTAGTTATCGGACTTCCCGTTACCGTTAGACCTGTAGTGCCTCCCGATACACCTACCGATGTTACCGTGCCTGAACCCGCACCTATAGATGTTATCATCTCCGTGCCCGTAATCTTCTTGGAAACGTAAGTGCCTCCTCCCCCATCTTCACTTATCTCGAAGAGGTCGCCAGCCGCGAAGCTGCCTCCTAATGATGGTAATTGTGATATCTTTTTTCCTGCCATTGTTTTATGTTTTTATTGTTAAGCGCCTTCAGTGTCTCGGTCATACAATCCATCCTCGGTCTTCCTCCTCTCCAGGCCATTCTCAGTGACCCTATCAAAGATTTCTATGATGCTAGCACCGATATCTGATATCGCTATCGCTATTGCCGTACCTATGAAATTGCTCATAACTTATTTTTTACCATAGCGCGATAATATTCGTCGCCGTCGTTCCCGTATTAAAAACTTTTATCGTCTGCACAGGAACGAAAGTCCCCGCATTAAGACCATTAAAGGTTAGTATGCTACCGCTAGATGTCGTTAGCTTTATGTTGCCAGAACCGCCGACATACAATATCGCTCCCCCAGTCTCTGGTTGCTTGTAGATCGTGTATGTCTCCCCCGAAGTGAAGATGTCGTCAGCCACAGATAAGGTAGTGGCGCTATCTATTGCCGTAATATTAGTCATCGTATTGTCGGTAGTATTAACGACGATATTGCCCACCTCGACACTCGTAGTGAAGGAGGCCGCACTGTCGACGAGCTTCGTTGCTGTCGTTGCCGTCGTCGTTCCCGTCGTCATTATAAACTCTGGATTCGGAAGTGGCGTGCTATCGCTTGGCGATACTGCTATGCCTTTGCTTACCTGTAATTTTAAATATGCCATTGTCTAGTTTTTTTTTGCTGTTGTGAATATGGAACGAGGTCGTTGAGCTTCTTCTTCCGGCCCCCACAACCGCAATCGTCGCCGACGATTTTCTTTGTGAGATCTTTTATTCCCGTAGCCTGTGTTAGCCTTTCTATGGTGTCGCCCAAACCTTTACTCTCCATTTGACAAAGATAATACATTTTTTACTAATTTTGTTTTTATGCCACTTAAGCACGACTTCCTAAAATATTGGCGCGTAGTGAGGTATTATATCAAGGCTAAATACAATCTTACCACCCCCGACCTTGAGATGATTCTCTTCCTCTATAGCGAGAAATATTTCTCCCGCGCCGACTTCCATGAGTATGGGCAGATAATGCGGTGGGATAAAGACCGCTTCGATAGGTTAAGGACTAATGGGTGGATAGATATCTTCAGGAAACCAAACCGCAAGGCTG
>Ga0315316_10002427_pt1 | contig 13384 bp, 13 predicted proteins | sample M160m3416metaG_FD_203702 | JGI IMG/M metagenome (GOLD analysis project Ga0315316, IMG submission 203702) | Ammonia-oxidizing marine archaeal communities from Monterey Bay, California, United States - M1 60m 3416 | ecosystem: Environmental > Aquatic > Marine > Intertidal zone | place: USA...
ATCAATTTGTTTAATTATAAGTTTTTCTTCGTAATTGCCATTTAATATTTTATGTACATTTAATTCTATTGGATTAATATCCGTCGATTTGATCAACTTATTCAGCTGAAGAGTAGTTCCTGGTACATGTGATCCTACAATTAGCAACGCTCCATTTGAATTGTGATTTACAATCTCATCTCTAGTTAAAAACGGGTATTCTGATTGACCAATTCTAGCCTTAACAAAAGATGCTGCTGTTCGATATGAAAATTTACTTCCCTTTCTCTCTGCTCGTAACAATCCTAACGTAAAAACATGTAAATCAGTCATATCCATTGCATTAACAATACAAATAGTTTGATTATTTAAAGATTTTAGTATTTCTTCGACTCTTTGGGGGCCTCCAAGTCTGATGTCTTCTATGCTAATTGAAACAACATCTTCAGCTTTAATTTTCCCTTTATATTTTTCTTCCATCCATTTCTTTAAATTAGAAGACTTGTAAGAAAACGCAGGGTCATTAGAGAATGATGTGTCTCCTACTGGAATTAACGTGTTATCTTCCAAGGTGTATTGAACATCATTAAAAGTGTATCTCCTACCTTGAATAAAAAAAGGTATGAATATCAACGCATCATAGGTTTCATTATTTATTGATCTAACTGTGTCAGAAAACACATCCATTTCTAATGGAAAATGTCCTCTTAAAGTAGAGTCAGATCTAAAAATCACTACTGGATCTTTAAGAGATCGAGACGTAGCCTCTAATATATTAGACGTAACCTCTTTAATAATATTCTTTACTTCATTTTCTGGATATGCTCTAGTGTTAACTTGAATAAAAGTGGCCAATTCATCAGAGTCCAGTTCTTTTTTTAATGATTCCACTGACCAGTCAGATAACATAGCTACGTTTCTAACTGTCTGGGAGCCCGTAGGGTCATCATCCATAAGAAATATCTTTTTTTCAGATCTTTTAATTTCTTGATTTATTAAAGGCAAAAGATCTTCAGGCCAAAGACTTGGCAAAGATTCAATGGTATCTTGAAATGAAAGTTTCTTTAAACACATGTCATTAATAAAAGTTAATACTATAAAGTCGAAAACTAACATAGTGATTTATAATCGTCAATTTTGATGTTTTACAAAAATTAAATAGATAATAGGTATATGAATAAATTTACCAAGAATCAAGATAATAGAATATCTCCTCAAAAGCAGTTCATTTCAAATGCTAGAAAAGGAATAACAAACTGGAAATATTGGTTAATATCAATACTTTCTGTATTCTTAATTTGGCAAGGAATAGGTATTATTCCATCATTATTAACCTGTTTATTGATAAATAATTACGAAATAACAGGATTTAATTGCAATACAGATAATTTCATAATAGCTGGACCGTCATACATACCTAATTTTATATTAGCTTTTGTTCCATTTGTGTTAGCTTTGATTACGCTATATGTGGCAGTAACTCGCTTACACCAAAAACCTTTTATATCAATAATCACCGGGCGACAGCAATTCGATTTCAGAAGACTTTTTTTTGCAATGTCTATTGTTGCTATATTTTCAGTTATTTCATTACTAATACAATTATCTGGATCTCAATCTGAAGATAGCACCATGACTTTTAATTCACCAGGATTTGAATTTTTTATAATCGTCATCTTGGCTTTAATGTTAGTACCTATTCAAGCAGGCATGGAAGAAATATTTTTTCGAGGCTATATTTTGCAAGCATTTTCTTTAATTGCAAAATCTAAATATTTTTTAATAATATCAACCTCTAGTCTCTTTGCTATTCTACATATAGCAAATCCAGAACCTTGGGAGTACGGGATAGTAGCATATTTATCTAGTGTACTAATATTAGCTATTTTTATGAGTCTCATTACTGTATTAGACGGAGGTCTAGAATTAGCGATTGGTTTTCACATAATGAATAATTTATGGGCATTTCTAATAGTCAACTTAGAAAAGAGTGTCGTCCCAACACCCGCACTATTCATAGCTGACATACCTGAATTTAATTTATTTACACTTATACTTCCAAGCTTAATTCAGTTTTTAATATTTGGAAGTATATTTGCCTGGAAATACAAATGGTTCAGAAAGAATAATTAATCAATAATATCTATTTTCTTGTGTTCAATATTTCCCTTAGAGTCAATTATATAAAATTCAACCACAGGCTCTTCATGATTTTCAATAGAAATTAGTGCATAACAAAAATCAACCCATCCGGATTCTAATGCCATTCGAGTATCTGTATCTGAAGGAAAAGCCGGAGTATGAGTATGTGAATGGTAGAAAACCATAAAATCTAACTCGTTATCTTCAGAGTCTTTCATAGCGTTATACATATCTTTAGGATCCATTACGTACCTAAAGGGACTAGAAGCAGAATTTGCTATTTTATACAGTTTAGAAACATTGCCATTTTTACCAGATAAAATTCCGCAACACTCGTTAGGGTTTTCATCAAAAGAATGTTTAATCATTTGGTCAATCAATGTTTTTGAGATTGTAATCAAAATCTCATACCTCGACGAATTTTTAAAAATAAATCTTGCAATTTTTTAAATACACTTCTATTTTTTTTTATTCTTTTTTCCGAACATTCAACACACGTACATGCAGGAGGATGATCATAATGCCAATTTGCTCTACCCATAAATCTCACTAACAAATATTTATTTAATTCTAGTCCCTCGTCGGCCAAAAAATCCATTTTGCCTCCAAGCTTCATATCCAATAACAGATACCGCATTTGCTACATTTAAACTTCTATTATCAGCAGCCATTGGAATTAATATAGGTTTTATATCTGGAAATTCTTTATATATCCAATCTGAAAGACCACACGATTCAGGGCCAAATAGAAATGAATCTTCTTTTGTGTACGCTACTTCTGCATAAGAATGTTCTGCCCATGCAGAAGTAGCAAATATTCTTCGATTAGGGAACCGATTCATATAATCATGTAGTGTATCGTGTTCTGTTACTACAGTAAGATCTGAGTAATCCAAAGAAGCTCTTCTCAATTTGGACTCAGTTAATTCAAACCCTAAGGGTCTAATTAAATGTAATTCTGCCCCCATATTCGCACATAAGCGAATAATATTGCCTGTATTATTCGGAATCTCTGGTTTGTAAAGAATGATGTGAAACATATTTGTAATCAATGATAGTATTTATAATGTTATTTTATGTATTATGAAGTACATTAATCAATCTATCATATATAAGTATGTTTTGATAAGGAGAGCAAATTGGCAAATTACTTAGATGGCAAAGTTGCTATTGTAACTGGTGCAGGTAGGGGAATAGGAGCAGGAGTAGCAAAGGCTTTAGCATCAGAAGGTGCAAAAGTTATCGTAAATGATATCGGAGCCACATTAGATGGTGACGGCACATCCAATAGCCCTGCCGAACAGGTCGTAGATGAAATAAAGTCATCTGGTGGCGAAGCAATGCCAAACTATACAGATATCTCAACTATGAAGGGCGGCGAGGGACTAGTTCAATCCGCTGTTGATTCATATGGACAATTGGATATTGTTGTAACAGTAGCGGGAATTCTTAGAGATCGTATGTTATTTAATATGACAGAAGAAGAATGGGATGATGTTATACGTGTACACCTAAAGGGAACATTCACTGTATGCAAGCATGCTGCAATCCTTTATCGACAACAAAAAAGTGGCCGTATTATAACCTTTGCTTCTGAATCCGGTTTATTTGGAAACCCAGGTCAAGCTAATTATGCAGCTGCCAAATCTGGTATTGCAGGATTCACTAAAGTCGCCGCTAAAGATTTAGGTCGATATGGAGCAACAGCAAATGCGATTTGCCCAAGAGCAAATACGAGAATGATGCAATCAGTTCCTGACACAGCTCGTGAACTACGTGCTAATAGGCCTAAAGATCGTGAAATAGCTCCACCAATGGCAGAAATGCATCCTGACGATATAGCTCCTTTTGTAGCATATTTAGCTAGCGACAAAGCAAGTAATGTAAATGGACAAACATTCTTAGTATATGGTGGAACAATAACAAAATTATCTCTACCAAGAAGAACAAGAACTATCTTTAAACAAGGTCGCTGGAGTTTAGATGAACTTAACGAAATGGCTCCAGAGCACCTCACTAAAGGATTAGTTAACCCTGCTCCATCCCAACAATCTAATTAATTATAACTATCAGTAACGCAAGTAAGAGGAAAAAATGGGCAATTCATTAAAAAACAAAGTGGCAGTCGTAACAGGTTCAGGCAGAGGTATCGGTAGAGGCATAGCATTATTATTTGCCGAAGAAGGGGCAAAAGTTGTCATTAACGATATAGGGGGCGCCGTTGACGGTACGGGAACATCCTCATCTCCAGCTGATGATGTCGTAGACGAAATAAAACAAATGGGAGGAGAAGCTGTTGCAAATTACGACTCTGTCGCAACAATGGATGGAGGAGAATCGATAATCAGAACTGCTCTTGATACATTTGGAAAATTAGATATTGTCGTAACAGTTGCTGGAATACTTCGAGATCGCATGCTTTTCAATATGACAGAAGAGGAATGGGATGATGTTATAGCAGTACACTTAAAGGGAACTTTTTCAATATGTAAACCGGCTTCGGTATTATTTAGACAACAAAAAAGTGGAAGAATAATTACATTCTCTTCTATTTCTGGATTGTACGGAAACTCAGGTCAAGCTAACTATGGGGCTGCAAAGGACGGAATAGCAGGGTTTACTAGATCCGCTGCAAGAGATTTAGGTAAATACGGAGTTACAGTAAACAGTATTTCTCCAGGAGCAAATTCAAGAATGACAGGAACTGTCCCTCAATCATCTCGAGATCTCAGGGCTGCAAGTGGTATGGGAATGGAAGGACAAGGTTCTGGGCCTGTTCCCCTAGAATTAAATAGAGAGCCTGATGATGTTGCCCCTATGGTTGCATGGCTGGCTTCTGATGAAGCGCACAATGTTAACGGTAATGTCTTTCATTGTGCTGGTGGTCAAATTTCATTAATGAATAATCCTTCGGAAGAAAGAACATTGAGAAAAAAGGGCCGATGGACTGTAGAAGAAATAGACGCAATGTTTCCCGGGACACTGGGAATGGATATGGTTAACCCTTCTCCAAAACAACCACCTAAAAAATAAATCCTAATAATTAATAATCATTCACTATAAATAAGTATTTTGTCGATAACATCCGGCGTCATTCCTTGTGACGGCACAGCTAGTCCTCTAAGTACATCCATACCTTGTGTTACCTTACCAAAAACACTGTGACATGAGGTTCCGGAAACTGTACAGTCTTTCTTAGAATCATCTTCATTTAATCCATCTAAGCGAGAGGCCGCTTCATATGTTATAAAAAATTGACTTCCATTGGTGGCCTTACCATTTTGAATTCCTGCATTAGCCATTGATACAACACCTTCGGAATCATGCCTAGCATCTACATGGAATTCATTCTGAAATTCATAACCTGGTCCTCCGCTTCCTGTACCAGTAGGGTCTCCTGTTTGAGCCATAAATCCTGGAATAACTCTATGGAAAGTTACCCCGTTATAAAATTCTTTTTCTGCCAGATGAACAAAATTATTAACAGTAATTGGAGCTTTCTTCTCCAACAAATCAATAACCATTACACCTCCGCCATACATGAAAATTTTTGCAGAGTAATCTTTATTTTGATCAATTATCATTACAGGTGGCTGAGAAGATTGAATCTCGGAAGGCTTAGGTGGTAATTGAGGAATCCCAACACTAACTGCCTTTCCAAAATTAGAAGCATCTAAAGAAAGGTTTACTTCAATATATACATCTTCACCAGTTGGGCTTTGTACCTGAGGTCCAGCTTTTACAGAACCTGTCAAAGTCAAAGAAATTATATGACTTGTGATAGGGTCAATATAAATATCTACTCCGACATTTCCATTTGAATCTTTCAGAATATCAACAAGGTCGCCTAAATACGAAGGAGATACAGCTCCAGTAATGTAGCCAGCATCTTGATCATTTTTAATTGTAGTCCCAACATATTCAGGAGCTAAAAGATTCTCTATAACCGTAGTAGTTAATCCAGGAGGAGAAATAATTTTTTGACCTTCGGGGATTTCTTCCCATACAACAGAACCATTAGTATTAAGATAAATTTTATCTGAAACAATTCTCACATTGATCAGTGCTGTTCCGTCACCTGTCATATCAACTATTCCACTAAAATCATTTCCATTCGGAGAAACATCTCCTTTCATATTTAAAGGCAACTCCTGAGTATATTCCCCATAAGTTACAATCATATTCATAAAAAGGTCTCCCTCATATGAATATCCACCTTTAATTGCATTACTTATCCTTTCTAAAATAACGTTTGTTTCATTTTGTTTAATAGGACTATTGGAAGTTTTTGAATTAGATGACTCTGATATCTCAATAGAGTCTTTATCTATACTATTTGACTGGGTCATATCATTTTCAGAACAAGAAATTAAAATTAAAAGTCCCAATAATATAATTCCTAGTGATAAAGTTTTTACAGATTTTACGTTTTCGTTTCTCATATTTTTTATTACCTACTGAGTTGATGAAATAGGATTAACGGTTACTCTACTCATTTTCACATCTCCAGTGTTACGAAATTGATGTTCCGAATTAGCCGGAACATATATACAGTCTCCTGTTTTAATAGGATATTCATCATTTTCAAAAAAAAGAATACCTGAACCTTCTGTAATAAACGCTTGATGCTCCCAAGGATGAATATGAAGCGGAGTAGATTCTCCTGGAGCATGTTGGACATACAACATCACATAGTTAGGAACCCCATCTTCAGTATTCAATATTGGATTGTTAAAATTTAAGTAGTTTTTTATTATAGGCTTCATAATAATGATAAGTATTTATATTCGATAATGTATTCGTTTAAAACGATCTGCTTGTGGCATCCCAACTCCTTTACCTCTTTCAGCTCGCATCTCAACCATACGGTTATAAACTTCCTCAAATGTTTGCCCACTCATTTGAGAAACATGGCACGTAAGTGCTTTAACTGAAGTTTCCATATGGTCTGTTATGTCAACCCAAAGATCTGGGTCAGGGTGACCCATAATCCATGCTTCAGCAACTTTATGAGGTTCAAATCCTTCCTCAATTAATTCAGGAAACGTCATATGGTCACGTGCTGTAGGAAATATAGCTGCCAGTGCTGCCTCTCCTGCTGCCATGTGATCAGGATGACCTGACCCAAATCCTCCATCTAAAACTCTCATAGGATACTGACAAATAACGACGTCGGGCTTCTGTCTTCTTATTTCTCTAGCAACATCTTTTCTCAAATCTAAGTTAGGTGTCAAATAACTATCTGGGTAATTTAAAAATGTTACATTTGACAATCCCAATACTTTTCCTGCATCTTCCTGCTCTTTTTTTCTTATCGATGCCAGTTTTTTTTCTGTCATGCCATCTTCTGCACTGCCCTTACTTCCATCAGTACATAAAACATAAGCAATATTCCAACCTTCATGAATAAGCCTCGCAACAGTTCCTGAACAACCATATTCGGCATCATCGGCATGTGCAACCACAACCAATCCTTTTTTGTATTCTGAAGGCCAATCTGTAGAGTGTGCCAATTTTTTCTCCTTAAACATATAAATTTTCAACCAATTTATTATACGGAATTTTAATAAAAAATACCCACTATCTTAATATTTTTTAACTAATACAGATTCATGAACTTTAATACTTGTATTTTAATTCATGAATCTGTATTGTTATATTGTGGATTTTTTAACTAATAACACTTTCATATAAGAATACAATTTCATGGCACAATTAAAATTAAAAGATAAAGTGAAAGATTTCCGCAACATGCACAATATGCCTGGCAAAGTTTTACATTTATCTAACAAAGTGCCCTCTGCGCATTTCAAAAAAATCCACATACCAAAAAAAATACATACTTTTGACTCATTCAAAATTATTAATTACCGCTACTTATGGATAGCTCACGCAATATTTAGTAGTGCTTTTTGGTTACAGCAAGTTGTCATAGGGTGGACTGCTTACCAAACAACAAAATCTCCTCTACTAACAAGTATCATCCTCGGATTGGATGTATTACCAATACTAGTGGGTGCCCCTTTTGGAGGCTTAATCACTGACAAATTTAATAAAAAAAAGATTCTAGGGTTAATTTATATATACCAATCACTATTAATTGCCGTTTTTGGAATTGTTGCTATATTCGGAGTTATTGAGACTTGGAGTATTTTTGTATTTGTTTTATTAATGGGATTAGGTTGGTCTATACATGATCCGGCTAGGTTTTCATTGATGTCTACTGTCGTACCGAAAGAAGGTTTAATAAACGCAATCGCTTTAAATTCTATGGCATTTAGTATGATGCAAATTTTTATTCCAGCTTTAGCCGGATTATTAATAACTTTTATTGGTATAGGACCTATGCTTTTAATGGAATCTAGTTTTTTAATATCTGCAGCCTTAGTAACTCAATTTATAAAAATACCTACATCAAATGAACAGGAAAAGCTCTCTCTTAAAAAAGCCTTACCAGAAATAAAATCTGGTTTTAATTTTGTAGCATCCAATCCAGTAATAGTAGGATTTATATTGACAACTTGTTCAATGGTTTTGTTTGCTATTGCATTTACTAATGGGTTAATGCCAGTATATGCTGTTGATATATTCAAGGTTGGTCCTGCTGGGCTAGGAATTCTTTTATCGGCAAGAGGGGTAGGGTCATTTTTAAGCACAATTTTACTGGCTTCATTCGGGAATATTTCTAGACCAGGAGTAATTGGATTTTGGATATTATCTACATTGTCAGTAGCAATGGTTACAATGGCACTAAATAATACATTCTTATTAGGATTAGTTATCATAATGATAATATCGGGCTCATCTATGGGCTACCTCAACATATCGATGGCTACTGTACAAAGCCTGACACCTAATGCATTAAGAGGTAGGGTTATAGGTATTTTTACTATGTCATTTGGAATGATTTCAGTAGGAGGAATTTTATCCGGAGTGTTAGCAAACTCATTTGGGGTTCAAACAGCTACTTTTACCGCCGGAATACTCCTATTACTTTTTGCATTTACGGGACTTATTATTTTCAAAAGAATGCGCGGTTATAATACTAAAACTTATTAGTTGATTTTATTATTAATAAGTTTCATGTACCATTACAAAATTCAATAATGAGAAATAATATGAATTCAAATACCCGTTTAAATATCGAAAAGTCAGAAGCCCAATCACACAATGGAATGGTTGCCACAAAAGACAAATTAGCATCCAATATAGGTGTTGAAATACTGAAATTAGGTGGTAACGCTATAGATGCTGGAGTAGCAGCTTGTTTGGCTGTTGGTGTTGTAGAACCAGAATCTAGTGGGATTGGCGGCGGCGGATATATGGTTTTTCAAGTGGAAAATACGGGTGGAGTTATTGGTTTTCCAATGAAGGGTCCGTTACAAGCTACTCCAAACATGTATGAACTTACTGGAGAACCTAGGGTAGGTAATTTCGGATGGCCCGGAGTAGTAAACGATGAAAATATTCACGGCTATAGATCTATAGCTGTCCCCGGGTGTGTTGCGGGTCTACTAGAAGCCCATAAAAGATTTGGAAAGCTTCCTTTATCAGAAGTTGTTGACCCTGCCCTTAATCTTGCCCGAAAAGGATTTTACCCGGAATGGTTTACCTTATATAAACTTGGGTGGCTTGTAGATATGTTATTGCGTTATCCTGAATTAGGTAAAACTTTTATGCCAAATGGTGTCTTACCTTTTGGAACTCCTGAGGCTGCTTTTTTATTAAAGCAACCTGATTTAGCAGATTCATTAGAAATTATTAAGGTACAAGGCCATGATGGTTTTTATAAAGGTGATATCGCAAAAAATATTGTTTCTGATGTTCAAAAAAATGATGGCATATTAACACTTGAAGATTTTGAAGAGTATAAACCTTTTTACTGGGAATCAGGATTAGAATTTCGCTATAGAGATAAAACTATACGTGTCCCTCCTTTTGCTAGTGCAGGAATCACTTCAGCGATGACAATGAAATTACTAAATCATGCAAATATCACAAAGATGGGTCACAACAGTCCCAAAATGTTAGACACTTATATTCGAGCTGCCAAAATGTCATATGCTGACCGTTTCGAATACTTGGCAGATCCGAATGTTGCAGATGTTCCGTGGGAAGGATTACTTTCTGACACTTATAGTGAAGAAAGATTTGAAGAAATTCTAAATAATAATCATTTAGAATTTAAACACGGAAACCCATGGAAACACCAAAAAATAACCCAAACATATAATAAATTAGAAGGCAGTGCCCCCAGTCCAGATAATGGAACAACTCACTTATCTATTATCGATGGTGACGGAAACGCTGTGGCAATAACAAATACAATAATGTCTGGATTTGGCTCAGGAATAATTCCAAAGGGTACTGGAATTGTTATGAATAATGGAATGATGTGGTACGACCCTGTTCCCGGTAGAGTCAACTCAATTTCACCAGGCAAATATCCTTTAAATAATATGACTCCTGCTTTAGTCCTCAATAAGGACGGGGTTGAGATGTCCCTTGGGGCAACAGGGGGACGCAGAATAACAAACTGTGTTACATCATTACTCGTTAATTTAATTGATTTTAATATGACACCTCAAAATGCTATAGATGCACCAAGGATTGATTGCAGTTCTCCAAAAATAACAGTAGACCCAAGAATAAATAGTGAAACGATAAATACCTTAAGAGCTTTTGGTCACGAAATAAACATTTTAGGAAACGATTATTCTCAATCAAGATTTGGTCAACTTGCTAGCCCTGTCGTAGTAACAAGACAAAACAGTATCTTTAAAGGCGGAGTTGATACTTTCCATGCAGCATATGCTGCTGGATTATAATTACATCAATGATAATTGACCAAAATTAGTAATTATTTCTTCAACTTTCAAATTTTCAATAATAAGACTTTGGGCTTCGTCTAATTTTTCAGAATGATTAAACTTAGCATAATTAGTCAGTTTATCTACCATATTCATGGTATCTAATGTGTTTTCTTGAATAATTAATATAGGAACTTTTTCTTCTTCAGATTCGTACTTAACATATTCAATAGGTTCAATTCCATTAGTCATAATAAAACAACTCATTGGGGTTTCCAAAGCGGACATTTGGACATCGGGACGATCCCCTCTAACAATGACAGCTTTTTTATATCTAGTATTAAAGACATACTGCCCGGGATCCATACCAAATCCACCAACCATAAAGTTTTCAACAAGAGTATCTCCGTACTCTTGTCCTGAATAAAATTCAGCTCCTAAAATTTCTGCTATTTCATTGACAGTTAAACTTAATAAAGTACGATTTTCAGGAATAGTTCCCAATAAATTAATTTCAGATTTTTTACATGCATCTGACCATACTTCTTCGAATTTTGTAGTCCCGTATAACGTAAGGTTATTGACAACAACTCCAGCTAAATAATCTCCAAACCCATGAGCAAATTCAATAATGGACTTGGTTCTCCTATTTAAAAAGTCGGCCACAACGATAACTTTAGCATCTACAGAAGAGACAATATCTTTATGGTCATCTAAACTTAAATCACTAAAGGCTTCAACTACAACAAGATCATTTTCTGAATCTGCTTTTTTTATAATTTTTATAGCTTGCGATATAGATTTTGTAGGTTTGCCCTGTTCGGGGACTTCGCACAATTTAGAAATAATTAAAGAATCTTGACTCGCATCACCGGCAATAGGTTTTAAAAAAGAAACATTTTTAAAATCATTACTTTTAGCAATATTAATTAGAGCAGAACATATGGTAGTTTTACCAACCCCACTGTTTTTCCCGGTAACATAAAGAACACCCATCTATTAACCTTCTATCACCAATTTAAATTTATCTCTTATTAGTGCCTCTGCGACGCCTTCTCAACCTTCTAATACTTCTTTGCCGGTCTAAACGAGATTGCTCTCCTTTAGATCGAAAAAAGCGGCGATTTCTCAACTCACGCAAAATACCTGACCTTTGCATGGTAGTTTGAAATCTTTTCAAAAGAGCTTCAGAATCTTCTCCTTCACGAAGAGTAACGTAAGCCAATCTTGTAAACTCCTAATTTCTTTATGTTTAAATGTATATAAAGTAACTTTTAATCATTATTTAATGAGTCCATAATTATAGCATAGCTAGTTACAGGAAAGTCATAAGTAATAACTAATGACGTATTCTAATTTGTAATCTATCATGATAAGTAACAAATTTATAGAGGAGTTTAGATGCCAGAGTCCAGCCATGAATTCGCAAACATTTCACATTTTGTGCCTGAAACATTTGGAGAGCCGGGGAAAAGAACGTTCCGAATTAATGTTGTAAGCGAAAGCTCTGATGCGAAATTATGGTTGGAAAAACAACAACTTGCAGAACTTTGTTTAACAATAGTGCAAACAGATCAATATATAAAAAATGAAAATTTGGAAGGTCAAGGCAATGTACCTGAAAACATTGTGCAGTCTCAATTAACATATCTTGATTTTAAAATTTTTAAATTAGCCTTTGCATACAATGATGAATCTGGGCTGTTCATTATTGAGGCATATCAACTCGATAGCGATTTACCAACTGTAAGGATATGGATTCCAAGAAAATTAGCTTTAGACTTTGCAGATAAAGGACTACAAATTGTCTCCGCAGGAAGATCTTTATGTGATTTGTGTGAAAAACCAATAGATACTGAAGGGCATCTATGTGAACGAAAAAATGGCCATTCTAAAAAAAGCCAGGATGTTCTTTAAATTTATTAATAGAGGTGTAATCTGAATCAATATGACGAATCTGATCCAAGAAATTATTTCCCAAAACCAGACCATCAATTAATTGTACCTAATCATACTCAAGCAGCAGATTTTCTAAAAAAAGGAACTTTTATAGGTGGGCACTTGATGCCTTGGAGTTCAAATAACACATACTTAGTTTGGATTTCTACAGGAATTGACGACACTTGCATAAGTGCCATATACAAACCTAATAGCGGTGAAAAACCATTATCTGATTTTCCAAACAATGATTTATACAAACGAGAATATGCCGCTTACATGTTAAGCAAAGAAATAGGATGGCCCAATATACCTACAACGATTATTCGTAAAGGGCCACATGGGATAGGTTCAGTACAACTATACATAGATTCAGACCCAAGAATAACCTACTTTGATCTAAGAGATAATGATGATTTAAAAATGGAATTTAAAAAAATATCTATTTTTGATGTTATTTCTAATAACGCTGACAGAAAAGCAGGACATTGTATTCAATCAAAAGATAATACGAT
>Ga0315316_10002428_pt1 | contig 13381 bp, 13 predicted proteins | sample M160m3416metaG_FD_203702 | JGI IMG/M metagenome (GOLD analysis project Ga0315316, IMG submission 203702) | Ammonia-oxidizing marine archaeal communities from Monterey Bay, California, United States - M1 60m 3416 | ecosystem: Environmental > Aquatic > Marine > Intertidal zone | place: USA...
CACCCAAGGCAATGCCTCAAGAGGAAACACTACCTTTTTCACATACTGGGGGTTAGTCACGATTAAAGTGGAGGCTTGGGTCAGACACTCCGCCAGGATGCCATGAACGAGCATTCCCGAAAATAAGATTGCCGCAAATTCTGCGTTACCGCCACTCTGTGTAACCCATCGGACCTGAAGGATAGACCCAAAGACAAAGGTATAGACACCAAGCAGCAATAAAGGCGTTACTAGGGACCAGAGTAAACCAAGGACGGTTCCACGATAGCGCCCGAGAATTGCCCTTTTTGCGAGCTGGCCAATAACAAAGCGGTGCTCAATGAAGCTTCCAGGGATATAGAGAGGGTCTGCGCGATGGCGCGAGGTAATTGATCGCAAGGTCTTTCTCGGCAATCTTTCTTTGGTAACGTGTTATAGGGCGTCAGACTGATGTTCTACAACGAGCTCGCGAAGGTAGTTACCGTAAGTGCTTTTTCCCAGTTCGGATGCGAGGGCCTCGAGCGCCTCCATTCCTATGTAGCCCATGCGGAATGCAATCTCTTCCGGACAGCAGATTTTCATCCCTTGGCGGGCCTCAAGAGTCTCGATGAAGACAGACGCCTGCAATAGTGATTCATGCGTCCCAGTATCAAGCCATGCAGTGCCCCTGCCCAAGAGCTCCACATTAAGAGTATCCTGCTCGAGGTAGATCCGATTGAGATCAGTAATCTCCAACTCTCCTCTGCTTGATGGCTCAAGGGAGCGGGCATACTCGGCGGCGTGCTCATCATAAAAATAAAGACCGGTGACAGCATACCGGGAGCGCGGTTGCGCGGGCTTTTCCTCGAGCGTCTGGGCCTTGCCGTCGTTGTCGAAGCTGACTACCCCGTAGCGCTCAGGATCCTTAACCGGGTAGGCAAACACCGTAGCGCCGTTTTTCAACCCGCAGGCACGCTGAACCGCGCCGGAGAGCTGATGGCCGTAAAAGATATTATCTCCAAGGATTAACGCACAAGGGCCGTTGCCGACAAACTCCGAGCCGATGATCAATGCCTGGGCAAGGCCATCTGGAGAGGGTTGAACCGCATAGGCGAGATTAAGGCCCCATTGCTCTCCGGTGCCCAAAAGTTCCTGGAATCGCGGGATATCGTGGGGGGTTGAAATGAGCATAATATCTCGAATACCCGCCAGCATCAGTACGCTCAACGGGTAGTAAATCATTGGTTTGTCATAGACCGGTAACAGCTGTTTCGAAACAACCTGTGTTACCGGGGCGAGTCGTGTTCCCGCGCCTCCCGCCAATATCAACCCTCTCATTCAGAATCTCCCAGACCCAGTCGCTTTGTTGTCGAGTGTGCGCCTCCGACGGTATCCACCCAGTCCTGATTATCAAGATACCACTCAATGGTCCGACGAATTCCGGCTTCAAACTGCTCTTGCGGGTGCCAATCGAGCTCTGACTTTATCCTAGCGGCATCAATCGCATACCGGAAGTCATGTCCTGGCCGGTCTCGGACAAATGTGATCAGGTCGGAGTGCAAACCAGTTTCACGAGGTGCGATATCATCGAGCACCCGACATATAGTTTCGACGACCTCCAAATTGGTTCGTTCCGAATCTCCGCCAATGTTGTAGGTTCGTCCACGTTCGCCACGACTCATTACTGCAACCAAGGCCGCGGCGTGATCATCAACAAAGAGCCAGTCCCGGACATTGTCACCTTTGCCGTAAACGGGTATCGCATCTTCTGCTCGGGCGCGGTGAATCACTACTGGTATCAGCTTTTCCGGGTACTGATAGGGGCCATAGTTATTGGAGCAATTAGATACAACGGTATCGGTTCCAAAGGTCTCCGCCCACGCGCGAACCAGGTGATCCGATGCCGCTTTGCTGGCCGAATAGGGTGAATTGGGCTGATAAGGAGACTCCTCATGAAAGTAACCGCTCGCCCCCAAAGTTCCATAAACTTCATCGGTAGAAATGTGATGGAATCGAACTCTGCGCCGCCCCCGATCAGATAGTGCCAGCCGCCTCTCATCTTCGGTCCGAACCGCCTCTAGCAGGTTGTAGGTGCCCTGGATATTGGTACTAATGAATTCACCGGGTCCATCAATCGAACGGTCGACGTGGGATTCCGCAGCAAGATGCATAATCGCATCAGGTTGGTGCTCTTTTATTAAACTTCGCATGGCCTGTGCGTCGCGAATATCAGCTTCCTCGTGCTTATAGCCCGGATAACGTGCTTCGTTGACCAGGGTCGCCTCGTTTCCGGCGTAGGTCAGGATATCGATATTTACGATCTGGGCGTATTGTTCAGCCACCAGTCTGCGGATCACGGCCGATCCGATAAAACCGGAACCTCCCGTCACCATAACAGAGCATTTCTTAGGATCAGGTAGCGTGCTTGAATCGCTTGAAGATTTCGAGTGGCTTGTCATCTAATAAAGGTTCGCGTTATTCCGATCTGGCGGAGACCTCGCCGCTCCCCCGCTTTAGCGTTGTATACAGGTCGGCTGCGTAATCCCCGACGCCTTCTTCAACCTCCCTCCATGGACCGGAGCAACCCGCTGACATCAATTTCTCAATACCTGCTTCGGTGAAACTCTGATACTTGCCTTGAAGGGCCTCCGGCATGGAAAAATAGCCCAACCGTCCATCTTGCTGCGCCTCTTTAAGCGTCAGCGGTGCATCCCCATCGACCCGCCGGCAGGCGTTTATTACCGCAAGGGCAACATCGTTGAAACTCCGAGACTTTCCTGTTCCCACGTTGAACACCCCGCTTTTGTTGGCATTCTGAAGGAAAAACAGATTTACACGTACCGCGTCATCAACGTGGAGAAAGTCCCGCCTCTGCTCTCCAGCGCTATACCCATCAGAACCGTCGAACAACTGCACGAAACCATCTTCGAAATATTGATGAGTCAGGCGCCAAGCGACCGACGCCATGCGACCCTTATGGCCCTCCCGCGGCCCGTAGACATTAAAGTAACGAAGGCCCACCAATTGCGTGGGCGGTCGACGACCCTCTCCAAACGCGTAACGGTCGAACAATGTCTTGGAGAAAGCGTAAGCATTTAATGGATTTTCATTTTCCAGCGATTCGACAAATGGGCCGTCACGCCCATACACCGATGCCGACGACGCATAGATGAGTGGTGTTCCCGAGTCTGAACACGCATGAAGCACGGTCTTTGAATAGGCATAGTTGACGTCCATTACGTATTGTCCGTCACTGACCATGGTGTCCGAACAAGCCCCCTGGTGAAAGACCGCCTTGACACCCACTGGCAACCCAGACTTACGCAGTACATTGCGAAAATCTCCCTTGTCTAGATAATCTGAAATGCTTAGGTCATTGATGTTTGGAATCTTGGCGGTGTCCGAGAGATCGTCCACCAGAATTATGTCGTGTTCACCGGCTGCGTTGAGCGCCGAAATCAGATTCGACCCAATGAATCCTGCCCCCCCAGTTACCACAATCATCGCTCTCGGTCCCCTGCTACAGTTAGGTTTAGATCCGACTTTCGCACTACGCTGGTCCCAAACCGACTGACTACGGCACTGGCTCCAAGAGTCGCCCACTTTATGCACTCGGTCCAAGTAAGGCCTGCCGCGACCCCAACGGCAATAATTGCCACCACAGTGTCGCCAGCGCCACTGACATCGAATACCTCCCGGGCGGCCGCATCCTGGTGCAGAACTTCTCCCGTGGACAAAAACAGCGTCATACCCTCCTCCCCCCGGGTTACTAAGAGAGCAGATAGTTCGGCCGACCGAACTAGCTCATGGGCAGTATCAATGAACGCGGGATCTCCCGTGCCCACTCCCGTAGCTAACTCAAATTCATTTCGATTGGGTGTCACTAAAGTAGCACCTTGATACCGAGAGTAGTCCACTCCCTTCGGATCAACAATTACCGGGATTTTCCGATCTTTCGCAATTTGGATCATTTCCTCAATGTGAGCGAGCCCGCCCTTCCCGTAGTCCGAGATAACGATTGAGTTAACACAGCGGCTGATATCCCGATAATCCGCGACACTTTGGGCCAACAGGTCTGCAGTAGGCCGAGACTCAAAGTCGGCTCGCAGCAATTGTTGGTTCCGGGAAACGATGCGCAGCTTTTCTGTGGTCCGTCCCTTGGCGTCAATGTGCAGATGTCGGTCCACCCCTGCGGACGCCAGTAACTCGCTCAGCCGACGTCCAGCTGCGTCGTCGCCAATAAATGACAACAGTTCGCAACGCGGCCCCAACGAGGCAATATTCGCAGCGACATTACCTGCCCCTCCGGCGCACTCTTTGATATCCAAAACGTCGACCACGGGTACTGGTGCTTCTGGCGACACCCTCGTCACGTCTCCAATCCAGTAGCGATCCAGCATCGTATCTCCGACGACCAATGTCCGTAGCGAACTCAGGCGATCAGTAATTTCGACGCTCACAGGTTTAATCGCCCGCAACTCATTAGGATTGGCTGACGGCCGATACTGTAGTAGTCCAGCCCCTGTTTTTTCACCATCTCGGGGTCGAAAACATTACGACCGTCAAACACAACAGGTGTGCGAAGTCCGTCGCGGATCCTGCCAAAATCCGGGCTCCGGAATGCCTTCCATTCGGTCAACAACAACAACGCGTCGGCACCCTGGATAACACTGTAAAGGTCCGAACCAAACGTCACCCCTTGAACATCCACAAGAAGGTCTCTGGCCTCATCAACTGCAACCGGATCAAACGCAGAAACGGTCGCCCCGCGGCGACACAACTCCCTGATCATTACGACGCTGGGTGCCTCCCGCATATCATCGGTGTTTGGCTTAAAAGCAAGACCCCAGACCGCAAAACAACGACCAGTAAGGTCATCTCCGAATCGGGAGGTCACCTTTTCTATAAGACTGAGTTTCTGCGCATGATTCACCGCCTCCACCGCATTCAGGAGTTTAGGTTCAAATCCGGCCCTGTCAGCGGTTCTTGCGAGAGCTTGGACGTCTTTTGGAAAACAGGAACCACCATAGCCGCAACCTGGATAGATAAAGTGATACCCTATTCTTGGATCTGAGCCGATACCGATCCGCACCGTTTCGATATCAGCACCCACACGCTCGGCAATGTTCGCGAGTTCGTTCATAAACGAAATCTTAGTTGCCAGCATGGCATTCGCTGCGTACTTGGTAAGTTCGGCCGAAGGCAGGTCCATAAAGAGAAGTCTGTCGTGACTCCGATTAAACGGCGCATAGAGTTCACGCATTAACTGTCGGGGGCGCTCATCATCAGCCCCAATCACAATTCGGTCTGGCTTAAGAAAATCTTCGATCGCAGCGCCTTCCTTCAGAAATTCAGGATTCGACACAACAGAATAATCCACCTCAACCCCCCGGGCATCCAGCCGAGCCTGAATTTCGGCGCGGACTTTCGCAGCCGTTCCAACGGGAACAGTAGATTTGTTAATAATAACGCGATACTCAGACAGGGCATCACCAATTCCCCGAGCCACCGCCAGGACATGCTGGAGGTCCGCAGCGCCGTCTTCGTCAGGGGGAGTACCGACCGCGATAAAAATCGCCTCGCCGAATCCTACAGCCTCATCTAGATCGGTCGTGAATTTAAGTCGGCCCTCCGACGAGTTCAACGTAACCAGATCCTCCAGCCCTGGTTCATAAATCGGGATCCGCCCCTTTTTGAGATTTTCTATCTTGTGTGGATCTGCATCCATGCACAGAACGTGATTACCCACATCAGCAAGGCACGCACCCGAAACCAATCCCACATAGCCGCTACCAACGATTGTTACCTTCATGGACAGGACCCTAGAACACGAACCAATTGTTAGGCAAAAAGAAAAGGGTGCCATTTCAGACACCCTTTCCCGAAGTCATTAGGAAATTTTATCAGTTCTCGTAGGCTTTTCCTTCCACCAACAGAGACTTTTCGTTCTTCTCGAGCAGTTTCGGCCCCATTCCGGGAATCTCCAACAGTTGCTCTGCCGAAACAAAAGGGCCATTCTCGAGCCGATACGCCACAATCGCTTTGGCAAGCACGGGCCCGACTCCGACAATATTGTCGGCAAGAGCCTCGGCGTCGGCCTGATTTAGGTCGACTGGCTCGGCGTTCGCAAAATAGCTCAAGCTCAGCGCGGCTGCGAGCAGTACGCTGGAAAAGGCTCTGGGAATTAATTGAGACATGGTCTACGCTCCTTGTAGTTGTTTGTTTAAAGAACATTGCCGCCTCTTTGACGGCGTCATGAATATTCTTTTTTTCCATAAACAACTTCAAGGTAAATACTTCACAGCCTGCTAAGAGAGTTTGAGAGTGGCTGCCCTTGGCGCCGTAGTATCCCAATGCCTGCAGCCGGGACACTGCCAATGCAGCGATTTTCCTTGGAATCCGCAAAAACGGCACTCGTAGCCGACACGATCCGCGAGTAGTTTGCCTGTCACTTTGCGGACCAACTGATAGTCACGCTCAGAAGTCGCCCCTGGCTCCCGATCGACCCGAATCTCCAGAAGGCGATGCAGGCCTGAAAGGCTTGCTTTCTCCTCGACCCAAGACAACAACTGCATCTCAGCATCCTCAGTACGGCCCTGTCCGGAGAAGTAATCTACCAGGAGCAAGTGAAGTCGTTCGTCTGAACTCGCCTCCACCGCGCGGTTTAGAAAGTCGGCATAGACCTCTTGCTGTCCCAGGCTCTCAGAACTTGCCCGCACCAGGCCTGCCACCTCGTGGAGCATCTCGGGATGGTCATCACACAGACCCATCCAGGTCTTGACCGCCTGGCGGTGGTTTCCCGCCAAGGCATCTAGCCTGCCCCGCAAGATCACCGCACGGGCGCAGTTGCGGTTTAACTTCAACGCGTCATCTGCCCGTGCCTTCGCGGCCCTGTAATCTCCACCACTAAGGTCACGCTCCCCAAGTTCACAGTGATATTGTGCGATAACCGGTCCCCACGTCTCGGGAGTTAGGCGGTCGAGGTGGCCGGCCGCAGCGATAGCACGCTCCCATTCCTTTTCGCTTTCATAGATCTGAACTAATAATCGCAGCGCCGACTCACGGAATCCGTCGCCGGCACCCAGCTCCAGCAGCAGATTCTCTGATCGATCGAGCATGCCCGCCTTGAAGTAATCACTTGCGAGCTCAAAAAGAACTTCACTCTTCTGGTCTCGACTGAGCCCTGGACGGGCTATCAGGCTTTGATGAATTTGTGTTGCTCGTTCGATCTCTCCTCGTCGCCTGAATAAGGTGCCTAGGGCGAGTTGAATCTCCAGCGATTCGTCATAATCTTCAAGCGCTTTGGCCAATACGTCCAGGGCTTGATCATGTTGATCATTCGCCAAAAAGTTAATACTGCGGTAGTAGGTATCTGAAATCGGGGCGGGCAGAGATGCACGCTGGCCATGCGAACGCGTCCGCCAGGCCGCAAGCCAGCCGGAGATGACTGCAAGTGGCAACAGGGCGAGAAGCCAGATCGGGTCCATGATGCTATCCGTCCTTCCGAAGGTCTTTGGACATCTCGGTAAGATGCGCTGCCCGCCCCCCGGCGGAATCTGCAGAGCAGACAGCATTTAGTTTGCGCTTGAGTTGCAATATCCGCAGTAGCAGTGGAGCGGCGCCAAGAAAAACACCGGAAGCCAATGCGGCAACCAACGCGATCACCAAAGGACCTTCCCAGGCCAAATTAAAATAGTACGACAGCGAAACCGTCTGTGGATTTTTTGCCGCAAAGGTGACACCCACCCCAACGGCGATCAACACCACAACAGTTGTCAACAACTTCTTGAGCATCGACCCGCCTTTACCTATTGCCTCCGTTGGACCTTTGGTGCAAGCGAGACCGGGTTACCCAGTCTCAGGAGATGTTTTATTTCCTGAGCTTTCGGAGACACTTTCCTGATTGACGCGCTCGCGAAGTAAACGCCCGGGCTTGAAGTGGGGTACATATTTACCCGGCACACTAACGGAATCGCCGGTCTTCGGGTTTCTGCCGGTTCGGGGCATCCGGTACCTAAGCCCAATACTGCCGAATCCCCGAATCTCAATCCGATCCCCTGCCACGAGAGCCCTCCGCATGTGGTCGAGCACCGCGTTCACTGAAAACTCCACATCTCGTGGTGGTAAGTGCGGTTGCTCCAACGACAACCGCTCGATGAGTTCTGACTTAGTCATGGTCTTCACCGTATCCTACCGTCCCCCGTTTACCTTGGAGAAGCTCAGCTGTCCTGTTTATCAAGTTCCTCCTTGAGTTTGTCACCCAAGGAAGTCATCGCAGATACCTGGCCACTATATTGTTGCACCGCTTTATCTTCAATTTCGGCTTCAAGCGCCTTGATCGAAAGTGTAATCCGCCGCGTCTTACGATCAATACTCGTGATCTTAGCCTCAATATCCGAGCCAGGATTCAACACTGACCGCGCATCCTCTACATAGTCACGCGACAAGTCCGTGGCACGCAAGTAACCCTCCACTCCTTCGCCAAGCTCAATCACAGCGCCTTTTGCATCTACTGTGGTGATAACGCCCTTAACCGAAGCTCCCTTGGAATGAGTACCAACAAAAGCGTTGAAGGGGTCGTCCTGCGCTTGCTTGATTCCAAGCGATATTCTTTCCCGTTCTGGATCCACAGACAGCACAACAGCGGTAATTTGATCGCCTTTCTTGAAGTCGCGAACTGCATCCTCGCCCTCCCGATCCCACGAGAGGTCACTTAAATGAATCAGTCCATCGATACCGCCTTCAAGTCCAATGAAGACACCGAAATCTGTAATTGACTTTATCTCGCCGGTAATCTTGTCATTGCGTTGGTGAGTCGCCGCGAAGTCATCCCAAGGGTTACCGGTACACTGCTTCATGCCGAGTGAGATTCGCCGCCGTTCTGAGTCGACCTCGAGGACCATCACCTCAAGCTCGTCTCCAAGATGGCAGATTTTATTGGGGTGGACGTTCTTGTTCGTCCAGTCCATCTCGGACACATGCACCAGCCCTTCGACGCCTTCCTCAAGTTCCACGAACGCGCCGTAGTCGGTGATATTGGTAACTTTGCCGAAGATCCGCGTTTTTTCCGGATACCGTCGCGCAATGTCCGCCCAAGGATCCTCGCCTAACTGCTTCATACCCAGGGAAACACGATTTCTCTCACGATCAAACTTCAATACACGGACAGTAACCTCGTCGCCGACATTCAATGCCTCTGAAGGGTGTTTCACGCGCTTCCATGCGATGTCGGTGATGTGCAGCAGCCCATCGAGACCTCCAAGGTTGACGAACGCACCATAGTCCGTAAGGTTCTTGACCACCCCTTTAATGACCTGACCTTCCTCGAGATTCTCAAGCAAGGCACTGCGCTCTTCCTGCATCTCCTGCTCAACGACGGCTCGCCGGGAGACGACCACGTTGTTCCGACCCTGGTCGAGTTTGATAACCTTAAACTCCAGTTCCCGGTTCTCCAGATGCGTCGAGTCTGTGACAGGTCGGACATCAGCGAGGGAGCCTGGGAGAAATGCCCGCACTTCATCCAAAGATACGGTAAAGCCCCCTTTTACCTTACCCGTTAAGAAACCATTAACGACCGACTCGCTTTCAAAAGCCACCTTGAGTGTTTCCCAGGATTTAACGCGTCTAGCACGTTCCCGAGACAGCCGAGTGTTTCCAAAGCCATCCTCAATCGCCTCAATCGCTACCTCGACAAACTCGCCGACCTGTACAGAGACAGCTCCATCCGCGTCGCGGAACTGAGTTGCGGGAATTTCAGATTCTGACTTCAGACCAGCATTGACAACAACATAGTCTCCGTTGATGTCGACAATTTCAGCCGAGATGACGGCGCCAGTTTGCATTACCGTGTCTTTCAGGCTTTCTTCAAGGAGTTGTTCAAAGGTTTCTGACATTTTTACGAGGGCCGCTGCAACTGCGCGCGGCATGGTTAGAGGTGAATTTCGACTGGCCCTGAGCCAGTCCCTGATTTTTCCTACGTACGAGAAATCTGGCGAGACACCAAGCGTTCGTCGACCAGTTGCATTACATCCGCAAACACCTGGGCGATATCCTTCTCGGACGTGTCTAGCACTATTGCATCAGCAGCCGGTACGAGCGGTGATGCCGTCCTATTTCGGTCCTGTTCGTCGCGCTCCGCTATCTCCCGTTCAAGGGCGCGCAATTTAACATCAAAACCCTTTCCACTCAACTGCTTATGGCGTCTTTGTGCCCTAACAGTTGCTGAGGCCTCGAGGAACACCTTGAGAAAGGCGTCCGGGAAAACGACGGTGCCCATATCCCGCCCGTCTGCGACCAGACCGGGGGCAGTCCGCATCGCTTGTTGCCTATGCAGCAGGGCTTTTCGGACAGCGGGAATCTTTGCATAAATCGACGCGTTCTTTCCCCCGGTCTCGCTTCGCACCTCGTCTGTGATATCCCGATCGTCGAGAAGGATATTCACCCCGTCTGGCGTCACCACAAATTCAACGACACTTGATTTCGCAAGCACCTCCAGCCCCTCGGTGTCACCCGGATCGATGCGGTTCTCCACGGCAAGAAATGCTATCGCACGATACAAGGCACCGCTATCCAGGGTATGCCATCCGAGGTGCTCGGCGACCCGAGCCGCGATCGTGCCCTTACCGGTACCACTCGGCCCATCAATCGCCAGGACCGGTGCAGCTACATCGACGGGCGCTCTCATGGGCATTCCTTTATGTTAAGCCCCACGGAGTTCATCAGTGACACGAAATTTGGAAATGAGGTCCGGATATTGTCAGCCTCAGATACCTCGACCGGCCCATCGGCAAAACAACCCGCCACCGCAAAAGCCATTGCAATACGATGATCTCCAAAACTATCGACCGAACCAGAAGTAAACTGGCCCCCCAAAACATCCATTCCATCCGGATACTCAACGGCATCAATTCCAAGCTGAGTCAGCCCCTGAACCATCGCTGCAATTCTGTCGGACTCCTTGACTCGAAGTTCTGATACGCGGCGAATTCGGGTAATGCCCGATGCGCCAGCCGCCGCCACCGCAATGACCGGGAATTCATCTATCGCGTTGGCTGCAAACTCCGGCGGAACATCAATGCCCTTAAGTTCGGCAGAGCGCACCCGAAGATCGCAGACCGGTTCGTTCGACTCTATTCGCTCTCGGGATCGCTCAATGTCCGCACCCATTAACCTAAGGATTTCCAACACCGCGGAACGCGTTGGGTTTACTCCCACACCAGACAATAGAACATCACTACCCTGGCGGAGCGTTGCCGCAACCAACAAAAAAGCGCCAGATGAGATGTCCCCGGGGACGGCCAGAGTTTGTCCCGTCAACTCGATTTGCGAATTGATACTCACCGGACCGGTCGGGTTCCAGGTCGCACCGGCAAACCCCGCCAGCATTCGTTCCGTGTGATCGCGCGTTTGTGTCGGCTCGTCAACAATTGTCCGCCCCGACGCGTACAGTCCTGCCAGCAAAAGTGCGGATTTAACCTGAGCGCTCGCCATCGGCAGGCGATACTCGATCCCGTGGAGCCGGGCAGCGCCCTGGATATCTAAAGGCGGATGGCCATCGGTGGCGACTATCCTGGCCCCCATCTTGGTCAATGGCTCGACCACTCGGGTCATCGGTCGGCGCTTTAATGACGCGTCTCCCGTAAGCCGGCTGCCGAAGCGTTGACCCGCCAAAAGGCCAGACAACAACCTCATCGAGGTGCCAGAGTTTCCAAGGTCTAGTTCACAGCCCGCCGCCTCCAGGCCATTCTTCCCGACGCCGGAAATCGTCATGTTGCCAGCCTCCGGCCCGTCGATTGCCACACCCAAGTTTCGAAAAGCCGCGACTGTTGCGAGGACGTCTTCACCCTCCAGGAGATTAGAAACTTTGGTCACCCCGTCCGCGATCGCACCGAATATGATAGAACGGTGGCTGATCGATTTATCCGGGGGCACCCTTACCACACCAAGGAGTGCCCCCCCTGGTGTCGAAACAATTCCGCTCATCTCACCTTAGACCGCTGATAGTTCCTTGTGTTCTCGAGGCTCGACCGAAGTGCCTTCGCCGACTCAAACCAGTCCTGCAAGCCTTGAGCATCTCCCTCTCGGATCAACGCCTCGAGCCGTTCGAGTACTTTTCGGTGTTCTCGAATTAGATTCGCAGTCGGTTTTGCATTGTGCAAAAAGATGTCGCGCCACATCGCGGGGTCGCTGGATGCCACCCGCGTGATATCCAAAAACCCGCCCGCGGTCATAGAGGCATATTCCTCGTTTCGCCGCTGGTCGCCCAATTGCGCAACCAGTGCATAGGCAACCGCGTGGGGGAGATGACTGGTCATGCCGAGAATCTCGTCGTGCGACCCGGGGTCCATCAGGCGAATTCTGGCCCCTACTTGCTCCCACATCTGCTTCACCAGCTCTATAGCCGTCGGGTCGGTTTCGGCGAGTGGAGTTAAAACAACCCAGTGACCCCGGAAAAGGTCTGTCACCGCTGCGTCAGACCCGCTCTTTTCGCGCCCCGCGATTGGGTGCCCGGGCACAAACCTTCCAAATGTCTCTCCCAGCGCGCTCCTCGCAGCATGAATGACCTCACTTTTAACGCTTCCGGCGTCCGTAATGACGGCATCTGGGCGCGCATGCTTTGCAAGGGTCGGTAGGGAATGAATCAAAGCATTGACGGGCGTTGCAAGCAACACCAGGTCCGCCTCAGCGACTGCTTCAAGGGGGTCGCTCGTATAACGGTCAATTAATCCACGTTGCAACGCTATTTCTAGGTTATCGATATTTCTTCCGCACCCAACAACGCATCCAACGGTCCCACACTCTTTCAGCGCACCGGCGAGTGAGCCGCCAATTAGACCGACCCCGATCACCGCCAAAGTCTCTACAAGCTGACTTTCTTGAGCCATGTAATCAGGTGCTCACCGTCTCTAAAAGCGCGGTCTTTAATGCCTGGAGGGCGCGATTGTTCTCTTGATCCAATCCAACGCTGATCCGAAGATGTTCGGTGAGCCCATAATTTGCCACGGGGCGCACGATCACTCCCTGCCGGAGCATCGAGTCGAAGATTTGCGTCGCATTTGCTCCGACCCGAACACAGATAAAGTTCGCCACCGATGGAATCCACTCAAGGTCAAGGTCTGCGAATCCGGATTCAAGCTGCCTCAAACCTTTGAGGTTCTCGGAGACGCTGTCAACAACGAAACTCTCGTCAGTTAGAGCCGCCTCGGCTGCAATCAGCGCAAGGGAGTTGACATTGAAAGGATGACGAACCCGGTTGAGCACCTCCGTGATCTGATCTGAGGCGATGGCATAGCCCACTCTAAGTCCTGCTAATCCATACGCCTTCGAAAATGTGCGAACGACAATGAGATTAGGAAAGCGCGAAAGCAGATCGATGCCGTCGGGGTACGCCTCTTCTTTAACGTACTCAAAGTAAGCCTCGTCG
>Ga0315316_10002429_pt1 | contig 13380 bp, 11 predicted proteins | sample M160m3416metaG_FD_203702 | JGI IMG/M metagenome (GOLD analysis project Ga0315316, IMG submission 203702) | Ammonia-oxidizing marine archaeal communities from Monterey Bay, California, United States - M1 60m 3416 | ecosystem: Environmental > Aquatic > Marine > Intertidal zone | place: USA...
GTCGACGGAGCGGCTCCACAGCAACTCGCCCGTGATCGCGTCGAGGGCATAGACGTTGGCAGCGCGATCGGCGATGTAGGCATGCACGGCGCGCGTTGTGGCGGTCTGCGGGCGGGCCGTCACGGCGGGCGGTTTGGCGTTCAGCGGGCGGGCCGTCGACGTGGGCACGGCCGCGTCGACGTCGATCGTCACGGCCGTGCGGACCTCGGTGGCAGCCTTGAAATGCCATCGCGTGCAGCCGGTCTCCTGGTCGAGCGCGTAGACCGAACCGTTATGGCTGCCGACGAAGAGTGCTCCCCCCGCCGCGGTCGGCTGGGAGCGGAGCTGGGACGCTTCGGGGAAGGCGACGACCCACTGCACCCGCAGCCGCTCTGCCTCGGCGCGGGTGAAACCGGAATCGCCGGGGATCGAGCGCAGGTTGCGCAGGCTTCGCCCCCAGCTCGGATAGGCGAGGTCGTCCCAGTCGAAGCTCATCCGCTCGGCGGTACAGGGCGGCGAAATCTTGAAGTCGCGCTGGCTGTCTGGGGACGAAAAGGAGACCCCGGTGAAGAACTCGGCAGCCGCCCGACGGCTGGGAAGATCGAGGGGGGCGCCCATACGCCGCATGTTGCCGTGGCTGATCGCGTCGACGACGAAGCCGGGCGGGCGGCCCTGGTTCTGCTCGAACATGGAGGCCAGGATGGGCAGGGAATGACAAACCGAACAATTTTCGGCGAAGACGAGCGCCCCATTCGGTGTGGCGTCCGTGCTGGGCGAAGTCAGGCTGCAGCCCGCGATGAGGAGGACCAGCGCCATGGCGCTGGCGCCCCGATGGATCGGTTTTTGCCTTTTGGGAGCGCTCACGGTCTCATGTGCGTAAAAAAAGGAGACTTGCGAGAGGAGGGGCATGTACGTCCTTCGTCGAGGCGGGGAGCCGGCTCCAGAAAGAGCCCGCGAGGGAGTCGGTACCGATCGGGCCCCATCCCGAAACGGATCGAGAGCATATGGAAGGGCTCCGCGCGACGCGACCGATCGGAGTGGGCGGAGCTTCGGCTCAGGGGGACGCGGTAAAACCGCCGTCCGCGGTGAACTCGCTCCCCGTCGAATAGGTCGAGTCGTCCGAACAGAGGAAGAGCGCGAGCCGGGCGATCTCCTCCGCTGTCCCTTGGCGCGGGATGGGGAGCGCACCCGCGAGGCCGTCGAAGTCGACGTCCTGGAGATCGGGGGCCTGGTTCATCGGTGTGTCGATCATGCCTGGGTGGATCGAGTTCACGCGGATGCCTTGGGGACCCAGCTCGATCGCGGCGGCCTTCGTGAGCCCGCGTAGACCAAATTTGCTCGACGAGTAGGCGGCCTGCCCATGGGTGGCGCCGAAGCCGCTGATGCTGGAGGTGTTCACGATGCTGCCACCGCCGCTGGCCTGCATGGGGCCCATCACGGCCTGGATGCCGAGGAACGCACCGGTGAGGTTCACCGAGAGGATGCGCTCGAAGTCGGCCTGGCTGGAGTCGGCGATCGATTTCGATTCGTGAATACCGGCGTTGTTCACCAGACCGTCGATTCGCCCGAACTCCGCGAGCGCGCGCTCGGCGACGGCGCGCCAATCCGCTGCGCGGGTAACGTCGAGGGGGACGTAGTGGACGTCGGAGCCGAGTGCCCCGGCCACCTCGCGCCCGGCATCGTCGAGCACGTCACCGATCACGAGACGCGCCCCTTCTTCGGCGAAGAGCTTCGCCTCCGCCTCGCCCTGGCCGCGCGCGGCGCCACTGATCAGGATCACCTTGCCCGCCAACCGTCCCAGCCCCATCGAGGATCTCCTTTGCGTCGACTCTCGTCGCGCGTTCGCCAGAGCGTAGGTCGGTTCGGACTTCCGGGCCGGGCTGCGTCCCGAGGGCCGCCGACGGGCTAGGCTGGGTCTCCGGGCCGGGTCGAGAACGTCGCTGGCTGAACCAATCGGGTGGGCTCGTCGCGGCAGATCCAACGCGCGCCGAAGAGGGGCCGAAGAGGGAGAGTCGGGATGGAGATCGGTCTGATGTGCACGGGCGGGACGCCCGAGGTCGTGTCGCGCTACGCGGAAACTGCGGAGGCGGCGGGCTACGCATCGCTGTGGGCGGCAGAGCATGTGGTCTTCTTCGAGGATTATGCGCCGAACTATCCCTATGCGGAGGGAGGGCGGCCGCCAATGAATATCGAAACGGGGATGATGGAGCCCCTCAACCTGCTGAGCTTTCTGGCCGCGCGCACCACCCGGGTCCGGCTGGCAACCGGGGTCTTTCTGCTTCCCCAGCGAAACCCGGTCTATACCGCGAAAGAGGCCGCCACGGTCGACGTACTCTCGGGGGGCCGCCTCGATCTCGGCATCGGCGTTGGCTGGCTGCGCGAAGAGATGGAGGCCGTTGCGGTGCCCTACGAACGGCGCGGCGCACGTTGTGACGAATATATCGAGATCCTACGTCGGCTCTGGACCGAGCGGCTCGCCGAGTACTCGGGCGAGTTCTACGAGCTCGCCGCTTGTGCGCAGGAGCCCCATCCAGTCCAAACACCGCATCCCCCGATCCTGATCGGGGGGACTTCCCCGGCCGCGCTCCGCCGTGCGGCGCGTCTGGGAGATGGCTGGGTCGCGATCAATCTCTCGCCGGAGGACGCCGCCGAGCGGATGCAGCAGATCACGGCGCAGCGGCACGCGTCCGGCGGCACGATGGAAGGGTTCCGGTCCACACTGATGGCCGTGAATTTTCCGATCACGCCCGAAGACCTGTCCGCCTATCGCGATGCGGGCATCGACCAGATCGTGCTGCCCCCGATGAAGGACGAGGTTGTTTTGAAGACGGCCGAGGACCTCTACGGGATTGTGGAGGAGATCGCCGAGCAATACGTCGTCGCGGCGCAGAAGCTCTGAGCGGAGCACGTACGCAGCCCGCCGCCGGCGGATGGCCCGGGGGCTAGCGGACGACCCGGAAGGGCTGCCGAATCCCCTCGTTCTTGTTGAAGTTGGTCAGGCGTTCGAGCAGGCTGACCGAGACCTCTTGGCCGCGGGCGACGAGCAGGCGCCCGTCCATCGACTCGACGGAGTCGACGAAGACCATGCCCTTTCGGAGCTGGGCGACGGAGATCTCGCGGACCTCGGTGTCGTCCGAGGCGGAGGCCAACGTTGCGGCGAGCGCTTTCACGACGACCGGGTCGTGTTGCGGATCGGCTTCTCGCAACAGAGACAGCGCGGCTTGCGGCGACATGTCCTGGGACTCGAGTACGTCGAGCGCGATCGCGGCTTGGAGAATGCGCGCGCCGATCGGTGGGCCGCCTACGTCGTCTTCGGATTCGTCGGCGCTTGGGGAGTGCGGATGACGAAGAATCTCTCGCACGTTTTCGAGGCGTGGAATGTCGGCCAGCAGGGACTCGGCGACCTCGGGCAGGCGTGCGACCATCTCGTTGTCCTGATCGGACAGCACCTTTCCGTCGTAGAGGTGATCCAGGGTATCGGTCGGGAGCGTGATGTGTGCGACGTGAGAGAGCATGGCCGCCATTTCCATCTCCCAGGGTTTGGGCTCGCCGATGGCCCGGGCGGTGGCGCTCGAACGCTCCTTGATCCGGAGCGCGCGACCGAAGGCGGTCGGGCTGGCCAGCGCGAGGATCTCGGTCAGCATCTTCACACTCCCGAGCAGGGTTTTCTGGAGCAGTACCCGCTCGGCGGTGACGAGCCGGTATTGTGAGACACCACTCCAGACCGTGTCGACGAGGTGTTTCGAGGAGCAGGGCTTGAAGAGGAAACGGAAGATGTTGCCCTCGTTCACGGCGGCGGCGGCGTCCTGGAGGTCCGCATTGCCGGTGAGCAGGATGCGAGTCGAGTCGGCTGACTCTACGCGCGCCCGCCCGAAGAAGGTGATTCCGTCCATGTTGGGCATGCGCAGGTCCGAGACGATGACGTCGAAGGGGGGGCTCTTGCGGATCTCCTGGAGCCCTGCCTCAGCACCAAGCGCCGTGTGCACATCGAAGTCGCGTGCGAGAACGCGGCGAATGGAGTCCAGAATCACGGACTCGTCATCGACCAGCAGTACGCGGGGTCTGGAAGCGTCCATTTTGCGCGGCCGTTCCTCTTAGGGGGTTAGCCCGAGTGCTTCCGGGAAGCGCCCAGCGACTATTTTTCTTCTCCGAGAATGCCCCCCGGCTCTAGGCGCGATGAAGTCGAAAGGACCGGGTCCCATGCAGTGGTATTCGGCGTTCTGGAAAAAATCTCAATCCGGCTTATACCCGACCGTTCCCGAAAGATGCCCCAGGCCGTTTTGAGAATTACGCAAGCGCGGTAATCAGGCGGGCAACGGTTTGGTGGTTTTCGGGGACGTGGGTCGGCTTTACGCCGGAGAGGGGGAGCAGGCGTCTTTGCGGGGCCGCCTTCACTCGGCTTCGAAATGCGGGGCGAGAGTTCCCCGAAGTCGAGCTGATTTCTCAGGGCTGACACCATCGATCGGCAATGAACTCCGGTCGGTCAGGCTTTGCCAGCCGCCTCCCACTCCGTCTGCCAATTTCCGAAGATATTCATGAAGGCAGGCGCGGAATAGAGGTCCTCTTCGTATTTGAAGAGGCCGTCTCCTGCGTAGACGTTGATCGTGACGCACGGAAAATGGTGTTCGTAGCTCGAGACCGCCTGGGGGTTCTTCCAGTCGTCGTAGGGCTCGGCCGACCCGTCCGGGTTCGGCCAACGGTTCCAGTTGTAGTTGACGACGAGGTCCCCCTGGATCATCAGGAAGCCGGGGACGAAGCGCATCTCAGGCATGGTCTGCATCAGTGGGACCATCCATTTCCGGACCTCTTCCCGACCCTTGAAATAGCCGTAGGCATGGTCCACGTAGTAGACATCCTCCGTGAAGATGTCGGTCCAGAGGTCCCAATCGTTGATGTTCGCGCGCCGTACGTACTCGTGGCACGCGGCCTCGACTTCTTCTTTCGGGTGGAGCGTGGACTGAGCGGCGTTCGGAAAGAGATCCCAGCCACGCGCCGCCGCGCGGGCGCCCTCGAGGCCTCGGCGCCCCGCATCTTCCCGTGCCAGCGCGTCCGCGCTCAATGCTTTCTCACTCATGTCGATGGTGTTCCTTCACTGGGCCCGCAGCGTGCTCCGCGGTCGTCGCGTTCGAAGCGGGATAGAACTGTTTGAACCAACGGCGAAAGGATGCGACATCGCCGTCTCCCTTGGCCAGTACGGGGTTTTCCAGGTAGCGCTTGTTGTTCCAGATGTTGAAGTCGAGCGCGTGATCGTCCATGTAATAGTCCCAGAAGGACTCGACCTCTTTTTCGGACGCGGGATCGCTGCGCTCGACGTAGTAGGCGTGACCGACCTCGAGCTTCTCGTCTCCGAGAGGCGTGAGGCTATTGACCGAGACCCCCTTCATCTTACCGGAGAGGCGGGTGACCTGGAGCCCCGGGCCGTACATATAGGATTCGATCTCGGTCCCGCCGTCGGCGCCGGACTGTTCTTCGCTCTCACGGACGAGATTGATGTGGAGCTTGACTGTCGGTGCGTCGCTTGCTCCGACGGGTTCCCAGCTGACGCTCTGGACGTCCATCTGGTGGAGCGAACGGAAATGGGCGACGTCCACGACGTTCTCGTAGACCTCCTGGATATGCGACCGGATCTGCCAGTCGACTCGCTTGTAGAGCCGGTAGCTCGGGTCAGCCGTTTCCGGGATGACGTCGATGTCAAAGGTCGGCGGTGCTTGCTCGGAATGGAACCAGAACATCACGTAGCCGTTCTGCTCACGGGTCGGATAGGTTCGCGTGCGGGCTCGGGGGGGGATCTGTTCCGAGTAAGGCACGTCGAGACAACTGCCCGTCGAGCCGTCCCAAGTCCAGTTGTGGAAGGGGCAGATCAGCGCGTTGCCCTTCACCTTTCCGCCGTGGGCGAGGTGAGCGCCCAGGTGGGGGCAATATCCATCCATCAGTCTGACCTGGCCGTCCTCGCCGCGGTAGGCGACGAATTCCTGATCCAGGATCGAAAGGGGCTTCACGTCTCCGACTTCGAGAGCGTCGGAGTAGAGCGCCTTGTACCAACCGTTCGGGACGGGCGGGAGCGGGATGCGTTTCATCGGAGACCTCGCTGCGGAGGGGCTCTCGAAGTGTGCCGACTTGTAGCGCTGTCCTCCACCCGCATTTTGAGCCCGTGGGGCGTGTGCGGCCTCCTCAGCAGCCGAAGCGGCGCTGGACCAGGGCGGGTGGGCCGCGGCGCGTTCCTGCTCGGTCGAGTAGAGGAAATGCTCGCGAACGGAGTCGAGCGCGCCGCACATGGCCTCGAAGCGTGGCTCGTAGCCGTTCTCGAGCGACGGCGTCTCGCGCGCGCCCAAGCTAGGACGTGTCCTTGAGGTGATCGGTCGAGAAGGCGTCCTTCTTCTGGAGGATATGGGCTTGGACCATTCTGGAGGTGAGCCCTTCGCCTTCGTTCAGATGGGGGAAGTCGACGTCCGGGACGGGGAGGTCCAGGAAGGTGCAGAGGGGTTCCCAGCCCTGGCCGACCTCGTAGACCAGGAGCCTTTCACTCGGGACGGCTTCGATCACGCGCCGGTTGTGCTCCTCGAAGGCACGGATGCAGACATCGCGGTCGAGGGGGGGGCCGCCGAAGAGCCGATCGTTCACGGTATTCGCGATCGTGATCGTCGCGCGCAGCTTTGGCGAGAAGAGGGTCGCCAGGCGCATGCGGCGCAACGAGCGCGACATGCTCGAAAAGGAATCGAACCAACGGTCGGGGTCTCGCAGCGTGAGGACGACCCTCGCCTCGGGGAAGGCCTCCATCATCTCCTCGTAGTAAAGACACATGGGGAGGTCGAGGACGGCGTCATAGCGCTGAAAGAGCCAATGCCAGTCCATCTCTCGACGGCCTTTCTGGAAGTCGACCCAGGCCTTGCGATGACCCTCGTTATGCCCGGCTCGAAGCTCCATCACTTCGATGAAGTGGTAACAGGGGTCGAACCCGAGCCGCTCGAAGGCGGCCTTCATCGAGAGTGTTCCGGTCCGGCCGAAGCCTGCGCCGATCACTTTCAAAGGCATCACGAAAGCGTAACAGGTAGGCCGGTCTGTTGGGGCTGGGGCAGATCGAGAGGGGCAGCCACGCTGCGTGGCGGGTTGCGTGACCCATGGCCGACCGGTCGGCGGAGCGGTGGCGGGCGGAATGGCTCGCCCTCAGCGCCTTGATGCGGAGTGCGCGTGCCGGGCTCTCCCGAAGCCGTGGGATGAAGACAGAGCAGCCGTGCCGAAACGGAGATTTCGAGGTTGAGGGGTCTTGCACGCGGATCGAATGCCAGGCCGCGCATCCAGTGTGCCATGCCCAATCGTGTCTGAATTTTGCGGCCACGCCGTTTCCGCTCGGTGTCGTGCGTATGAGGCAGTGGATGCGATGGCGCTCGGTCGGCAATTCGAGACTCTCGGAAAATGGTGATTGGGTAAGCCAGCGCCCATGCAGTCAGGGGTGAAAAGGCAACGAAAGGGTCGGTTCTATTCCCGTTCCCATGAACGGAGCAAGCAAAAGACCACGCTCAAAGAGGGACCCAGCGGGTGGGGAGTGATGTGAATATGGCCAGCACCGAGCCCGGCCGTGTTGGCCTCGTTACCGTGTCTGTTGCGCCGAGCCCAGTCAGGGCTGGCCATTGAGGAGGGGATCGATGAGCGGAGTATGTCGGGGCCGGGTCGCACTGGTGACGGGGGCGAGCAAGGGAGGAACGGGGACGGCGCTCGCCGTACGCTTGGCGGCCGAAGGCGCGCGGGTTGCGATCACGGCACGAGACGAGGTCGGGCTCGCGCGGACGCGGGAGCAGATCCAGGCTGTCGGGGAGAAGCCTCTCGTGATCGCCTGCGATCTCGCGGACCCCGAAGGGGGGCGCGAAGAGCTCGTCGCGCAGACCGAGCGGGCGTTCGGTCCCCTGGATATCCTCGTGAACAACGCGGCTGCGGGCGGCTATCAGCCCTTCGACAGCTTCTCACAAGAGGACTTCGACTTCGCGCAGCAGGTCAACGTCTGGGCACCCTGGACCCTGATGCAGGCCGCGGTGCCGGGCATGCGCGAGAGAGGGCGGGGTTGGATTCTGAACATGACGACCTCGGTGGCGGAGCTGCCCGTCGGGCCGCCCTTCGCGCCAACCGGGCCCTCCAAGGCGGGCACGCTCTACGGTGGCAGCAAGGCCATGCTCAACCGTCTCACCGTTGGTGTTGCGTCGGAGCTCGAGGGTCAGGGGATCGCGGTCAATGCGCTGACGCCCCAGGCCGCCATTCTGACCCCCGCCCTGCGGCCTGCGCTCGAGCAAGGGCAGATCAAGGAGGCGCTCTTCGAGCCACTCGAGGCGATGGTGGAAGCGGCCGTCGCGCTGTGCACGGCCGGACCCGAGGCGCTCCACGCGCGCATCGCTTATAGCCTGGACCTGTTGCTGGAACTCGAGCGGCCCGTTCGAGACCTGGCGGGAGCCGCGCTCGTAGAGGGATGGCAGCCGGCTGATCTACCGGGCCGCCTGGCGGCTCAGCGTGAGGCGGTCTCAGGTGGCAGTGGCGGGGGATACGGCCTCGACTAATTCTCGTCGGCCACGTAGGTCGCCGGCCCTGCGGCGGCGTCGGTGGATAAAGGAAAGGGCCGCGTCGGCGTGATCCGGTCGAGGAAGCCGCCATAGGTAAACGCGGTCTGCGCCGGGGAAGCGAGTAGGCTGTAGGGGAAGCCCGGGGTTGGGCGACTGACCGCTTCCAAGCGCTCGAAGGCCTCGTGCGGGAGTTCCGAGTCGGCGGCGCCGACATTGTCACGCAGTTGCTCCACCGTGCGTGCCCCGACGATGGGGATCACGCGGGGGCTGCGCTGGCGGAGCCATTGTAAGGCGACCTGAGCGGAGGACCGGCCAAGCTCCCGGGCGATCGCGTCGAGCGCGGTGATCGTGTCGCGCTTGGCCTCCGGGACATGACCCTGGTGCATCAGGCTTCGCTTCGAGTCGGATCCGTTTCCCGTCGTGAATTTTCCTGTGAGCAGGCCCTGATCCAGTGGCGACCAGGCACATACGGCGAGGTCGAGCGCCTCGGCCATCGGAAGGTACTCGTTCTCGATCCCGCGTTCGGTCAGGCTGTAGGGGATCTGAATGCCTGCGAGGGGGGTGGCCCCGCGCAGCTCGGCGAGTGTATGGGCTCTCGACAGGACCCAAGCGGGGGCATCGGAGATCCCCACATAGAGCACCTTCCCCTCACGCACGAGATCGTCGAAGGTGCGCATGACCTCTTCGACGGGCGTGAGGAAATCCCAGACGTGGACCCAGTAGACGTCGATATAATCGGTCCCGAGGCGCCGAAGGCTCGCTTCGACGCAGCGCCGCATGTTCTTGCGTGCGTTGCCCGCGGCGTTTGGATCGGCGGCGTCGGGACCGGCGGAGAATTTCGTCGCGATCACGAAGCGGTCCCGCTCCGCCCCGACGAACTCTCCGAGTAGGCGCTCGCTGGTCCCCGCGGTATAGACATCGGCGGTGTCGATGAAATTCCCGCCCGCCTCCGCGAAGGCGTCGAAGACGCTCCGGCTCTCGGCGGCGGAGCTACCCCAGCCCCACTCTTCTCCGAAGGTCATCGCGCCGAGCGCGATCTCCGAGACTCGGAGTCCCGAATTGCCGAAGGGCAGGTAGCGCATCGTTCTTCTTCCTGGTGAAGGCCCGAGCCTCGTCGCTCTCCTCGAGCGCAGGCCCTTCGCCGCCGGAGGCCGATAGGAAGATTCAAGATACACCGCTCGCGGGGAGAGGTCCCGCAGGCCTCGGGCTCCGGACCTTCCCAGGAAGGCGCGGAGGGAGGCTCAGGCCTATCGCGATCTCCCTTGGCGCGCCGCGACCTCTTGCTCGTCGAAGCAGAAATGATCCCAGATCTGGACCTCTTCGATGGGGTCGGGCAGGGCGCCGGGCGGAGGAGTGATCTCTCTCATGTAGACGATTCGAAAGGTCGCGAGCGCATCGAGCATGGCCCGCCTCTCGTTGTAGTCGCGGCAGAGCGCACGGCCGTAATAGAGACGCATCTGCGCGTTTTCCTTGAGCCACAGGTTGCGCATGTATTTGCGCCAGCGCTGGTTGGGAAAACCGCAGCTGACGCACGCCGGCTTCTCGACGGCGAGAGTGGGGCGCGCGGGGGCGATCGCGGTGTCCGTCCCGGTGCGCCAGAGTTCGACGTCTCGTCCGCCGACCGTTTTCCCCGGAATGACGTACCAGCCGTCGTCGGTCATCGGCTGAGGGGCAAACATGCTCCATTTCTGGTCGATTCGGATGAGCCTTCCGACCTGCTTGAGCGTGGAAGGAAGTTCGATCTCGAGGTCGTCGACCGTCGAGAGGTTCCAGCTCAATCCGAGGCAGAGAAAGGCGAGCGCGGCGGCCTCGGCGAAGGGGTTGGGGCGGGGGGGCGCCTCGACTGTCCACTTTGGTTCCGTACCTCCGCGCCGCTCCCAGAACCAACCGGGTAGGAAGGCGAGCCATCCGACGATGCAGATGGGGCTGAAGAGGCCAATCTTCAGGCCGAGACTGAAGCCCACGTGCAGGGCGATGAAGCCCAGGACGACGAGGCTTCGAAAGGGGCCGAAGCAAATCGGTACGAGGAGCAGAAAGGGAGCCGCGGCTTCCCAAACGACGACCCCCTTGGTCAGCCAATAGAGCAGCTGGCCGTGTCCGAGAAGAAAGCTCGCAAAGGGCTCGCGCGCGAACGAGTCGATGCTCAACGCATAATAGACCGCTGAGCCGCGTTCCCACGCGTCGCCGGTCTTTAGCCAGGCGGTGAAGACGTAGATCGAGGCCATCTGTACCAGCAGGGCGATGGTGCCCGCGCTCAGATGCGTCTGCGGCCGGCGGGGTGAGATGCTGTCGCGGAGCGCGTCGAGCGACCAGCGAGCACCGAGGGGAAGGAACATGGCCCAGAAGAGGAGCATGCGAAGCACGACGTCGCCGCCCTGGAGAACCAGCGGCGCGCGGTTGTGTAGCGAGACCATCAAGATCCAGCTCGCGATCGTCGCGAGACGGGTTCGATACCCAGCGGCCAGCATCAGGGCGAAGCCGGCGGCGATCGCGAACAGGCAGGCCGCGAACGCGGCGCTTCCGCTCGCCATGTGGAGCGAGACATAAGGAGCCCTCGACGCATGTTCGAGGATCGCGCTTCGAGGCAGCGCGCCCAGGTCGCTGTAGAACCACCAGGTATCGGGAAAGCGGTTGAAGGCGAGGTCGACCAGGACGACACAGCCCAGCCCGATCCGGAATGCGGCCAGAGATCGAAGATCCATCCCGAGTAATTCGCGGCCCCGTTCGAGGTAGGATTTCGGGAGCTTCATCGAGTCTTCCAGGCCTCGCATCGGGCGGCGCGGTGGGACGAGAGGGCGGGACGCGCCTTTCCAGCAGCGCTCTGGAGCCGGGGAGGCAGATCCACTCCGTGAAGATCGGTTCGGACGAAAAACGATCGGGCCTTAGATCGAAGGTCGTCTATCCCCCGGTCGAGCCGGCCACATCGCCGTTGTGGCCGGGAGGGATCTGGATCCGACTTTCGTCCCGGCACGCACCGGCAATCCGGCGGCAGCACATCGGCAGCTCTGACCGGTTAGTCTTCGAACGTCGATCGCGCGCATCCCGGCGAAGGGTGAGGCCGCCGGTGCACGGGCCGCCGACTTTCCGCCACGACGACGGGAGGCACGTATGTCCAGCCAGCAGATCAATCGGGTGCTTCGAAAGCATCTGGTGAATTCGAAGTGGACTGCGGTCGAGCCGGTGGATCGGGACAAGCATTTTCTGGTCAAACGCGTCCTCAGGGCGAAGGCCGAAGGGCGCGAATTGGGCCTCGTCGAACTCGAGGCAATCCTGTCCAAGCGTCTGCATCGCGTTTCGCGTGGTGAGTTGAGCGACGCGACTCGCTGGAGGTCTGGCTGGGTCTGAACCAGGGGAGAGATCTGTCTTCTCGCTCCAGCCCAGAGGCCAAAACGAGGCAGCGTGATCCGTGGGGCGCTCTTATCCGAAGCGATCGGCCAACTTTTACAGGGCTTTTACGTTCGGAGACGGCCGGAGCGTTTTCGATCTCTCGAGGCTCGGCTAAACCTGTGCGGGCCGGCAAGACACGGCGGAGGATCGTTTGCATCTCTCCCCCTCCCGTTTCTTCGTCGTGGAATCGTCGTCGTCGGAAAAGACGGGACCGACCGGCCGGACGTATTTCCCGAGGCTCCCCCCGCAGAGGCGCCGGAAGGCGTTGTGAGGAGTCCAAGATCCGAATGACGACTGCAATCGATGTGGATGCCAGCCCACTGGCGGACGCGCATGCACCCGTTCGTCGGGCACCGGCGAAGGGGAAAATCCTTCGATACCGGGCCGACCGCAGATCGGTGACCTACACCCTGGGCCTACTGCTGCTCCACCTCGCAGCGTTCTTCCTCGCCCCGGCGTGGGTTGCCGTATTGCTCGTGGTTCCTTTCTCCATCGCCGGGATGTTCGTGGCGCCGCTCAACCACCATCACCAACACCTCAACACCTTCCATGCGGTCTGGCTGAATCGGGTCTACGAACTCGCGCTCTCGCTCCAGACGGGACTCGGGCCCTATGGCTGGGTGCTCCATCATAATCTCGGCCATCACCGGAACTACCTCAATCAGAGGCCGCATCCCCAGCCCGACGAGTCTCGCTGGACACGCGCGGATGGGGCGACCATGAATCGGGTGGAATACACGGTCAAGCTATTGATCAGCCATCAGTTCGACATTTACCGCGTCGGACGTAACTACCCGCGCCATTGGCGCTCTTTTCTGCTCATGAAGATTCCGCTCTGGGGCGTACTCGGTGGGCTCCTCTACCTGAACCCGGTCAACGCTCTCCTCGTCTTCTTGCTGCCCGGTCTCGTCGTATTGACCCATACCTGCTGGGCTACCTACGAGCACCACGCGGGCTACCACGGGACGTCCCACTACGACGCGTCGACCAATCGAACGAGCTCGGTCTACAATTTCCTGACCTGCAACCTCGGCTACCACACGGCGCACCACAAACGCCCGGGCGCCCATTGGTCGCTGCTCCCGCAAATTCACGAGGAGATCAAGCACGAGATTCCCGACGAGATGATTCTCCCGACGTTTTTTGGTCGGTGAGAGGAGCGCGCCCTCACCGATTTTGGAGCGACGGCGGAGGGAAGCTCCGGAGCGATCGAGAGGTCGCGGCTAGAAGACTCGGAAGCGGCGCTGGACATGGCGCTGACGGACGGCGATCTCCTCACGACGTTCCAGCGGCGTGACCTGGGGCTGGTCCGACGGGAAATGATCCGCGATCTCGTCGAATCGGATCTTTGTCGCGGAGATCGTGGGCCAGTCTTCGCGCTCTGGGAGCTCCGAGTAGGCCCAGCGATGGGATAGATATCCGCTCGGGAGCCCCGTCGTGTCGATCCAGTTCAGAATGCCCGGGTCCC
>Ga0315316_10002431_pt1 | contig 13374 bp, 13 predicted proteins | sample M160m3416metaG_FD_203702 | JGI IMG/M metagenome (GOLD analysis project Ga0315316, IMG submission 203702) | Ammonia-oxidizing marine archaeal communities from Monterey Bay, California, United States - M1 60m 3416 | ecosystem: Environmental > Aquatic > Marine > Intertidal zone | place: USA...
AATTATGAAATCGTCAGAGATATCCACAGGCGAGGTATATTCAACCTACAAAAACCTCTGTAAAGACATACGCCAAAAAGAGCTCACTCAAAGAAGAGTTACTCAAATGCTAAGTGAAATCGAAATGTCAGGAATTATTGCCGGCAGAATAGTCCACCAAGGCACACATGGAAATACGAAAAAATACAGAATTACAGTCTCTCCAGATATGGTAAAAACCACCTTCAAAGACGAGATGTTACTAGAAGATATTCTCTAATTAAGTGGTGCAGGTTCTACATGTTTTGGTTCAATAAAGTCTGATTCTTGAACACGAAAGTCCTTTTGGAAAACCTTCATTGTTTGTAGATTTACTATAATGGCCATTCCTGGTGTAGGTGTAATTCCAACACTTTCCTGAAAATCTGTTTGTCTTTGCCATGCGCCCGAATTGATTATCAAAACTCCTTTGTACATATCCAAACCAACGAAATGAACATGTCCAGAATGGAAGATATCTGGAACATTATCAATTACCATCATATCTTCTGTTTCAGGTGCAATTGGTGTCCTGCTTCCATAAATTGGGCTCATATGTCTAGCCTTTAGAAAATGCCTCATTACAGCAGCCGGCTTGTCATAACTAACTCCAGGTGTGGTTCTAACCACATCATCAATGGATTGACCATGATACATCAAAACCTTAACTCCATTTAGTGAGACCATTGATGGATTTCCTAACATGAAGAAATTCTCCCTATCCCATAGTTCAGAATTGTACATCTTTGGAATGGCAGGCTGTGGAAGTGCCTTTCTTCCCGCATCATGGTTTCCAGATATGAGGAAAACTTTGATGTGTTTTGGAATTTTATCTAAGACCTCAAATGATTTTTTTAGTTGATCTTCTGTAGTAAACTGATTCAAAGTTTTTTCTTGATTTGGAAAAACCCCAACTCCTTCAATCAAATCCCCTCCTATCACAAAAAATCTAATTTTTCGAGCAATTGGGTCTGCACTAGAAATCCAGCTTATCAAATCTTCCAATTCCTGTTCCATAAAGTATTTACTTCCTACATGTAAATCTGACAGAAATACCGCATAAGTCTCAGTTTTTGAGCGATTTGAAGTATGTTCTGGTATGTCTGGAAGGAATACCTCTTTTGCAAAAAATCCTCCATTTTTAGCAGGAATTATTTTAAACATTGCAAACTGGTCCATCAACAAAGTATCTGCTATATCTTTCAAATCGCCTTCAAAAACTACTATCTCCATCGAACCGGTAGGATCCTCCAGAGTGATTTTTGTAATTTTTCTGTCAGATTTTCTATCTGAAACTAATCCCCATACAAACAACTCATCATCAGTTTTGGTAATTGATTTCACAGATGCTATTTCTCTGACCTTTTTTGATTCTGGTCTATCTGACATTATCTGTTTTAATTTGTTAAATCTACTAGCAAACAGTGCACCATATCCCTCAACACCTTCTGCAGAGGTTATTTTGTCAGTAGGATCCGATAAAATCTCAAATTCCACCTGATGTTCCTCGTCATCCTTTATTCCTAGATAAATCTCAAAATCTTCTTCATTTATCAAGAATTGTTTCTGTTTTGTTTTTTCTTTAACTACATCCTTGATAATCTGACCTAATTCTTTAACATCAATTTTATGTAAAATTTCTAATGCATCAGGATGGATCTGGAATCCTTTATTCAAAGCATAACTAACTGCAGAGGAAATTTCTTTATCCATTCCAAATAATGATTAGAGTTTTAATTAAATCTGTTTCACGACAAAACCTCAAATATAGATCGATTAAACGTGCACCATGCTAACCATGAAAAGAATAATCCTATTTTTCATATTTACGGCAATTTTTACAGTAGTATATGGTACCTCTGCTGTAACCAGTGAACCAACAGAAGAAGAGATTCAGGAAGTCATGGACTTCTTTAATGAAATTGTTGGTACTATAGATGGAATTGGTATCTTTGTGCACAATGTTTTGATAGCTTTACCAATGTTCATTCCAGGCTTTGGAGTTGCATGGGGGTTATTTTCTGCTTATTCAACAGGATTTGCATTTTCAGCAATCGCAGCTGCAAATGCTGACGTTGCACAACTAAACCCTTTAGCCATTCTTTTGACACCATTTGGATTGATGGAGATGGCTGCTTATTCCATTGCTATGTCCCGTAGTACTTTACTTGCAAAAAACGTCTTTCAAAAGAATTGGGAACTAATCAAAAATGAAAAACTCATTTTATCTATTGAAATTGGTATTGTTATTGCATTATTACTGATTGGTGGTATAGTTGAGATGTGGATGATAGAAACTGCTCAAGGCATGGAAGGATAGCATAAAATACTCATGAGATAAAGCGTTGATATGTCAAGTACAAAATGCGTTACATGTGGAATTGGATTCTTTTCCCCAGATGGAAAAGACAAATGTTCCAAATGTAGATCAAGTGAACCTCAAGCCTCTGAAGGTCATGATGGATGTGGCTGTGGACACAGTCACTAAATCTTCTTTTTATCTAAACCACGTAACATTTTTAGTCATAATAAATTTCATTAAAATTAGTTTTGATACAAGATAAGGTTGTAGTAATTACTGGTGGTTCTAGCGGAATTGGATATTCAACTGCCAAAGCACTTGCAAAAAAAGGTGCAAAAATAGTTGCTGGAGCAAGAAGATTAGACAGACTCGAAACTTTACAAAAAGAAATTACTGATGACAGCGGTGAAATTATTATTTGTGAAACAGATGTTACCAAAAAATCCGATTGTGATAATTTAATTAAACAAGCAATTGACAAGTACGGAACAGTTGATGTTTTGATAAATAACGCAGGATTAATGCCTCTTAGTTTTGTAAAATCTCTAAAAATTGATGAATGGGATAGAATGATAGACGTCAACATCAAAGGTGTATTGTATTGTACTGCTGCAGTTATTCCTACAATGGTTGAGAAGAAATTAGGTCACATTGTAAACATTTCATCTGTAGCAGGAAGAGTTGTTTTCCCTGCAGGAAGTGTATATTGTGCTACAAAACATGCAGTAACCGCATTTTCAGAAGGACTAAGACAAGAACTTAGTGTTAGAAAAAACATTCGAATTACTAGTATTGAACCTGGAGTTGTACAAACTGAATTAACCAATACAATTACTGAAAAAGCTTTAGAGGCATTTGTAGAAAAGCACAAAGAAATGGAAGGATTAAAGGCTGAAGATATCTCAAACGCAATAATTTTTGCGATTGATGCACCAAATCATGTCAATGTAAATGAGATTTTAGTAAGACCAACTGCTCAAGAAGTATAGTTATTTAGATTTAGTTTCTTTTTCTCTAGCCATATGTCCTAAAAGTGCTTTAATTTCTGCACCCATATTATTCGGATCTTTTCCCAAATCTAGTTTTTCAGTTATACTATCCTTCATCTGCAAATTTTCTAATTCTATTCGTCTTTTTTCTACACAGTGTAAATGATCACCATCTATTGCAGAAATTTTCTTACAAATTGAACATATTACCATGTTTTTTTTGTTTATACTGCGATTTAATTATTTTGTGATATATTCATGCTTGAGTTGGACGTCGTCTACATAGACCTGATTGTCCCTAATGGCATTGGAGGTCCAAATCGTCCTGTTCCCATTTTAAAATTATTCTCCGGATATACTAAACCCAATCAAACTAATTTTAACATCACTGCCAATATTTTTATCAGGCATCATTTTGTATCCATCGGATTTTATTGAAATAATATTCTCGCCTGGTGATAACATCAGTCCATTTAATTCTAATCTGGTAGCTGTGGCTGAACCAATATTATATTCTTCTAAATAATTTTTATTAAAGAAAATTTCAACATGACGATTTTGTTCATACCCAACTAAATCTATTTTTAGTGAATATTCGACTTCATTATTTCCAGGATTAATTATTTTAATATTAGATTTTGGATACATTATACGTAATTTTTCACTTGAATCAAATTTATGCCACCCATTACCAAGTAACAAAAATGGTTCCAAGTTATCTGACTTTGGAATTTTATATACAATTAATTTCTCGTCTTCAAAATATGCTTGATCACTACTCATAATTTCTGACATTATGCTTGATGTTCTGCTAATGAAACTTGCTTCATGTGGTAGGCGCATTGTAGATTGATCAGACATGGAATGAACTTCTTCTTTATGAATTATAACATATTTTATATTAAAATAATTTAAAATAGAAATTCCAGATTCTCCTAAATTCTGTTTAATAATGTCATTCTCATCACTATGCATTTGAAAATTTTTCAAAAAATATGTTTCTGTTTGTGTTAATTGTTCTATAGTTGCTCTAGATTCATAACCACCAATTATTGGTTTTTCATGAAATGTTTGATAATACTGAATTGACGGATGAGTATATAGACAATCATCACAACCCATATTTCCTACAGGTGTTTCAAAAACAACAAAATCTGATTCATCATTTTTAATATCTTTGTATACTTTTGGAATTTCTTCTGTAAAAGATGGATATGGAATTGCAGATACATCACAAATTACTACTGCCGTAATTCCAATCACAACTAGCAACAAAATCTTCTTTGGTAAAATTTTACTCTTCATTATTCCATTTAATGCAAACGCTGACAATATCGCTAGAGAAAGATGTGTCATTATGATGAATCTGCCGGATGATCTAAATTCATCCCACCCTGGAACAAAATCAAATAATATTTGTCCAGGCATTAAAATTCCTGTAAGATTGTTAATAATTTTTAATTCTGGGCCAAAACTTAGCAGTGCAAATCCAACTCCACTTAAAACCCAAAACCAAGAAAATTTTGTTTTAAATATTAATGAAAGAATTGAGAGAAAAATTATAGAATATCCCAAATAGGTATAACCCTCAATTGATGGAATAATTTGAGTATCTTCATTTAACCAATAATACATTTCACCCATTAACCAGTAATCTGTATACATCTGACTAGAATGATATATTGTTGGCATTACTAAATTTGCAAGACCACCAGAGAACATTACATGTTCATCTAAAGTTTTATTTTCATACTCTAAACCAGAATTTAATATTGGTAAAAACATTAGTAGAGATGAAATTACTCCTATTCCTAAAATTAACAAAAAATTTGTAATGAATTTTTTATTTGTAACATTTTTTTGTTTAAAAATATTTATGACAAAAAATATGATGGAAAATATTATTAACATTGCAAAAAAGTAAAGGTGTGTTATAGATGCTAAAAACAAAAACAGACTTCCAAGAACAATCAAAACTTTAGAATTATTGTTCAAAATTTTAAATAAAACTAAAATAAATAATGGCAGCCAAACTATCATTGATAATCCAATATGGAATTGTGAATGTACGATATGGTATGTACTGAAAGTAAAAATTATTCCTGCAACTATTGAGGCATATGTGTTTCTAGTAAAATATTCTGCAAGTAAGAATGCACCATATCCTCCAAAAATAAAACTAGATAACCAAATTATGTTCCATGTTAGTGAATCTCCTAACACATTGTGAAGAATAGCACCTATTCCTGTTGTAAACTGTGCCAAATTTCCAGAAATTGATACACCATCAGGTTGAAAAATATGTTGACTATGATAGAAATCTAAATTATTTTCAAAAGCAAATCCAGCCCACCACATTCTCCACATCATGTGACATTTGTCAAAACAACCTGCACCTGCTGCTTCAGTTGTAAAATCCAAAATTACTGGAAAAGTTAGAATTGTTGTTAAAATTAAAAATGTAATAATAACTAACCCATGTTTAATAATATTTTTTTTAATCGACGAATTTACAATAATCTCTTCTTGCACAATAACGCATAATTCAACTAAAATAAGTTCTTTTCAATAATAACAAAAAGATTAACCTATGGAGTTAATTCTCTGACTTTTCCAAATATACCAACATGCAATACTACGATTTGGTTTCCATCTTGCTGAAAATTTTTCCATAGTGCTTGGATTAGGTAGTTCTTTTAATGAAAATAGATCCCTAATTCCTTTTTGTATTCCTAAATCCCCTACTGGAAAAACATCTTTTCTTTGTAAACAAAACATTAGATAAATTTGTGCTGTCCAATTTCCAATTCCTTTGATTTTTGTTAACTTCTCAATTACTTGTTCATTATTTAATTTTGAAATTTTTCCAAAATCAATTTCTTTTTGGATAATTTGTTGTGATAATCCTTTAATGTAATTGATTTTTGTGCCTGAAATCCCTGTATCTTTTAATTTTTTGTCACTTGTATTGATAACCTGTTCTGGAGTCGGAAATTTTTCGTAAAGTTTTAGAAATCTCTTTGTAATTGCTGTGGCAGATGCTTCTGATAATTGTTGATAGATTATTGCCTCCACAAGTGTTTGATATGGATTTTTTGTAATTCTCATTGTACATGGACCAATTTTCCTTATCAACGGTTCGAGTTTTTTATCTAAATACAAAGATGAAACCTCTTTTTCATATTTACCTACAGTTTGTAATTTTAACCCTATGCCGATGTTTTCAAAGTTTTTTGCTGTTGGATTTTTTTTATATTCTCTAGTTAGATTAATTATCTTTAATTTTGTGGGGATCTTTATCTTTTTTTGAATAATTTTTGCCAATCCTGTTCCGATTAAAATTGCTTGTGTTGCACCTGTTACGTTAGATGGTTTTCTGTTAGTACTTGAACTCTCAAAATCAATAATTGTACTTTTATTTTTTCCAACAATCACATGTTTGTCTATTGTACTTAATTCTCCATGATCTAATCCTATGCTATCTAAAAGATAACATTCTCTCAAAACATTATTTAGTACTAAACGAATTTCTTCAGACTTTGTTTCAGGTTTTTTTGCCCAATCAATAATTTTCTCACCTTCAATGTACTCCATTATCAAAAAATTTTTTGAATTTTTAATAAACTTTGGACCTATGTTAATTTTATTTGCAATTTTGAGTAATTTGGCTTCATTAGTCATATTTTTCCTTGGAGAATCAATTCTTCGAATTTTTAACGCTACAATATTTTTATCTTTTTTTGCAAGAACAACCATTCCCACATACCCCTTCCCAAGAATGTGACATTTTTCAATTTGTAATGGTCCGGTGAATGAAACATGAGTAATTCCCAATTTTTTTAATTCTGTTAATCGTTTTTCAATCTCAGTTTGTTTTCCTTCTGGAAATACTAGAATTTTTTTGTAAGGTTTTTTATTGAAAACGTTAATTGGTTGAAAATGCGGTATCATCAGTAGTTATCAGTTTTGAAATGCTCTTTTTAACAGATTTGCTTTGTTTATCTTTTCCACTTGTAATCTTAAATCCCTTTTTGAAATCATTTCTTAATCCTTTTGGAATTCCTGATTGTCCAATATGATTTTTAATTAAATCATTAAGGTATGTTTTGGCATTTTCATATCTCCGAGTCTGTAATGATTTCAATTTCCCTTCTTTATCTGCCCACATTAATTTTGATTTTTTAGAATTAATATTAATAAATTTAGTTGCAAACTCACCGGAGAACACATCCGGTCCTGTTCTAATTTCATTTTTTGATATGGCTAATGATTCTAACAAGAACAACAAACTAGCTTTGGTTTCATCATATGCTATGGCATCATTTCTAAGAACATTAAATCCTTCATTGATCATTTGAGATTCAATTGAGCTAGATGCACGCTTAATTTGTCCATAAACTATGTCATCGCTTCTTTTTTTGTATGTAAAATTTACAATTAACAAATTTTTTGCAATCTCTGCAGGAATCTTTGTACTTGATTTTTCCTTGAAGTATGAAATTGAATTTTTCTTTAAGAAATTTCTAGCAATTAAAATAAAATTTGAAACATTTTGAATTGATATTGCAGCACCAAGATTTCTATTCCTATCTATTGGATCAATTATGACTATTGGAGACTCAAATTTTCTCGGAGATTCTCCAATCATTTCATTATTCTCTAATTTTGCAATTTTCTTTAAGACATTTTCAAAACTATCCAAATAATAAACTAAAACTTCACAAACATATCCACTAAATCCTTGTTTTGCAATCTCTGCACCATACATTCCATTAATTTTTAAAAAACATTTCAGAACTCTGATATCATCTTTCATTGAACCAGTTAATTTTTCACTCATAAACTCTGTATGAAATGTTGATCTATCAGCTGCACTTTTCCATTCTCCTTTTTTAATGTCATAACATGGCACAACATTTACACCAACACCATTAATGTCTGCTTCAACAAACGGATGTTCTGAATATCTTACATATGGATCAAATTTTCTTAAAGAGTCAAACCCAATTTTTTTACCAATTGTTTCAAAATTTTTTTCAGACGTTGCTTTTTTGAATTTTACAAAAATATCAATATCAATTTTTTCTGGAGTCCATGTTTCTTTTGCATAAGATCCTCCAAATTGTATAGATACAACTGATTTTTGTTTTTCAGCTTCTTTGTTTACTAATCTAAAAACCTGATTTGCAATTCTATCCACTTTTTTTCTTTGAACATTATTTGGAATTGCTATTTGTTTTGTTTTTTTAATAATATCACTTTTCATTTTGCATTAACCTCCAGTAAATCTGAATATTCTGGTCCCTTTGGACTTAAAACACTTCTTTTTACTTTGATTTTTGATACAGTTTGGGTACCAAATTCAATCGTCTCATATTCTTTAATTATAGCTGAAATATCATTAATTTTCTTTTTTACTCTAAAAATTGTCAAGTGGGGTTTGAATTTTTTATCTCTTTCAAAACCTAACGCTGTTAATTTTATCTTTATTTCATTTGCTATGGAAGTTAGTTTCTCTGAACCGTTTTTATCAATTCCAATCCAAATCACTCGTGGATTTTTTAAGTTTGGAAACCCTCCTACACCTTTTAATGATATATCAAAGGGAGAAAATGATATTTTCTCCATGACGTCTTTCACTTGTTCATATTTTACTTGATTAATTTCTCCTAAGAATTCTAAAGTAAAATGAATCTGATCAATTTTTATAGGTTTAGCATTAATCTGAACATCTTTTTGAAATGTTTGGATCTTCTTTAGAACTTCTCCTTTGGAAATTTCAATTGCTACAAAGACTCTCATGAAAAATAAAATGTTAGTAATTATTTATCGCTACCTTCATAGACTAGTCATTCAAAAATAATCTGTGTCAAAACTGGTTGTATGTTTAACTGGAATGCCTGGTGCTGGAAAATCAACCATTGTTTCAAAACTAAAAGAACAAGGATATGAAACTTTTAGTCTTGGTGATGGTGTTAGATCTGAAGCTAAAAGGCAGGATTTAGAACCTACCGGTGAAAATCTAGGCAAACTTATGTTAGAATTGCGTAAAAAAAATGGACTAGGTGCAATTGCAAAATTGCTTAAAGAATCAATACAAAATTCAACTCATGAAATTATAATCATTGATGGTGTACGTTCAATACATGAAATTAATGTTCTTAAGGAAACTGGAAATGTAAAACTTTTAGCTGTAAACGCATCTCCTAATGTAAGATTTGCATTTTTGAGTGAGCGTAAAAGATCAGATGATCCATTAACAAGAGAAAAATTTGAAGAACGTGACAACCGAGAAATTGGAGTTGGCTTACAAGAAATAATTCAACTTGCTGATGAATCTATTGAAAACAATAATGTAACAATTGAAGAAATGGTACATTCGGCAACCAAAATTTTTCAAAAATGGATTGAATAATGAATCAAAAAACAACAATTCAAATTTTTTGTGAAATAAATCCTTCTGAAGATCCTGAAAAAGTAAAGCTTGCAATTAATAATATTTTTCCTGATTTAACATTAGAAATTACTGATACCGATATAACGGGAAAATCCAACAATATTCAGATTTTATCACAAATTTCAAAATCAATTCATGAAAATAATATTAAAAAAACATATCAACGTATTCTTAAAAATAATAGTAACCGTGATTCCTCCTGGTTCTATCTCAATAAACAGGCTGCATTTGTAAATACAGTAGCTTTGTGTAGTGAGGCGAACGAATCATCTTTAGGTCCAATCAAGGTAATTCTACGCTCAAATGATATAGAGCAAGTAATTGATAAAATCACGAATTAGTCAACTAACTATTTCTATCCATTTTGAGAACTTTTTTTTAGCTCAGTTATGAAAAATCAATTTTTACAGGACTATTCATGAAAATACAATTGGCAATAATTGGTGCAGTATTGGTGGCTGGAGGAATCTTATTCTTACCTGAAACAATGGACCAATTTCCTGCTGGTACAATGATTTTTGATGCATTAGTTGCAGATGCTAATAATATCAAAGACTACAATGAACATACAACACAAGTAGGTGATACATTATATGATGTTGCATTAAAAGCTGGAGACACGGTAGTTGATGTTGTAGATCAAGTTGAAAATACAATTGATGAGACAGAAATTTCCAAAATTGACTTTCTAAAACTTGAAGAGTAACTAAATTTCAATTTCAAGTAAATCTTTTGCAGCTATAACAGATTCATGAATTTCTTTTGCTTCTTCTAACAAAACTGACTCATCGCTATATCTTGCAGAAAAATGTGTTAAAATTAGATTCTTTACATTGGCATTTTTTGCCAATTCTGCTGTCTCTTTTGCAGTTGAATGATTTGTTTCAATTGCTCTATCCTTTAATTCAAACGAAAATGTGCAATCAAAGCTCAAATAATCACTATTTTTGAAAAAGATTTCTAATTTTTGAGTAGGACGTGTGTCTCCTGAGATTCCAATTTTCTTACCTAATCTTTTTTCTCCCGTAACTTGTGATGAATCAATTTTCTTACCATCTATTTCTATAGCATTTCCATTTTGTAATTCCTGCCATAATTTACCTTCTGGAATTCCTAGCTCTTTTGCTTTATCAGGATAAAAAACTCCTGATCTCTCATTTTCTTCAAAACAATAAGAAAATGCGGGAATTCCATGTTGTGCATCACAACATCTTACCTGATAATCTTTCTCGATTATTACATTGCCTTCATTTACAATTGTTATGAAAACAGGAAATGGCAATCCAAAATTCAATACTTTGATATTTGCTGTAATGAATTCTTCAATTCCAGCTGGACCATAAATCTCAACACTTTCTGTTCTTTTTTGTAATGACATTGTTTGAAGAAGACCTAGAATTCCTAAACAATGATCTCCATGAAGATGTGTAACAAATATTTTCATTTTTTTGTTCCATGGTAGACCTGCTTTTAAATATGCAATTTGTGCACCTTCCCCTGCATCAAACATCAAAACTTCATTTTCACGTACAAGACAAATACATGTTAAAGATCTTTCTACCGTTGGTGCAGCAGCAGATGTTCCAAGATAAACTAATTTCATATTGTAATTTTCATTTCAATGCATCAGAAATAACTTTTGATACATCTACCTTTGCTGAATCTCCTGGAATTGTATTTGTGCTGATTATTTGTGAAACTCCTGCACTTTTGATTTTTTTGGATGCATTATTTACTAATAATGCATGTGTACATGCAACAAAAACCTGCCCACATTTTTGTTTCTTTAAAAATTGAGTTGCCTTAACAATACTTCCACCAGTGCTTACCATATCATCTACTAAAATTAGATTTCTATTTTTTACGTTAACTTTTCCTGAAAGAATATCTACTTTTCCCGTTTTTCTATCTCGATGTTTTTTTAATACAATATAATCTGTTTTCAAAATATTAGCAAACTTTTTTGCTCTCTCTTTTCCTCCTAGATCAGGAGATACTATCAATGGTTCTTTTATGTTCATTTTCTTAAAATGATTAACTAATACTTCCATTGCTGAAACATTTTCTGATGGAATCTTAAGCTCTTTCAATGCCAATTTACTGTGAATATCTACAGTTAGTATTTTTTTTACACCTGATGCTTTCAGTAATTTCCCAACAATTCTGATTGTTATTATCTCTCCGCCAAGAAATTCTCTATCTTGTCTTGCATATCCTATGTATGGAATTACAGCATATACTTTTGAAGAAAATTTTTGAACTTTTGAAACAATACTCAACAATTCTAAAAGATTTGTATCAACTGGTGGGTAAGTTGATTGAACAACAATAACTATACTCTTTTTTGGAATCTGTTTGATTGTTATTTTACTTTCTCCATCTGGAAACACTTTTCTTTCAGTTTTGATATATGTGGCTTTTAATTTTCTAGCAACTCTCTTTGCTAAATCTGATGACGCATTTCCACCAATTACTGTAAACTTTGTCATTAAATCATCGAATCAAAACAGATTCTTAAGTTTTCGGTGAAGCATAACTTTTCATCAACTAATGATTACTACTCATCTGCAGATTCACCACGACCTAAATCACCCATGCCATATTCATCCATTACCTCATTACGTTGTGTATCGCGTTGATTGATCTCTTCCTCCTCCCGTTTCTCATCACCTTGGTAAACAGTACGTATTGGCCATGGAATTCTAATATCATATTTTTTAAATTCTTCGTACATTATTAGACGCATATCACTTTTTGTCTTGAATTGTGCACCGTAATCTCTAACGTAAACCCACATTGAAAAATCCAAAGATGAATCGTTGAATTTATCAAATCTTACGACAGGCTGTGTAACATCTACATGAATGTCTTTATCACATCCACAACTTGGGTTGTTTTCCTCAATGTATGGACATCTATTTTGTCTAACTAGATGTCGTCCTCTTGCATCTTTAGCTTCAATCATTGCACGTTTTCCAACTTTAACTAGAATTGATGTGACTTGTCTTGGATTATTGAGATATGAAACACCAACATTTACCACTGCAGGAACAAGTTTGATCTCTTTTGTATAGTTGATAATTTCAGCACTAACCAGTTGTCGTGTAGGTATTATTGCAACTGATTCATTCAAACCATGACGAATGTATGTTACTCTTGGTGTAATTTTGTGTACATACCCATTGTATCCACTTTGTAATTGTATTCTATCTCCCTCTTTGACAACCTTATCTTTTCTGATAAGAATATATGAAAAGTAATTTTCTAATGTTTCCTTTAGTGCTAATCCTACACCAAATGCAAGTCCTCCTGTTGCAGTTGCCAAAACTATCAAATCTACTTCCCACCATGATACAACTCCAACTAGCACCCCAACAAAAATTAAAATTGGTAAAACTTGTTTTGCAGATTTTGGTACACCTTCTTTTTGTTTACGTGAGTATCCAGGTGGTTTGTTTCCAGAAATTATTGATTCATAACCGGTATTCCTTTTCTGTTCTCTCCAAATATCTATAGGATAAATCTCCTCAGGTAATACACCTGGAAATAATTTCCTTCCAGATATATTATTTCCAGTTATACAAGATTCAAAGTATAATTCATATTTT
>Ga0315316_10002433_pt1 | contig 13370 bp, 9 predicted proteins | sample M160m3416metaG_FD_203702 | JGI IMG/M metagenome (GOLD analysis project Ga0315316, IMG submission 203702) | Ammonia-oxidizing marine archaeal communities from Monterey Bay, California, United States - M1 60m 3416 | ecosystem: Environmental > Aquatic > Marine > Intertidal zone | place: USA...
AGCCATCAGCTGTTTGCACGAATTGTGGAAATCTGGATCGGAGCCTGAGCAAGTGGCTCATCAATTGATGGGCGTATATAGAGATACACTGACGGTTGCAGTTGGCGCTGGTCGCGAAATCATGGAGTTCACACAAGTAGATGAATTTGCCAGAGTACAACAACTTGCAGAATCGATTGGGAAATACACAGCTCTGGCGGCTTTGGAAATATTACAGGAGATGTTTCGTAAAATGCGCAACAGTGTGCAAGTTCGCTTGCTCATTGAAATGACGGTCATTCGTATTGCGACGTTGGAAGAACTTGACGAGATTCAGAATTGGCTGAATTTACTGCAAAGCCCGGAGTTAATGGCACTGGCTGAGAAATCGCCAGTGGTCGCTGTTGGTAATCAAGACAATCTCACTAGTCCGGTTGCCGAAAAAAAAAATGACGTAATGCCACACGGTTTATCGCAAGGGGCAAGTGCATCCACACCAACGCCTGCGATTGAACCTTTAATGGTGTCGCTGCAAGACACAAAAACCGCGAATTCCACACCAATCTCCGAGGTTGCTGCAACAACGGTTGCGGGGGATTTACCGTCGGTTCTCAAGCCCAAATCTTCAGTAGATTTGGACGTCATTACTTCTGAGAATATTGCTACAGTGTGGAGTGAGATGTGCGCTGATTTTGACGACTTGTTTGCCAATATCTTACAGTCAGCGGAGGTTGTTTCGTTGCTCGAACCGGGGCATGTATCGATAATGTTTCCGCATGACCTTTCCTTTCAAAAAGAAACGTGTGAACGTCCCGAGCGCCGGCAAAAAATAACTGAAGCTCTCAAGGCACTTACCGGCAAACAATTTAAACTTAGTTTTGGATTGTTGCGGCAGCAAGTTGTGGATGAATTGCCCGTAGAGGTTGTGAAAACAGCACGCGAACGAAATATAGAGGCCGAGGACAACCCTTTCGTGCAAAGGGCCGTTGAAGTTTTCGAAGCCGAGATTAGCCATATCGATCACCCTCAATAAAAACTCAGTATTCATACGTGATTGATTTAGCTACACTTGGGCAGTTACTGGAAATTTGAGTTAGACAAAGAGTAAGCTAAAGTTGATTGGTTGCGGAAAAATTCGAACAAGAGTTTGCCGGAGCACCGCGCGAAGGTAGAAAGGTCGGAGTTGATGTTTAAATCTATAAGTAATATGACCTCCCTGATGAAAAAAGCTCGGGAAATGGGAGGGCGTGTTGAGGAACTAAATGGTCGCCTAGAGTCGGAGGTAGTGAGGGGTGCCGCTGGTGGTGGTATGGTCAGTGTCTCGATGACTGGATTGGGAGATGTCATCAGTGTTTCCATCGATCCACAATTGGTGGAGAAAAACGAATGCGAGATGATTGAAGATTTGGTTCGCGCAGCTGTTAACGAAGCTCGTGAAAAGACCAAATCACTACATGCACGGCTGACCCAAGAAATGACAGCGGAACTTGGGATTCCAGGATTGACCGAAGCACTTGAAAATATAGAACCAACAGATGATGCATGATATCACCGATCAAGAAAAGCATAATATCCCAATGATTCGGTAATTGATGATGATATGGAAGAAGTCGTCGAGTATTGATGTGTCGCAAGCCTGCGACCATTTAGTAAGGAATGTGAAATGGCAGAATTGGCAGAGTCCGTAACAAATATGATAGGAGAGCTATCCAAGCTTCCCGGCATTGGACGTAAAAGTGCTGAGCGACTGGCATATCATTTGTTACGTGTCAATAAATCAGAAGCATTGGCATTAGCAGATTCAATTCGTAACGTTCGTGAGAATGTGCGTTACTGCAGAGTTTGCTATAACCTTTCGGAACATGAAACATGTTTGATTTGCAATGATGCGCGACGGGATCAGCATACATTGTGCGTGGTCGAGCAACCACGGGATCTGATGTCTCTGGAAGACGCAGGCGTCTATAATGGGTTGTACCATGTCTTGCTAGGGCGGGTTGCTCCGCTGGAAGGCATTGGCCCCGAGCAATTGACGATTAACGCGTTGGTTGATCGGGTTCGCAATGGTGAAGTTGAAGAGATAATTATGGCAACCAATCCTACGGTGGAAGGAGATGGTACGGCTTTACACATCACAAATTTACTTGGCGAATGTAAGGTAGAAGTCACACGTTTAGCTCGGGGAATAACAACGGGTAGTATCCTCGAATTCACAAATAAAGAAATTTTGGCAGATGCGATGTCCGGTAGGCAAAAATATTAACAGGCTCTCGGGATAGGTAAACCAATGGGTTAAATGCGGATGTAAATATGAGACTTTCTTTCAATTTGCAAACATCTCAAAAGCAGATTCAGAAACTGGCTCCTCGGATGATCCAGTCAATGGAAATTCTGCAGTTGCCGTTGCTGGATTTACAGGATCGTATCGATCAGGAGATGACGGAAAATCCGCTGTTAGAAGTTGAAGACATTGATCCATTGTTACCTGATCGTGATGACGCAGAAACGACCGAATCTGACGAGAATCGTGAACTCGTGGTCGAGGAAGATTCAAATAATGTTGAGGATTTCGAGCGTCTAGATAATCTCAGCGGCGATATTCCTGATCATTTTGATGAGCGCCCACGGATGTCGTCTAATCGAATACAGGATATTTCTAAACATCATCACGATACGATGGCAAATGTTTCTGCTCGCTCTAATACACTCTATGACCATTTGATGGTGCAGTTAGGGGAACTCGATTTAGAAGCAGTCGTTTTTGAGTTGGCCGAACGAATCGTATCAAGTTTGGACGCTGATAATGGAGGCTATTTGAAGCTGTCTGTCGCGGAATTGATTCCTAAACATAAAGCTCAGGATATGCTACCCGTAGCAGATGAAGCACTGCGCGTGGTCCAGTCATTAGATCCAATAGGAGTGGGTGCGCGTGATCTCAAAGAATGCTTACTGTTGCAGTTGTCACAAGAACATCCAGACTACCGAGAATTGCATGTGTTGATTACGAATCATTTAGAAGACTTGCAACACAACCGTTTGCCACTTATTGAGAAGGAAACGGGTTTGTGTATTGAGGAGATACAAATGGTTTGGGAAGAACTCAAACAGTTGAATCCGAAACCAGCAAGTTCCTTCGTTCATCGCAGTGCCCAAGTGGTCAGGCCAGATTTGTCGGTGGAACGACAGGAAGATGGTACCTATAAAGTTAAGGCTGACGAATGGGACATTCCTCAGTTGTATATAAGTGACTATTACCGTAAACGCTTGTCTAATCCCGCGGCGACTGCCGAGGAAAAGGAATTTGTGCGGCGTAAATTAAATGCAGCCCAGTGGTTGATCGATGCAATTACCCAACGACGCAGTACCATGCTAAAAGTAACTCAAGCGATTGTGGATCACCAAGTGAAGTTTCTCGAGGATGGGCCAGAGGCGATCATTCCACTGAAAATGCAGCAGATAGCAGATCGGGTCAAAGTCCACGTGACCACAGTTAGTCGTGCCGTTGATCATAAATGGCTACAGACGCCACGGGGGATTTTTTCGCTGCGTGGGTTTTTTGTCGGCGGGACCACACAGGACGATGGTGAAAAGGTTGCTTGGGATAAAATCCGACAGAAGCTACAGGAGTTGATTGATCAAGAAGATAAAGCAAGTCCACTAAGTGACGACGAGTTAGTCAAGCATCTTAAAGCGGCCGGATTGTCTGTTGCGCGACGTACTATCGCCAAATATCGAAAGATCATGGGAATCCTTAGTTCACGCCAACGCAAAGACTGGTCACAAGTTAAACGATAGCTAATCGTTAAACTCTTCCCTTTTTAACGCAGTCGCCGAGACTACCTGAGCTACGCAATAGTTTTTTCTTATGGAGTTTATCTACTCAAATTGTTCAGAAGTTTCGCCCTGATGTACATCCTTTTTTTAACGATTATAAGCGGTTTTAGCCTATCTATTGGGATATTCGTCATAGCAGAGATTAATCGGAACGACATGAATCATCCAACAAGTCTGCTTCGTTTATAGAACTGGTTAAAGTATTACCCTCGGAATAATCGAAGTATGAACAGGAAGGTTGGTTTATTGACCTCATCAAGATATTTTTTATCGCGACGAGAATTGAAAAACAACCATCCAGGGGGGGATCTTCAAGCGACCCATCATTTACGTGATGTCGAGCTAGAAGGATTTGAATGCTGACAGTGACCCGTCTCGGTCATTTTCTTCAAGGATTCTCCCTGAGAACGGTACTTTCGCCGAAGTACTCCATTTCAATTCAATGAATGAATTGTCACAGCAGTCCAAGCAAGATATGCGTGACTACAGTGTGATTCATACTAGAAGTGAAATGAACACATAGTTGAAATAATCAGATGGAGATGATTGTTTCGATAGGAAGCGAGTTACAAAAGCCCCTTCCCAAAAGCCTTTTTGTTTTATTGCCCCCACACGATAGAACTTGGATCCTGTTATCCAGAGGTTTGGGGTACAGATACACAACGTGTATCTATCAAGAAAGTCATCGAGAGAGAATTGGAGTGCCTATAATGAAGGTCTTCACCACTGGACAGGTCGCCAAGATCTGTAAAGTCGCACCGCGTACAGTTAGCAAATGGTTTGATTCTGGCCGACTTCAGGGATATCGCATTCCTGGATCGCAGGATCGTCGAATTCCACGTGATTCGTTGATCAAGTTCCTCAAAGAGCATGGTATGCCTTTGGGTGATCTTGAGGATGAAGCGATGGCCAAAGTGCTAATAGTCGCGCAAGACCAAGTATTGATTGAAAACCTAAAGCGAGAATTACCGTCTGAACGATCCTTTAAAGTAGCTGTCGCTGCCAGCGGATTTGAAGCCGGAATTCAAGCTGAAAGCTTTCACCCAGATTGTATCATTGTTGATTTTTCAATCGGTAAGGTTGAATCTCTGCAAATCTGCCAAAACTTGCGTAGAAACCCAGAGTTTGCTGAAACGATTCTAATCGCCCTGCTACCTGATGTTGGAAGCCCAATGAGTTTCGATCGCTCAGCTATTAACGAAACCTTTAAGAAGCCGTTCGATGCAAGCTTACTTGCTGAACGACTACGCACCTTAATCGGTGCTCGTAAAGAGCTCGTTTAATAGCAGTATTACGCGAAAAGATTTACTAGCGTGGTGTGGATCAAGATCCGCACCACGCTTTTTGTTTATATCTGTGCAATTCGCTCGCATTAGAATAAAATGCATCTCAGCGGTACTTTACAGAGCATGACTAGTGATTCCTATCAGATGTGGCAATAACCTATGAACGAACTGAACCATTTCGATGATCAGGGTCGCGCCCAAATGGTGGACGTTGGGGGTAAGGATCCTAGCCAGCGAATGGCCCGCGCTCGAGGGATCGTTACAATGGCGAAAAGTACAATGGGACGCATCGTTTCAGGCGAAATTGGTAAAGGCGACGTTCTTGGAGTTGCCCGCTTAGCCGGAATCACTGGGGCCAAGCAAACTTCCGCGCTGATTCCATTGTGCCACCCTTTGCCCCTAAGCTCTATTAATGTTGATTTTGAACAACTCGACGATAGTCGCTTACAAATAGTTGCAACGGTAAAGGTGACAGGCAAGACTGGTGTGGAAATGGAAGCGTTGACGGCAGTTAGTATTGCTGGACTAACGATTTATGATATGTGCAAATCGATCGACAAGCAGATGATGATCGGTGCGATTGAACTTGTGGAAAAGATCGGTGGCAATTCTGATCCCCACGGATGAGATGTTAACATTCTCAATTGTGGGTTACGACTTGTCGAGAATAGGCTGTAGTTCAACCACGAAATCTTGCACATCTTTAAACTCGCGGTACACGCTAGCAAACCGCACAAAAGCTACTTGGTCAAATTTACCTAAGGCTATCATGACAATTTCACCAATCTTGGCGGCGTCTATTTCATGGTTGCTTTGGGTATAGATTTCGCTTTCTATTTCTGAGATTAACGATTCGATGTCTTCTGTGCTGACAGGTCGTTTCCAGCATGCTTTGACAACCCCCTGCCGAATTTTGTCGCGACAAAACGGTTCGCGAATTCCGTCCTTTTTAATTACGCGAATGGAAAGTTCTTCCAATCGCTCATAGGTGGTATAGCGACGCTCGCAATTAAGACATTCACGTCTGCGTCGGATTGAATATCCATCGGTACTAGAGCGTGAATCTAGTACGCGATCGTCATCCTGCTGACAAAATGGGCATCGCATTTGTTCACTCCGGTAATTTTATAATACATTATGCGCGGCGTAAAAGTTCAAGCTCGAAATAGGGGGCTTTTAGGTTGCCATATTATGCGCATAAACAGTTAGAAAATGCACGTGCATTAGTGTAACTTATTTAAATAATGGCTGTCTTCTCACCCACTGGGAATTCGCATTACTAGGCTGCCTTGGGCACTTCTGTCTGATCCAAGGTAATGCTACCGTCCTCAGCGACATCTTCAAATCGAACCGAAACTTGTTTGCTGACACCAGACTCTTGCATGGTTACGCCAAAAAGAGTATCCGCTGCGGTCATTGTTTTTTTGGAGTGTGTTACGATGATAAATCGTGACCAATCGAGAAACCCTTTTAATATCTTAATAAAACGTCCAATATTGGCTTCATCAAACGGAGCATCGACCTCGTCCAATATGCAAAACGGGCTTGGGCGAAATTGGAAAATTGCTAACAGCAACGACACTGCGGTCAGTGCTTTTTCGCCACCACTTAACAATGAAATATTAATCAACGGCTTGCCAGGAGGTGATGTAATAATTTCGACGCCGGCCTCGAGTACATCAACACCCTCCTCAAGGATAATATCCGCTTGACCACCGCCAAACGATTGTCGGTATAATGCCTGGAAATTAACGCGAATTTGTTCCAGCGTCTCAAGGAATAATCGCCGACTGTCAGCATTGATCCGTTGGATGATGCGCTCGAGAGTTTCTTTGGCATTTGTCAGATCGTCGAATTGCGCAGATAAAACGTTAAATCGCGCTTCGAGGTCGTTTAGTTCACCGAGTGCTTCCATGTTCACCGCGCCAATATTATTAATCTTTGTTCGCAGTGTCGTTATTTCCTCTTCCACCTGTTCACGTTGTTCTACTTCGGCTTCTGTTTCGTGCTCGACGTGTAAATTAGCAATCTCGATACCGTAGTCTTCCCGGAGTCGATCCTGCAACGCTCTACGTTCTAGACGCAATTCGCGACTATTAAGCTCGCGTTCGTGTTTTTCTTTGGTAATCTTTTCCATGGCAGTCTGGATCAAGGCGAGCGAATTTGTGATTTGTCGCCGTTGTTGATCGCACTCGACAACTTGTTCACGTAGTTCCTGGCTTAGAGTACGGTGTGAATCTTTAGCCAAATAGAGTTCTGTTAACGCTGAAGTGCCGCTTAAAATTTGCATTCGATTTTGCGTGGCATTCGTAGAGGCCTCACTCAGTAATTCCGTTTGTTCGTAGCAAGCTGCTGTACGCTCTTCATGGTCGAGCGCAAATTGATCCAGTTGTGTTTGTAAGGCGGTGCATTGTTGTTCAGTTTTCCCTAATGTGACCCGGAGATTGGTGATTCCATTTAGAAGCTTCTGATGTTCTTTATCAAGTCGCTGGGATGTTTGTTGGAATTCTTGAATGGCGCCTATGTGGTGTTCGTATATGGTTTCTAATTCAATGAGGGTCGTGTTTTGATCAGCTAGTAAGGATTTGTTGATTTGTTGCTGGGCTCGTAACGAACGTCGTTGTGCGTCGAGTTGGAATCCCTCATCGGCTAGTTGTGCGAGTTGTGTTTCATAGCCATCTGCCGTGATATGGTACTTAAGGATGGCTTGACGATCGGCGTTGAGTTGATTGGTGGTTTGATCGATCTTAGTGTTTAGTGTGGACTGATTACTTTCGATGCGCGTTAACTCTGCGCGATGATCACTTGTTTGAGCTGTTAATACAAAAATATCTTGCTGTAACCCTTTGAGTTCCATTCGACGCGAGACTAACCCGGTGCAATTGTCCGGTGGACCTACGCAAACGGCACCATTGCTGTCAAGCAACTCTGCTTGAGGGGTTATTAGTCGCAAGCGGCTAGGGTATCGTGATGATAAAGATCGTGCTGTGGTGAGATTATCGACAATCCAGGTGTTAGATAAGAGGACGGTTAGCAGATTGTGATAGGGCGCGTCAATTTGTACGGCCCGATCTAGTCGCCCGATAACTCCGGGAGATTCACTGATGTCAAGTTCTGTTTCGGCATTTGCAAGTGCTTTAAAGTTGATCACGCCCAGTCGTGTCTTTAGCGTAATCGTTCCGTTACGGATTTGTGTCACGAGATTATCATTACTTGTAACGACTAATTGAGCTCGGTCTCCCAATGCAATATCGATTAGTCGGGCGGTATCGTAGTCAGCTTGTACGAGATCGGCTACGAGACCAATAATCCCCAGATCTTTATGTTCTCCCCCTTCGGCTTCTCCAAGCAGTTGGCTTACTGCGCCATTGACACCTTCGCGTTGTTGCTCCAACTCGGAAAGAATACTTTCCCGTTCTCGTTTGGCTGTTAACCGCTCGTTTAGCTGTGTTAGATTCTGTTGGCGACGAGTCAGTAGTTGTTTTTGCCGCAAGCTCTCCCGCTCTAGCGTTTCTTGTTCAGTTTCAAGATCACGAATGCTGTGTCCAAGTGCTTCTTCGATTTCTTGGAGTTTCAGTAAGTCGTTTTTGATTCCCGTAGTGGTTGTTGCGTTGTCTGCGATCGCTCGTTCGGTATCTGCGAACTGCTCCATTAATTGGTCGGCTTTGGTTTCTAATGCCTGACAATCGGATTGCCCATGGGCGATTTGTTGTGCAGTGTCGTTTTGTCGCTGTCTAGATTGATCCGTTTCTAAACGTGCTTCACTCAGTTGTTGTTTGACGTCCGTGATGTCATTATCAAGTGTCCCGAGTGATCGTAACGTGGCTTTGTGTTGTGCTTCACTGGCCTCCAGAGTTCGCTGAGTGTCAGCCATTTTGCCTTCAACACCATCCGCTCCTTGCGCCGCCGTTGCTAACTGAACTCGCAAGCGGACAATGCGAGCCATAGTCTCATCGAGTCGTTGCAACTGCTGTTCGTTTGCAGTTACATGCTGCGCGATTTGCTCGCGATTATAGCTTGCTAATTCCTCATGGCGCTGCGCTTGTAGCGTGAGGGACTCATTTTCCAATTCAAGTTGTTCTAGGGATTGATTCCCCTGATCTTGTTGGTTCTGATGATCGGATAGTTCAGCGTCAAATCGCGAGATATCTTCGTCGAACGATTGGAGTTGTTTTGAGAGTTGTCGCCATTGAACCATACCGATTTGGGTTCGCAACTGCTGTAAGCGATCGGTGAATTCTTTGTAGCGTCGAGCTTTAGTTGCTTGATTGCGGACTGCTTTCAAGCGACCTTCGACTTCCTCGACGATGTCAGACAGTCGGGTCAGATTTTGATCGACTCTGCCTAGACGCCGCAGTGCCTCAACCTTCTTAGCCTTGAAGCGACTGATTCCTGCAGCTTCCTCGAAAATTTGCCGACGATCTTTTGCCGACGCTTCAAGCATTCTGGCAACTTTACCCTGTTCTATAATGCTGTAGGCATCAGCACCGACCCCGGTTCCTCGAATTAAATTCTTGATATCTTTTAGGCGGCAGGGCTCGTCATTAATTAAATACTCACCTTCACCGCTACGGTATACTCGTCGAGTGACCCGCACTTCTGTGGAATCCAGCGGTAAAATGCCATTCGAATTGTCGAAGACGATGGTCGCTTCGGCAACATTGACCTCACGTCGACTGCTGTCTGCGGGGCACTTGAAAATAACATCCGTCATTTCTTTTCCGCGCAGGCTTTTGGCGCTGGTTGTTCCAAGTACCCACTTTACGGCGTCAACGATGTTCGACTTTCCAGATCCATTGGGTCCCACCACGACGGTAATTCCCTCAGGGAAGTCAAACCGCGTCTTCTCGGCGAAGCTTTTAAAGCCGGTAAGTTCCAGTGCTTTTAGCATGGGGGTGAGTTGCTTTTCGGGTCAGAAACTAGGAAACGGTAAAGATCTTTGGGATTAAATATAAAACTAGAAAGTGGGAAACCACGACTTGGATTTCTCCCATAAACTGGATTTGGTTTCAGAGTGAAGGTTGGAGTCATTGGTAGTTTGTACGCGTTGAGAATTGCGATCTTGAGTAGTGGAATCGGATTCTCCGAGTCGATTAAAAAACATTTCGGGCATTGGGTTTGATACCGTGATGTCGGATGAATGATCGCCCTTGCGGTTATATGACCAAACGGGCCTAGGGCGAACGCCGATAAGAATCCGCGCGTTAATTGCGTTTTGGTTACGTGCTTCAGTTAAGCAATCAACTATTTCGGAGTAGCCACCGCCTACTTTTGCAATTCCGCGTACCACGTCTTCTAAACTGGTAGTGGTTGTTGCGAAGCGGTCAGGTTTTCCTGCAGCAAAGCAACTGATTTGCAATTTCCCCTCGCCCTCGTTTTTTATTAAAATATGCTCACCAGCATAAATGAGGCGTTTAGGCGTTAAAGTAATTCCGTTACCGAAGGCCACAATTTCGGCTCGATTCGCCATGGAGACATGGATCATCGGTGATGCGGTGGAGGCTACGTGATGATAGGTAAATCCTGGATAGTGCATCCCTGAAACCAAGGGTGAACCGGGATTGCGTTTCCACAACGCCGTAAATGCGCCGTAGCGTGTTTCTGCGCTATCGGATTCCATTAATTCGGTAATACCATCTAGGGCGCTGACATGATCCATCCCCGCCAGGGCAGTTAAGGCATGCCAGCGGAAGGCCATGTGCGTCTCGGCAAGGGCAGTGAGGACCGGTGCTGCGGAGGATTCGCCGAGATATGATAATGCTTCGGCAGAATAAAACTGCACTTCGGGGTCACTTGACTGGACGCCCAATTGTAGTAGTGAAGTCGCATCTTTCCCAATAGCTTCGAGTTGCAGCGCAGCTTCGGCGGAAGAAGTTGGCTCCAGGAGTTTAGGTAACAGCAGTTCCATACGTTCTCGCTGATCGACGACGCTTTCCCCAACGACAATACGGTTGATGACGTTCATATATCGTGAGACGTTATTGCGATAACTTCCATGAACCGAGAGTTCGATATAATTGTCGCGTTGAGCACTAGCCACGCCGGATTTATCCCGTTGATGGTACTGCAGGAATCGTTTGTTTATTGAAGAACTGATTCGAGTGCTTGTGCGGACACTGGCGTGTTTTGATTTCACGACGAGTCCAAGGGGACGGTCCATTTGCGAAATGCCGCCTCCAAGTATCAAGCCCGTGTGTTGGTTGTTTGAGTCATCGTTGCCGCGAAATACGGAACGAATTAAAATAGGACCGTCGGCAAGTGCAGCGACATGTCCGCTATGGACGGTTTGATTTAAGACAGCGATTTCCCGCATTCTTGAACGCAACAACCACCCGTCACGTAGGGTCGTCGTGTTGGAGTGGGAAGGTAAGCGTACTTCAATATCAAAATGATCACCCTTGCGTACCCCTGGCGGCAAATAGCCACGGACAAGAACCAGAGAAGTATTAGGCGAATCCAAAAGCTGACTGGGATTTTCTACTTCATGGGTAAGCATTTCGTCGATTAGTAGTGATCGGTGGATGCCAGTGGGTGGGGCACTGCCACTGTTGTTAAGTGAGTTAGCGAGGCCGATACTTTCAACCTTGAGGTAGTTCATTCCAATAGCAACGGAAAGGTCGGCAACGGTTAATACAGTTTTTTCCGGCTTTTCACTGATTAAATTTTGTAATTGAGTTTTACCGGGAATCTTGTCGGCCACGCTACACCCAGATGAAAATGCGATTGGAGCAGTAGAAGCAATCAAGATGGCGAAAATAGAAAGTCGTTTACGCAGTATAGTTCGAGAAGAAACGTAATGAAAACTCATGCGGACGATTACTCCGGTAGGCATGCATTTATATAAAAACACCATCGCCGCGCAGTTTTAACTGCTAACGCACCACGGTCATTGTTAAGCGTATGATTTAAGCCCAAAAAATAATGGTTTTAGCCATTTTAGGTCAATACCATTGTGCTAGTACGTGGTGTTTCTTTTAGGGGGCGTCATGGCTTCGGCTACCAGAACTTGGAGCCTAATGACTGACGTTATGGCGGGTCGTGCCCGCCTTCGCACCAAGGGTGGCAGCGACAGATACGCCAAGCACCTTTGAGGCTGCCGCGTAGGGGGCCATATTTTTCAACGGCAACGATAAAATAGCTACTGCATGATGGATGAAAACGGCAATTTTTTCCTAGTAGGGGACTCAATAGGATTTGATAGAGTCGAACGCAGGCAATGAGGAGTTTGCCTAGGCCACGAAAACACCATTTAGCGAACTGCTGCAATGCGTTCATGAATCGTTGCTGTGGTTAGACAGTTTTTGAATTGCTTGGAGAATCAATTGATTCAGTGATGCATCAATTGTCTGAGAATTGTAAATAGCACCTCGTCGCGGGCGAACGACGATATCAATTCCACCGTGATGGTCGTGCTGACCACAGCGAAATGCTTCGCGAATACGCCGTTTCCAGCGGTTTCGTACTACCGCGTTGCCAACTTGCTTGGAGATAGACAATCCCAGTCGATGGTGACCTAAGTCGTTGAAGCATGCATTTAATACAAGGGTATAGTCATTACAATGAATTCCCTGAACATATACTCGTTTGAATTCGGCTGAGTCTAACAATCGCATGGCTTTAGAAAACGATAGGCGTCTATTCATCTTGTCGCTGTGTTGCCTGCTCGCAATGTTCTTCATGGTATCTTTACCAGTTGATCTGATTGCGTGGGTTGGGTTGCTGTAGTGCGTCGATTTGTTCAACAAGGTCAGCCGGCGTTTCATCAGGAAGGTGGATTTGCGTAATAACAAACAAATTCCCTTTTCCCGATTTGTGAGTCACACCATGCTGTTTTACTCTAAATCGTTTTCCACTAGGTGTTCCGGCTGGGATTTTAAGCGTAATCGTACTATATGGCGTCGGAATATCAAGTTCAGTACCAAGCAGTGCTTCGGCTAACGTTAAAGGCATTGTTAATTCCAGATCGTTGCCGTTACGGCGATAGTCTGGATGCGGAGCAACTTTGATTACTAGCAAAATATCGCCGTTGGGTCCGCCATTGCTTCCGGGGTAACCTTTTCCTTTGAGGCGTATCTTCTGTCCGCTTTCAATTCCAGCCGGAATTGTGACTTGTACCGCAGTAGTACTTCCGTCGGCAGCGACGGTATTTACAGATGCTTTACCCCCTGTTACCGCAGTAGCGAAAGGAATTTCCAACTTATCCTCAAAGCTTTGGCCCTTTGTTGGGCGTGGGCCCTGAGGGCGTCCACCTGTGTTGAAGAACTGTTCAAA
>Ga0315316_10002434_pt1 | contig 13367 bp, 16 predicted proteins | sample M160m3416metaG_FD_203702 | JGI IMG/M metagenome (GOLD analysis project Ga0315316, IMG submission 203702) | Ammonia-oxidizing marine archaeal communities from Monterey Bay, California, United States - M1 60m 3416 | ecosystem: Environmental > Aquatic > Marine > Intertidal zone | place: USA...
TTTTTCCAATGGCTTTAAAGATTTTGTCATTACTTTAAAGAGAGTATCTTCATGCATTTTGATTGGTCTGGCCATGTGTCTATCCTTGTTGTTGTTTTGCTCGTTGGTTTTCTTCTTCCATATGTTTAACTAATAAACCAGTATAAATCTCCCTTTCCCACGGAATCATATTTTCTAATTCTGTCAATGAATATTGGTGATGTTGCATCATATGGAAATTAGTAGTCATATAATTCGCTAGTGTTTCGTGACAAAGGGCTATGCGAAAAAAGATGCGAGTCCCTCCAATTCTACATCTTCTTTATGATTGCATACTTTTGGTTCTTTTCCTTTTCCTTTAATTTTATTCTTACAATGTAATGCTGTTTTATGTTTTAATGCTGGTAGTGTGTCGAAAAAAAATGTTATCTTTTTAAAATATTCATCAGTTAAAGATTCAATAAAAGCTAATAGTTCTTCTTTTGAATGATCTTTTCCTGGATATGTAGCTTCTGCGTCATAGATAAAATCAATACATCTTATAATTGATTCAAACATACTTTCAACATTACCTTTTTCTTCATTTAGTTTTTGAAATTCTGTTTGCATTTCAATATCAGGATATTTCATCATAACACCAAGATCATCTTTTAATTTAATATCTTTTGTATGTTCTTTATCTATCTCAACTTTTACTTTATTAATATCAATATTTAATTCTATTTCTCCTTCACATTTTGGACATTTATATTTTAAATCAATGACTTCACCCTTTGCTTTGCCTCTTAATTGAAGAAAAATATATTCAATATCAAATACAGGACTGTGATTTGCATCAAATTCACCATAAGTACAAGCATTAATTATTTCTTTGGTTGCATTTACCATGTCAGCTGCATCATCACTTTCCATAGCTAACAAAAGTATCTTTTCTTCTTTAACAAGAAAAGGTCTGTACTTGATTTCTTTTCCTGTTGATGGAACTGTTAATTTATATTGTGGTACTGTAATTGTTGGTAATCCCATTTCATTTCACTCCTATATAAAATGATGTTAATGATATCAAAATAATCTTGCGTTGCTCCAGGTTCCATATTTGTTTGGTTTGTATGCTCCTGTTGTTGGGTCAATCCATTCCCAATCTTTTCTTCCAAGTTCTCTATCGTATTCACTTAGTCCTTCGTTTCCACCTTGCATTGGATTGTAATTAGCTGTGAATTTTCTAAATGTCATTGTGATTGTGACTGCCATGTATGTATCGTTAGTTCCATAATCTAATTGAACGGGATCAACTTGTTTTGGGAATGCTTCTTCCAATGTCCAACGAGCTGCAATTTTATTTTCAACATTAAAATGTGATCCAGTTTCTTTTGTTCCCGCATCTACTGCATCACGCATCAGTTGTTCGATTATAACTTCTGATGTGTATCCAGGCTCTCCACCTGATTGAGCACTTGAACTATAATATCCCATGTGATTATTTTTTGGATTTACTATGCTGTGCATCCAATTTTGAAAAAAACGTAATTCTTTTAAATCACCACTACAGTAGAATCCCATCATCATATCAGCATACGCACGTTGATAAGACATTTGACGTAAACCAATATCTCTATCTGTTGTTAGTATGTTTGTACCCGGAATTTGTGCTTGAAAACAATTCATACTAAGTGATTCGCCACCACTTTTTGCTCTATTGATTTTAACACGAAATAAGTTTGGTCGTGCTAGACCAGTTTTTGCAATATTTGATTTGATGTCGTTGATGTTCATTGATTCTCCGTTATAAATACTAGTAACACACTATATTTATACATCTAATATGAATTTTAAGAAGCACGTTGGCAAATATAAAGTACATAATAAAGCAAAATATGTGGCAGATTTGCAAGAAGTTGTGTACAGATCATCATGGGAGCTCAAGTACATGAAGTATCTTGATAGACATCCATCTGTATTAGAGTGGGCTTCAGAGAATGTCATTATTCCATACTATAACCAGATTGAGAAGAAAACCAGACGATACTTTGTCGATTTTTATGTCAAGATACAGAATCCAGAGGGAGAGATTAAGAAGTATATTATTGAAGTGAAACCAGCAAGTCAATGTCGGCCACCAAAACAGAGAAAGAGAATCTCTGTTAAATACAAGAATGACTTGAAACGATTTATGACAAATCAGAGTAAATGGAAGGCTGCTCGCAAATGGGCTGAAAAACGTGGTATGCAATTTGTTATTTTAACAGAAAAAGAGTTGGATATTCCAAGAAAACCTTATAAATATAATAGAAATGGCAACAATAACAAGCACAGCATTGTTAAGCAAAAAAGTTGATAAGACAATACTAAACTCATTGAGTCTTGGAGCAAAATATCCGGGAATAAGAAAAATATTTAAAGCAATGAGTAGAGCTTTTATAGTGGGTCGTCTTACTAAGTTTTCAGATATTCCAAAAGTTAAGGGATTTCAGGGTGCTGCTGATAGATTAACAAAGACAGAATCTGCTTGGTATCAAAGAGTTCTAGTTCCAATAGGGTTTCCAAACGTAAAGCAGAAAACATTAACACACGCAACAGTAAAAGCAATCGAAATAGCACCAGATGTTGCAAAAAAAGTTGTTAATATAAAAAGACTAGAAAAGAATCTTCAACAACATATAAGTTTTTTACAAGAAGAAACATTTTTTCAAAAGGCTCATAAAACAGCTAAGAAGTCTGGTATCATTGAACGAAGTGAAATGTCAAGATCATGGTATCACGATTATGCGTTAGAGCAAGGACTTGATTATCGTTCTTTAAAAATGATGCAGAGTGGTGGAAGAAGAATAAAAGATATGAGATTGGGACGAATGTATTTTTTTCGTTATGAACCAATTGCAGGTTACAAATATAACTATGATGCTTTTCCATTAGTGTTTATGTTGTATGAAGATCCTGATAATTTTTCTGGTATCAATTTTCATTATTTGAGTCCAAAGTTACGAGCAATACTTCTTGGACATATGTTAAATTTTTTATCAGATCAAGATTTTAGTAATAGAACAAGATTGTTTGCAAGAAAATTTATGCAAATTATAAAAACGAATAAACGATTTCGTCATGCAAAAGCAATATTCAAAAACTATAGACCAGAGCATATTCAGTCTAAAGTAATTCAAGTTCATCCATTAGATTGGGAGTTAGCTATCATGGTACCGACAGAGAGATTTAAAACACCATCAGGTGGATTAATTGCCAGTAAAAAGATTTGGCGAGAAACGGCATTAAGAGCGAGGACAATATAAATGGCAGATTCAGTATATCAACCAGAGCATACTTTATCAAGTGGTAGATCACTTATTTATCCTGTAGATGCAAATCCAGAAGATTTTTTTCCAGAGTGTATTAAGTTTACAGTTAAGCAACGACTTGGTATGAATATTGATAAAGTTGTTAATCAGACAGTAGACTCTATGAAAAATTTAGTTAAAAAGGGTGGTAATACCATACCTCGTGCTTTGAATCTTCATAAACAAATTCAAGAGAGAGATGGTAATGCATTTGGGCCATGGCTATTATCACTAGCTGAGTTGAAACAAAAATTTAAAGAAGTAACTAACCAATCATATGATGATCTTGATTTAGTAAAAGCAGGAACAGATGCTTTTAAAGATTTTACAGCACCAATGATGGATGAACATAATAGATTGAGAACTGCAAACGCTGGATTAAAACCATCACAACAAAATAGAAAAACATTGGGTGCTATCTATTTAAATATGCCAAATGCTATTCAATATAATGAGGGTGCGAATTGGTCAGGACAAGCTCTTGGTGTTGGTGGAGATCAAATGAATAGAATGGTATCTGGTGGAAAGACAGGAGGATTTCAAGATAGACTTGGTGGTATGGTTGCTGGAAATCTTGGTAATATTGCTGGTGCTGGTGTGGGTGGAATAATTGGTGGAATTTCATCACTGCTGGGGATTGGTGGTAATTTGATGGTTGGTATGGCTGCTGGTGCATTTGCTGGTGAGAATCTTCAAAGAGGATTTGAATCGGGATTAAGTATATCACAAAATCCATATATGGAAATGATGTTTCAAGGAATTGGATTTCGATCTTTTAAATTTGATTTTGTATTAAGACCAAGACATGAAAAAGAGTTAGAAGAAGTTGGTGCTATATTAAAAGCATTTCGTGAATTTTCAAGACCCTCCTGGAATAAATCATTTGGTGGACAGGCATTTATGAACTATCCAATGGAATTTGATATTCAATTTTTAACATTAGAGGGGACTGAAAGTTATTTTGGAAGTAATTTTGTAGAGAATCAACATTTACCAACACTTAAACCATGTGTTTTGTCAAATGTCGATACAAATTATACACCACAAAGTATATGGGCAGCACATAAAGCTGGAGCACCTGTTGCAGTTACACTCGGACTTTCATTTCAAGAAACAGAACTTGTTATGGCAGAAGATATTCAAAAGAATGATTGGCCGAAAGACGGATCTGATCCAAATTCAACTGAACCATCTGCATTAGTAAATAGTGCTAGACAAGGTTTTGCGGGAGGACAATAATGGCATATTTTAATTACTTTCCAAAAACTGCATATGATGTTAGGGGTGTTGAAGAAAATGAACACTATGATTACGTTACTAATTTGCTCACAAGAGTTTTAGTAAAATGTCATGGTTGGAAAGATGTAGATGGTTCATTACACGAAGCTTTAGTTGGTACTTGTCATTATCAAAAGTATCTTGTTAGAGATGGTGATAGACCTGATACATTAGCAGATCAGTTTTATGGTGATGCAGAGTTGCATTGGATTATTTTATATGCAAATGGATCAAAGTTTCAACATCCATTTTATGATTGGCCAATGACACACCATGATTTTTCAAAATTTATTAATAAGAAATATGGTGTTGATAATATTTATGCAACACATCACCATGAAGATACGAATGGTTATGAAGTAGATTCGACTGCAGCTGGTGCGACTCCTGTAACGAATTATATATATGAAGAAACAAAAAATGATGCTAAACGAACCATTAGAATAATGCAAAAAGAATTTGTACCATTAGTTGTTAATGAATTTAAACGATTGATGGCACGATAAGTGGAGTTAAATTATGGCTGCTAATCAAGTTGGTGTTTCAGATGTTGCGATAGACAAAGTAAGTATTGAGTCGTCGCATGGGAGTGTTGATGTTCGTGGTATATTTAATGAATTAAATATCTATGAAGATATATTTTCTAACGCATTAACTGCTGATCTTACATTAACAGAAGCTTATAACTTACCATACAAATTACCAATTATCGGAGAAGAAATACTTGATATTGATATTCGATTAGAGGGTTCTCAGGGTACAAAAGCAAAGTCAAAGATAGATCCCCCTATGTTTTTTCTTTATGATCTTAATAATAGATACCATCATGTAAAAACAGATGGGATAGGATCAGCAAAAGCACAAACATATACCATGCATTATATTTCAGAACAGGGCATGAGTAATGTTCACTCCCGTGTTAGTAAATCTTACCAAAAATTTACTGCTGATGAAATTGTTATGGATATATTTGATAATTATCTTTATGATGGTTATAGTGATTTAATGGTATCAGAGTCACATGGTATTCTTCCATGTGTTATTCCAAATTGGACACCACATCAAGCATGCAACTGGTTAGCTGGTAGAGCAAGGTCTGCAAAATGGGATACCGCTGTCAATTATTTATTTTATGAAACTATGGATAGTGTAAACTTTGCCTGTCTTGGTGATTTAGCAGACATAGATACTGAACCAGTATTAACATTCACACAAGAACCAAGAGTTGATGATCCAACTAATATTGAAGGATTTTCTGGTGGTAAAGTAAGAATAGACAATTTACAATTTATAAATCACTTTGATAGAATTAAAAATGCTAAACGTGGTGAATATGCATCTAAATTAGTTACACATGATATTGTTACAAAGAAAATAGAACAACATGATTATAATGGTTATAATGATTGGGCATCTTTTGTGCATACAAGTGATTTTCCAGCAACTCCATATTCTGATGTGGATATAGCATCAGCTATGATGAAACGAACTTCTCTTGCACCATCTGAGTATAAAGTAACTGATGGTGCTTCTTTGCAAACATTTACTGATAGTTCAGTTTCATTTTATCCAAAACATTCACAAATGTTTGCACAAACTCCCGGACATAAATATGATAACCAAGCAGAACTTTGGAAGTTGCAACGTGCTGGACAAATGTCATTATATGATGGTTACACAATGCAGATTCAATGTGCGGGATTGCCTATGTTAAGAGTTGGACATATAGTTAAAGTATTAGTTGCATCAACAGAGGGAACAAGTAGTGGAAAAGAAGATATTGGAACAGATAAGTTTTTAAGTGGTACTTACATGGTCACAGCTATACGACATATAATTACAAAAGATGGTTATCGAATGAATGTGGAAGTTTCAAGAGATGGTCTTGGAGCAATGCCTGAGGGAAGATTGAAAAAGGGAGAAGTTAAATAAATATGACTGACATGAATAAAACACATTATAATAGACCCGGACCTAGTGGTGAACTATATGGTTCGTTTGTTTGGTGGCAGGGTGTTGTAGAAGATAAAATGGATCCTCTATATCTTGGAAGATGTCGTGTTCGTATTCTTGGTTATCATACAGACGATAAAACAGAAATACCAACTGAAGATTTGCCTTGGGCTATGCCAATGCAACCAATTACATCAGCTGCTATGAGTGGTGTTGGTACAACTCCATTGGGTCCTGTTGAAGGGACATGGGTTGTTGGTTTTTTTCGTGATGGTGAAAATGCACAAGAACCCGTTATCATGGGAACATTTGGTGGTAGACCAGAGAAAGGTCCTGATCCATCTAAAGGCTTCAATGATCCATTTGGTAAATATCCATTGAGTAATTATGTTGATAGATATCAAACAAATCCAGATGGATCAGAACAACGTGATGAAGAAACTGGTGAAAGAATAATTAGCAAAAGTGGTGAACCAGATACAAATCGACTTGCTCGTGGAAATCTTACTATGCCACTTGGTACTGAAAATGGTGAGAACCATGAATCGTTAGAATGGAAACGAGAGTCCAGACAAGTGAGTGTAGCAAAAGCATTGGCTGCTGATATGTCAACATCTATCCCTAACGCTGCTGATGTTTTTTATTGGGGAGATGGTGATACTGATAAGATTGAATATTATTGGAATGAACCAAATCCAAGATATGGCGGAATATCACTTAATGATGATGAATTTGAAACATCAACATCTTCATGTTATCCATTTAATCATGTAAGACAATCAGAAGCTGGTCATGTTGAAGAATGGGATGATACACCAGGTGCAGAACGATTACACAGATACCATTCATCGGGAACATTTGAAGAAATACAAGCAGATGGTACAAGAGTTGTTAAAGTTCAGGGTGAAGATTATGAGATTGCGTGTGAGGGAAAAAATGTTCTTGTTAAAGGTGAATGTAATATTACAGTAACAGGCAATTCTCGTATATTAACTGAAGGTAATGTAACTCAACAAATTTATGGTGATTACCATTTAAATGTGGGTGGTGATATGCGAGTCAAAGTTGGTAAGAGCATGGTTCAAGAAATACTGGATCAACGAAAAGTTAAAGTTGGTAAAAATGATGATTTAACTGTTGGAGTAAGTCAAATTCATAATATTGGGAAGAATTGTGAAATACAAGTTGGTGTTGATTATGCACAAGCTGCTGGAGGTAATTGGACTGCCACAGCACCCAATTGTGGAATTACAGGGACAAGTGGTACACAGATTGTTGGAACAGTTACTTGTGATATTATTGGTGCGAAAGTTGGTTTAAGTTCAGCAATAATAACTAAGATTGCATCTGATGTTCTTATTTCTGTTGCGGCACCGACAGAAAATCATAAAGTTGGATTATATAATTGTGCAACATTAACAACTTGGACTGTAACGGCTACTGGTGCTTTTGCTCTTACTGGGATAGTTGCTGGAAAAGTCACGGCTGGTAAAGGGCTGGCGGTTACTGCTGGTCTTGGAATGAAAATAACTGCTAGTCTAGCAATAAAGGCTACAGCTGCACAAATCTATTTGAATTAGGAGAATACATGGCAGGTTGTGGTGTTAGTGTAAATTTAAGTGCAATAGAATCTAGTATAACTGCACATATTGGTAAGATAACTGGTATTGCTGGTATGGCAGGTTTACCATTTGTTACTGCTGGATTATTAGCCGGTATGGCAGCTTCTAATGGAAATTATTTAGCTGCTCTTAATATTGTAATAAACACAGATGGTATGCTTGATGCCGCATGGAGTGGTATGCAGGAAGGATTTAGTGAACTAGTTGGAGCAGCTGGTGATGCAGGTGTTTCTGTATTAAGTGATGATTATTTAAACAGTATTGGTATAATATCAAGTGGTAATCTTGCTGCTCCTATAGATACAACGAGTAAGTTTCTTAACGCTGTTAATCCTGGAGATCCTGGTTTTATAGGACCTATAGAAGCAACTTTTGCTGAAAAGTTAACTTCAACAGTAAATGAGTGGGGCAGTAAAGTCACAAATTTTGCAGAAAGCACAGGTCTTAGTAATTTAAGTGGTTATGTTAATATAAATGCTTTGGATTTGGCTAAATCATCAATTGGAATGGGTGCATCATTTGACGAATGTGATTTTGGTGTAAGTGGTATTGGTAATTATTTTTCTGATCCTGCAACTGGTGCTGTTAAGTTATTAAGTAATTATTCGCCGAAACTTGGTGATACGTCAATGCCAAGTCCTGTTACAAAACTTGGTATGAGCACAACTGAATATTTTGCTATGCAGGCTTCAGCAAAAGTTACTATATTGGGCGAACAAGTTAGTTTGAAAAGTGTTTATAACTTTATTGTTCCAGATGAAGTAACCAATTTAACGTCAATCGCACAAAGTAATATAAGTGCTGTTACAGGTCATCTCGACAAAATTAAATCACCAGCAAAGGGTGCGTATGGTGAAGGAGTAAGACGATTAGCAAATGGACAAACAGTAGTAGAAAATCAAGCATCAGCAATTGCGAGGCTTAAAGAAACTATGACAGGCAGAATGCCTGCGACTGAATATTCTAGTTTATCTATATCATTTAGTACATAAGGAGATATTATGGCAATTACATGGACAGAAGGATTAGAACCACCGAAAGAGTCACAACCATCAAGTTATCGTGCTCTGGCAGAATCAACACGAAGAGCAGTAAACTATCTTCAAGGAACTGCTGGTTCGGCCAATCCTTTAGAAACTTATATTACATTTTTAACAGGAATTTATAGTGTATCTATTGCAGATGGTGGTTCTGGTTATTTAAACCCACCAGTAGTTGCGATTCATTCTTTGGGGAGCTCTGGAGGATCAGGAGCAATTGTAACTGCTACTATTAGTAATGGTGTAGTAAATGCACTTACTTTGTCTGCTACTGGTTCTGGTTATTCAAAAATTGCAGCTGGTGCTAGTAAAACATTGACTTCTCCCGGTATATCATTTACGGGTATAGATGTTCGTTTTACTTTTACAGATGATGATATTAATATGACCACTCATGTATTTACAAAGACTGCACATGGTATGTCTAATGGTGATCGTATTCATCTAACATCAGATAATAGATTGCCATATGGATTATATGAAACAGATGATATTGGTAATGTTTATGGAAATCCAGATTTTTATGTGATAAATGTTACGACAGATACATTTCAATTGTCTAAAACTTCTGGTGGAACATTTGTTAAGATAAGACCACGCGATGCGATTGCTGAAGCAATTATATCAACTGATGTACCAGAAGGAGAACCATTAAGTAACTATGTTGTTGGTGTAAACATAACAGATGGTGGATGGGAATATACAACAGTACCAACTGTTACATTTTCAGCACCTCCAGACGGTGGTACTATAGCAACTGGTACTGCAATTATAAAAGATGGTTATATTGATGATATAGAAATGATTAGCGGTGGTACAGGATATACTTCAACACCAACTATTACATTTAATGGAGGACATGGAACTCATAGTGTAAGAAATGGTGGTGGTGCAAAAGGAGTTACTGGTCTTGGTCATGGTGCTACGGCTAAACCAATTACAGATTCTTCTGGTGTTGTTACTGGAATAACAATGTTGACAAGTGGTGGTGGAACAGGAGCTACAGCTACAGCATCTAATGTTGGTGATAGTGTTGCGTCTACATCTGGTTTATCTGGTGGGTCTGGATATAGTTCAGCACCAACAATTTCGTTCACGGGTGGTGATGGTACAGGAGCTGCAGCTACTGCAACTGAATCTGGTGGTGCTATAACTGGTATTACAATTACATCGGGTGGTTCTGGATATACATCTGCTCCAACGATGGCTTTTTCTGGAGGTGGTGGAACTGGTGCAAGTGCTACTGCCGTATTAGAAGTTCATCCATATATAACATCTGTTGCAATCACTGCTGGTGGTTCTGGATATGAAACTGCACCAACTGTTACATTTTCAGATCCTTCAAGTGGAACTACAGCAACTGGTACTGCTACAGGTTCTAATGGTGCTATAACTGGTATTACTATAACAAATGCTGGGTCTGGATATAGTACATTACCAACAGTTACATTTTTTGGTGGTGGTCGATATATTAATCCAACTGTTGACATTAGAAGTGGAGGCAGTACGACATCAACTGGTACTGGTGCTACAGCAACTTGTACACTAGAAGCAGCTGCAGTAAAAACTTCAACTGTAACTGCTGGTGGAACTGGATACTCATCTTTACGATCATTATCTGATAAAGCAACTGCTGTTAGTACAGCACCTATATCTACAGATAAAGCAGTTGCAGTTGCTGAGTCTGCACAAATGGCAACTTGGATGATTAACAATGGTGGGTCTGGATATAGTTCAGCACCAACAGTTTCGTTTTCTGGAGGAGGAGGATCTGGAGCAGCTGGTACTGCTTCTGTATCTAATGGAAGTGTGACTTCTGTATCTATTACAAGTGGTGGGTCTGGATATAGTTCAGCACCAAGTATATCATATTCTGGTGGCGGTGGTAGTGGTGCTAGTGGAACTGTAATTTTATCGGGGAGTGCTGTATCATCTGTACAAATAAGCAACTTGCCAACTGCATGGGAGAGTGCTGGATATTCAGCAGCAGATATAGGGACTGTTAAAGCAGTTGTTGATGTATTTATCACAAAATGTACTGAAGCAGAAAATGCAATTGCTTCTCTACTTGCACAGATTAGCACATCATCAGTTGGAAACTTCTTAGAACATAATGAGATGATGTGTGGTTTACAAGATGCACGACAAGACCCATATAAAAAAGCATTCCATGATATAATGTCAGATGTTAATGTTATGGAACAGATAAAAGATTCAGCTGGTGTCCCATATGAGAATTATCATTTAAAGTTATTTAGTACGTTATTTCTTGGTGATGATGCAATCAATACTTGTATGGCACATCTATACATCAATCCATTATCTGCTGGAACATATGATGCATTAAATATTCAGGCAGCTATAAATGCCGCAAGTTCTAATGCAACGACATTAGCTGCAAATGTTACCACAGTCAAAGCACCGTTGGAAGTATGGGTATCTAATGTTAGTGGTGATGTTGGTGCATTTAATACGTTGAGAACTAATGATGAAGCAGAATTAGCTACAGCAGAAGCATTTCTTGATTATTGGTTGAAGGGACAAAAATACGTGGGATATTGGGTTGGTGATTATACAAAATTCATGTTTACAGATGTAACAGGCTCACGGCTTGGAAGTCAAATTTTATCAGATAAAGACAATGGGTATATTTAACTTAGGAGAAAATAAATGCCATTAGTAGCAAGAGTTACCGATTTACATAAGACAGGTCATCCATGCGCCCCAGTTGCACCATTAGCTCCTCCAACGGGAAATGCAACTGTATATGCTAATTTTAAGTTGATGAGTAGATTGGGTGATTGGGATGTACCACACACAATTTTAGTTCCATGTCCACCTTCTGTTTGTTGTGTGCCTCATGCAGTGCCACTTCTTCATGGTTTTCCAAAAGTAATGACAGTTATGAAACCACAATCTCATGTTGGTTCGGCAATTGATTTAGGTGCTATGATTCAGGGTTCACCAACTGTTTATGCCGCTGGTTCTGCATGGAATCCACAGGGCAATGCTGGTGGTGATAGTCTGGCTGATGTTGGAGCAGGATCTAAGTATGATGGTGGAGCAGCAGACATGGGACCTTCAGAATTTTGAGCAAATTACAATATTTTACGAATTTTTCACACGGTACACGCTGATGTCTTACTATTATACATACTACTACAATAGACACATAGGAGAACACTATGTCAGACTACTCAGAAACGACACAACTGAGAACACGGTGTACAATACTAGAATCACAAATAGAAGTATTACAAACCAAGAACGCAGAGTTACAAAGACGACTAGAACAACTGGAAAACTCGTCAATACCCAAGTATAAAGAGATACCAAACGTAGGCAAGTTTCCAGTAGACTACTCAACATTACAAGACGATGGAAGTTTTCAATGTTGAATTTCGTTAATAAACCATATAACGAATTACACGATATGAGCATAACAATGACACAACTTTTAGCACAACTACTAGCAGCAAGTATGGGCATTATGGCATTGATGGTAATTTGCTATGGACTCGTAAAATTAATCTTTAGGGAGAAGTAAAATGTCAGACATTAAACCAATTGGCTTCAAACCAGATGGATCACATATCAGCAAAGGGGCTATTGCCATTGTTATCTGCATACTCATTGGAACATACTGTATTTTTTCTGAGGCACCATTTGGAACACCAAAAGTAGATCATAAGATGACGATAACCAAAGACATGGGGGATAAATAATGGAATCTGCCATGTTGGTTTTATTACTCACGTTGGCAGCAGTATTGACATATCTCTTATTTTCTCCAACATCTATCATCGGTCCCACACTTGACAGAATGTGGCAAAAGAAAGACGATAAATGGACAGGAGAAGATATTGGTGAATCACCATTCAAGATACAAGAGGGTACACCATTTACACCCTCACTAGAAGAAACATTTGATGATCCAGAAGTACCAAACAGACCATCAAAACGTAAAAAACGTAAGACAGGCTCTAATCCAAACACAGGTCCCGTTAAACGAAAGAAACGTACTTATAGGAGAAAACAAAAAAAATGAAAATACTACTATTCGTTCCATTCTTACTGGGTAACTCAGCAAGTGCCATGGCTGGAATTGCTGGACTCATTGGTATTATTGCCATGATTGCTATATGCATTGGTGTTATATGGGGAGT
>Ga0315316_10002436_pt1 | contig 13367 bp, 12 predicted proteins | sample M160m3416metaG_FD_203702 | JGI IMG/M metagenome (GOLD analysis project Ga0315316, IMG submission 203702) | Ammonia-oxidizing marine archaeal communities from Monterey Bay, California, United States - M1 60m 3416 | ecosystem: Environmental > Aquatic > Marine > Intertidal zone | place: USA...
AATGAGATCATAATACAGCCGCTTGATCAGGATATGAAGGTCCGCCCGCGGCGACGGTTTGATTCCCTCCTTCTCCAGGCGCGCGAGGACAAAGCGATCGATCGGATTCCGCACCCATTGTGCATCCTTCACCTCCGGCAGCATCCCCGGGGCCAAGGGAAGATACGCCCAGTGCTGCTCAAACTCGGCTCCAGAGGCCACCCAGTCTTTCAACTTCCCGATCTCGTCCGCACTCAGAGGGTCCCCCTTCGAAGGCATGACCTCGTCGGGATCGTCACTCGTGATCCGGCGAATGATTTCACTCTTGTCGAGATGTCCGGGGACCACCGCGGAGGCCCCGGACTTCTGCTCTTTCAAGAGACTATCCAAGCGGTCGAGACGGAGGCCCCCTTTCTGCTTATCAGGCCCGTGACATTCCAAACACCTCTGTGCGAAGAGCGGTTGGATATCGGTCGCAAACCTGATCTTATCCGCGGCGACCGCCCAGTTGGCCGAGCCGAAAACGGCGACAACAACGATAGAGAATGTCGTCCGGCAGCTCATCGATCTCACTTCGTCGCTAGAATGTCGCAATCTAGGACTTGGGGATTCCAATGCCAAGCACCGAAGCCCTCAATCCCAAGTGATTACCTTATCGAGATTGAGGAGGAGCCGTGCCGTGGTCGTCTATGCCGCCAGGTCCTCGGGAGAAGCCCCTCCCGAATGCGCAGTTCGGGAGACAGTGTCTGCGGGCCTGTCGCCTGGCCGAAGCAGGAGTTCGTTACCTTCAGGTCAACTATACCGACAGCACCGACAATCCGCGCTGGGATCAACACAGCAACCTGGCCAAACACACCGAACACGCCCACGCCGTTGATCAAACGAATCCACCAACCCGTCCCGAAGCATGGAATCGATCACCTTTCCGTCCCCCCATCTTGATCCCCGTGCGAGAGCGCGGCAGCAGATGTGGCGCGTTGCTCATCGACTCCATCCCACTACACAGAACGGGGGGTTCTGTGCGCAGAAGTGGCACAGTCGAGGTATACCACGGCCTAGAGTCCTACAATAGTAGAGCCAAAGTGGCGGAGAGGGTGGGATTCGAACCCACGGTAGGGTATAAGCCTACGCACGATTTCGAATCGTGTGCCTTAAACCGGACTCAGCCACCTCTCCGCTTGGCGGACGGCAACCTAAGGGCGGCCGCGTTGCCATGTAAAGGGAGATTCCCACCCTCCTCCCGCCAATCAGAGGTATTTGCTGCGATTCTCTTGTCTCCTTCTCCCGCTGCACCGAGAGTGAGCTGTGCTTCGATTCCTCTTCTTGCTGGTCCTACTTCCTGCCGCCCTCCCGGCCCAGCAGTCCACCCGGAACCAACCGAAACCCTGGCCGTGGGAGTTCAAGGGCAAACCGGTGGGCCTGAAGATCTCCGATGACACCCCTGACGGAACCCGGATTGTGACTACCCGGCACTTCCGCATGACCGCAGAGACCAAGATCGCGCGACAGGACCTCGCCCGGTTCGCCAGGGTAATGGAGTCCGTTCCCCAACTTATCCGGGCTCATCCCCTTCCGCTATGGGCTCCCCACCAGAAGGACGTCATCGAAATAATCCTCTGCAAGGACGAGGACAGTTTTGTCCGGGCGGGCGGCGACGAAGGCGCGGTGGGCTGGTGGGACGGGCGTCGCGGGCAGGTCCTCATCCGCGCTGACTACTTCCTTGCTCCTCCGCAACCGGGAAATTCCCGGCTGCAGGCGCGACCGGACCAGGGCCTCCTTGTCCACGAACTCGTCCACATGGGCATGGCTAAAATCCTCTGGCGCCTGCCTCCCTGGTTCACGGAGGGAGTGGCCGAATACTTCTCCGTGTGCCACCAGGGCGACGGCTGGTATCTCTTCCGGGATCTTGAAAGCCTCATCCGAGACCACCTGCGTCATGCCATCAGCAGGAACAAGGAGGGAGAGAAGTTCCACCTCATTCCCGTCGCCGAGATCCTCAGGCTCGATCATGCTGGCTGGCTCAAGACCTCGCAGAACCAGTTCGACGGTAATGCCTACCTTCCCTACGCCACCGCCCTTCTCCTGGTCCACTATCACTTCCACGGCGGAGCAGATCGCCGGGCAAGGACCTCTGTTCACCTTTCCAGCCTGCCGAAACTTTCTACGGCAACCCCTGCCTTTCCCACCGAAGAGGCCAATGTGATCCAGAAACGCCTCGTCAAATACTGGTCCTCACGGGGCCTGCAGCTGGCCTTCGGTGAACAGTAGACACTCACCGCGTTTCCAGAGCACAACCCGGGACCGGCAAGTAGCTGCCACACTCAACATCAGCCCCCGGCCGCTTTGACCGTGTTGCTCATGAGAAAAGCAATGGTCATGGGGCCCACTCCGCCGGGCACCGGCGTGATGGCGTGGCACTTGGGAGCCACTTCGTCGTATGCCACATCCCCGACCAGCCGAAATCCGCGCTTCTTCGACGAGTCCTCCACCCGGTTGATCCCCACGTCGATTACGACCGCACCGTCCTTGACGAAATCCGCGGTGACGAATCCGGGTTTACCGATCGCAGCCACCAGGATATCGGCCTGCCGGCACACCGCAGCCAGTTCCCTGGTGCGGGAGTGGGCCACCGTCACGGTGGCATTGACTCCCTTTCCCATGAGAAGCAGGGCCATCGGTTTACCCACGATCATGCTGCGCCCGATCACCACCGCGTTGGCCCCACTCGTTTCGATCCCGGCCTTTTCCAGCAAATGGATGCATCCCTGCGGCGTGCAGGGAACAAACCCGCTTTCATCCTCCATGACGAGCTTGCCAGCATTGACGGGGTGGAAGCCGTCCACGTCCTTCCGGGGATCAAGGAGGCGGATGATCTCCTCCTCATTAATATGGGGCGGAGGCGGGGACTGCACCAGGATCCCATGAATGGCGGGATCCTCATTGAGATCACGAACCACCTGCAGCACTTCCTCCTGGGTCGTTTCCGTCGGCAACTCGATCTTACGAGAGTGGATTCCAAGTTCGCCGCAGGTCTTCACCTTGGAATTCACGTAAACATGGGAAGCGGGATCATCCCCGACAATCACAACCGCCAGTCCCGGGATCACTCCTCTTGACTGAAGGATTCCCGCCTTTTCCCGGCACCCAGCCAGGACTTCAGCGGCGATTTCTTTTCCGTTGAGAATGGTCATAGGTTGGCAGATCGAGATCGTCGACTTCGGCGCGCATCATGCTTTCGGCCTCCATACGCTTCGATTCGAAGGCATCGTCATCCAGCTTCCGCGGGACATCAAGCAGCTCGTCAAAAATGATGGTGAGCTTGCTGAAGGGTAGTGGAATGACGAAACGATCCCAGGTCTTGAGGCGGATCGCCCGGCTGTAGTGCACGTGAACTCCCATCACCGGAGCACGGGTCACCTGAGCCAGTTTTATCAAACCCGAACTCAGTCGGTAGCGCGGACCCCGCGGACCGTCGGGGGTCACCGCCACATCCAGACCCTTGCGCACCGCCTGCACCATTTCCCTCAGGGCTTCCGATCCCCTCCGCGAACTGGATCCTCTCACGGCCTCCAGTCCCACCACCCTGGCCACCCCTGCGAGGGCTGCCCCGTCGTGGCTCGCGCTGGTCAGGACCACGCCCTTCCGCCAGCGGAAGATGCGCCTGCGGGACATCAGGGTCCCGGCGATGCGACTGTGCCAGATGCACCAGATGCGCGGGGAGCTGTTTTTGGCGCGATCGGTGAATCCGCACCGATCCACCACCTCCATGCGGAGAGTCACGGCGAAGAACCGCATCATCCAGCCCACCAAAGACCCCAGGGCCCGCATCTTCCAGCTGGTCCGGATTTCCCGTTCCTTCTCCTTGTTCTTCATCGGTCAGAAACTGCCTTCCTTCAACGATTCCACCAGCCGGTCCTTCCGCTCCCTGACTCCCCTGCTCCGGCAGGCCATCCAATAGACCGCCGCGTTTCTTCCGGGGAGCCGCCCGCGCCGGAGGATCCCAGGTTGAACACGGCCATCTGCGTGCGTAACGCCCCGTTCCCAGTTTTCCACACCGATGAAGTACATGTTCCCCGCCCACGACGATTGAAGGGGGGCGCCGGGCAGGTGACAAGCACGATGAGGCAACAAAGAAGCGGGGGGCCGCAGTCACCATGGATTAACCTGCCGTGAGTCACAAAACTGCCCTCCTTTCCATATTTTGTGATTTGATCTCACCGCATCCTCATGATTTGTTCCCTCAGGCAATGGACGGATTTGATGACAGAGCCTGCCAGGCCTCGACCAATCGCCTGAACGTGGGCGAAATGGAAGATCCCGACGTGGTGGGCAGCGGCCGCTCGGCCGATCGTGGTGAGAAACTGCGGATGGGGTTCAAGTTCTTCGGGAGAGACGGCCGGAACATCATCGACCGCGCGTCCTTCCAGCCATTCGGATACCAAACCGCCATCACGGTGGATTCCTCCCGGATCGTTGCCCTGGACGAGGAAGACAAACACCCAGGGAACGCTGACTTCCAAACCTCCCCATGAACAAGGAAATTACGCTCCCCCGCGAAATCAGTGCCATCCAGATTCCATCTGGTGACACCATCTCCCTTCCGACCGGCACCGTGGTGGTGATTACTCAGAATCTCGGAGGCACCTATACGGTGGCTACCTCGGCCGGACTGGCCCGCATCTCTTCCGATGATGCCGATGCCCTCGGAATCGATCAGGCCGACACGGAGGAAAAATCCCGGGGAGACGAGCGGATGAAGGAAGCCCCGGTCGCCGATCAGGTCTGGCATCAGCTCAAGCAGGTCTACGATCCCGAAATTCCCGTCGACATCGTCAACCTTGGACTGGTCTACGACTGCACGGTGGACGATGAAGACGGCAAGGACGTAGTGTTCATCAAAATGACCCTTACCGCCCCTGGCTGCGGGATGGGCCCAGCCATCGCAGCTGATGCACAGGCTCGCATCATGACGATCGACCAGATTGACGACGCCCGGGTGGAACTGGTCTGGGATCCTCCCTGGAATCAGGAAATGATCTCCGAAGAGGGTAAGATGAAGCTCGGGATGATTTGATCTCCCGGGCGGATGGGGCAGTCCGGACTTCCCCCTTGCCAAAGATCCGGATTCCCCCTAGCTTCCCGTCCCCCCACCCCGAACCGCCAAATCCCATGTCCAAGCACAACAGCCTGAAAATCAGCGGTGGCGCCATCGGCAAGCGCTCGGTCCTCAAGCGCTTCGAGCGCATCAAGCTCCTCAAGGAGCGCGATCAGTGGAAAGAGGGCCAGAGCCCCATCGGCCTGCCGAAAACCAAGTCCGAGGACTAGGGCAGCTTTCCATTCATATTTCGAATTTCGAGAAAGGCGGAACCGGAGGGTTCCGCCTTCTCTGTCCCGCATTCCGTCATGATTTCCGAAGGTACCCGCCTGAACAAGTTTCTCGCCTCCTGCGGGATCGGCTCCAGACGTGCCTGCGACACTCTCATTCAGGAAGGCGGCGTGACCCTCAATGGGCAGGCCTGCACCAACCCAGCCACCCGCGTAAAGGACGATGATGTCGTGCGGTTCGACGGAAAACGGGTTTCTCCACGGCAGACCACCACCATCCTCTTCAAGAAACCACGCGGCTACGTCTGTTCCAAGCAGGACGAACTGGGCCGGGCCACCATCTACGAACTTCTTCCCCCCAAGTTTCAACACCTTAATCACGTTGGTCGTCTCGATCGCGATTCGGAAGGCCTCCTTGTGCTGACCAACGACGGCGAACTGGCCAACCGACTCACCCATCCAAGCAACAGGGTCGAAAAGGAATATCGGGTGACCCTCACCGCCTCGGTCGATCATCGTGACCTGAAAAAACTCATCGACGGAGTTCATACTCCGGAGGGCCACGCCCGCGCCAAGTCTTTCAAACGACTCTCGCCCCGCCGCGTTTCCATCGTCCTCGAGACCGGACTCAAGCGCCAGATCCGTGAAATGTTCAAAACACTCGGCAGCCAGGTTGACAAGCTCTTCCGCATCCGCATCGGGCGCCTCACCGACCCGGACCTGCCCCTCGGTCGGTGGCGCCACCTGGAACGCCACGAAACCGAAATGCTCAGTCTCGATCCACCCCGCCATTCCTGATCCCGCGCCCTTCCTTGCAACCAACCGCCCCGTCGAGTAAACAACCACTCACACCGAGCTCCCAGTCAGCCATGAGCAAGAAGATTGAAAGCCATCTCATCGAAGAAAGGGTCTTCAAACCCTCGAAGGAATTCTCCAAGAAGGCCCGCATTTCCAGCATGGCACAATACCGGCGAATGTACAAGGAGTCGATCGATAAACCCTCCGTCTTCTGGGCGCGGGAGGCCAGGGAACTGCACTGGCAGAAGCGCTGGAAGAAGGTCCTCGAGTGGAAGCCCCCCTTTGCGAAATGGTTCACCGGAGCCCGTCTCAACGTCTGTGAGAACTGCGTGGACCGCCACCTGACCAACGGCCGCAGGAACAAGGCTGCCATCATCTGGGAAGGAGAACCGGGCGACAAGCGGGTTCTTACCTACCAGCAGCTCCACCGGGAGGTCTGCCGCTTCGCGAACATACTGGAGGCAAACGGCATCAAGGCCCGGGATCGCGTACTGGTCTACATGCCCATGGTGCCGGAGGCGGCTATTGCCATGCTGGCCTGTGCCCGCATCGGAGCCGTGCATTCCGTCGTGTTCGGTGGCTTTTCGGCCGAATCCATCGTGGACCGCCTTGAGGACTCGGGGGCCACCGCGGTGATCACCGCGGATGGTGGCTACCGACGCGGCAAGGTCGTTGAACTCAAGAAAAGCGTTGATGAGGCCCTCGGGAAGTACAAGGGCGTCAAGCGCTGCATCGTCTACCAGCGCACCGGGGAGAAAGTGAACATGCGGCGCGGCCGGGACGTGTGGTGGCACAAGGAAGCCGAAAAGGTATCCGCTTCCCATACTGCGAAGGGATTCGACAGCGAACATCCGCTCTTCATTCTCTATACCTCCGGATCCACCGGAAAACCAAAAGGGATTCTCCACACCGGCGGCGGCTACCTGGTGGGAACCTACACCAGCTGCAAGTACATCTTCGACATGCAGGACGACGACATCTACTGGTGCACGGCCGATGTAGGCTGGATCACCGGTCACTCCTACATCGTCTTCGGCCCGCTGGCCAATGGAGTGACCCAGGTGATGTATGAGGGAGCACCCAACTATCCCGACTTCGGCCGTTTCTGGAATATCGTGCAGGAGTATGGAGTGACCACCTTCTACACTGCTCCTACCGCCATCCGGGCTTTCATCAAGGCCGGTGACAAGTTCCCCGATGCCTACGATCTTTCCTCCCTGCGACTGCTCGGGACGGTAGGCGAACCCATCAATCCCGAAGCGTGGATCTGGTATCATGAGAAGATCGGAGCGGGCCGCTGCCCGATCGTCGATACCTGGTGGCAGACGGAAACCGGTGCCATCATGATCTCTCCACTGCCCGGATGCACTCCCACCAAACCGGGCACGGCCACCCTGCCGTTCTTCGGAGTGGATGCCGCCATCCTCGATGAGGAAGGCAACGAATGCCAGGCCGACGAGGGCGGCAAACTCGTCATCCGTAAACCGTGGCCTTCCATGCTGCGTACCATTTACGGCGACAAGGGCCGCTACCGCAAAACCTACTGGAACGATTACAGGGGCATCTACACCGCGGGTGACGGTGCCCGCACCGACAAGCAGGGAAACTTCTGGATCGTGGGCCGGCTAGATGATGTCCTCAACGTCTCCGGGCACCGCCTCGGCACTGCCGAAGTAGAGAGCGCCCTGGTGGCTCACCCGGACGTGGCGGAAGCCGCGGTTGTGGGCCGTCCCCACGAAATCAAGGGACAGGGGATCGCGGCCTTTGTCACCCTCAAGGAGGGCGTGAAGGTAACTGCGGCCACGGAGAGGAATCTCAAGGCGCATGTCACCAAAGCTATCGGGGCGATCGCCCGCCCTGACGAAATTCACCTGACCCCCGCTCTGCCCAAGACCCGCTCCGGGAAGATCATGCGCCGTATCCTCAAGGAACTGGTGGCCACTGGAGGAGTAACCGGGAATATCACGACTCTCGAGGATTTCAGCGTGGTCAGCAACCTGCAGAAGAATTTGAGTAAATAATTTTACGTTGCCCAGCAGACCGCAGCCGACCAGCATCCCACCCCCTCAACGATGACCCAAACCCATTATCTCTTCTGGCGAATAGCACGGACTTTCGGCATTTCGATGAGGCAGCGTCATGCGACCCACGCCGCGACCGAAGTTCATCTCTTGCGGGAAGCTGAGGAAATCCTGGGGCGCCTTGTCTGGGCAGAGGTCGAAGGAATCGAGGACCTCTCGGTGGAATACTGGAACCTGCGCAAACTCACCAAGAGTTACGGGGAGCTCTCGCATCAAATCGAATCCGCCAACGTCAACCTGTCGGACTACAACGAGCACCGGACAGAACTGCTCGGCATGGTTGTTGACAGCTCCAAGGACCTGGTGGAAGAACAGACTGCTCTGGCCGCAAAAAGCGAACGACTCAAATCCGAGCGTGAAGCAATCGTGTCCGAGGCCCGCGCGGTCAAGCGGCGCCATGACGGCATCAAGGCCAAACTCGAAGTCCTCGTCGATGAGGACGACCAACACTCTCCGAAAATCGAGGCCTCCAGACAGGAACTCCTCAATCTCAAGACGCGGTTCAAGGAACTGCGCGACCACCGCGATGCCCTGATCGTCAAGATCGATTCGGTCGAAAACACCCTTAGGGACATTGATGCCCGTATCGAAGAGCGGCGCTCCGAGATGCGGGACGAAGCTCTGGACAACTACCAGAACATTGGGAAGGCCAATCAGAACCTCTCCAGCAACCGTGCGGAGATGGGCTCCCTGGAGAGTGAAATGATCATTCTCTACTCGGAAATCGGTCGCTACGTCCTCGTTAACCACCACAATCCCTCCTTTGCCAAAATCGCCTCAAATCACCGCAGTCTCCTCAATCAGATGTCCGCCCTCACCCTTTCGATCACGCTGAACAATCGGCTTAGCGGACGCACGAACGCCAAGACGAAACAGAGCGACAAGAGCTAATGGACGCGGGAGCCTTCTGGCTGGCTCGAACGGACACCAGGGCATTGGGTCACTTCCCTGTATTGGCCTCGGCCAGCCTTTCAAGCAGGATTCCGTGCAGGCCTCCGAATCCTCCGTTGCTGAGGATCGCCACCACATCGCCTGCCGCGGCCTCGGCCACAACATGCCCTGCTATCTCCTCCACGGTGGGGAGGTAGACTCCCTGCCCTCCCCCCGCGTCGATGTCACGCACGAGCTGTTCAGGGTCCAGCCGCTCCTCCTTCGCAAACTTTTCCGGATCCGCGATGGCGGGGATCACCGCACGGTCGGCACTGGCCAGTGCATCCGCCAGCTCGGACTGGAAAATGTTGCGCCTGGTGGTGTTGGAACGCGGCTCGAAGACCACCCAGAGTCGGGCGTCGGGATAGCGTTGCCGCAGAGCCTGCACCGCGAGCCTGATCGCAGTAGGATGATGGGCGAAATCATCAATCACCCTGACCCCACGCACCTCTCCGCGCAGTTGCTGGCGGCGGGCTATGCCCTCAAAGCTCGCAAAGGCACTGCGAACCTCATCGGACCTCAGTCCCGCAAACATCCCCCCAGCCACCGCCATGGCAGCATTGCGCACATTGAACTCACCCACCATGGGAATGGTGTAACGCTCGTCTACCAGAGTGAAACTGCTGCCATCCGGGTCGTAGGAAACATCCTCGATCCTCATGTCGCAACGCTTCCCGAATCCAAGTGTGCGCACCGGACAGGGAGCCCCCTCGATCACATCCAGGACATTGCAATCATCCCCATTGACTACCGCCAACCCGCCACCAGGAACAATGTTCAGGAATCGCCGGAAGGTCAGCTTGATCTCGTCCAGGGAGTCATAAATGTCCGCGTGATCAAATTCGATGTTGTTGATGATGACGAACTCGGGGAGGTAGTGCAGGAACTTCGAGCGCTTGTCGAAGAAAGCCGTGTCGTATTCGTCGCCTTCCAGAACGTTGAGCTCGGAATCCGTGAAGCATGCCCCACGCCCCAGGTTGCCCGGGATCCCTCCGATCATGTAGCCGGGCTCGCGACCGGCCGACTGCAGAACCCAGGTCAGGATCGCGCTGGTAGTGGTCTTGCCGTGCGTCCCTGTTACCACGAAATTCCGCTTTCCGCGCAAAAACTGATCCTTCAGAACTTCAGGCAGGCTCTGATATAGAAGTTTCCGATTGAGAGCCTCCTCCGCCTCTTCGTTGCCGCGACTGATCGTATTCCCGATGATGATGACATCCGCGCTCTCCGGGATGTTCGATGCGCGATAGCCTTCCACGATTTCCACCCCGCTTTCCTCAAGGAAGGTGGACATGGGAGGATAAATGCGCTCATCGGATCCTGTCACCGTGATCCCCCGCTCTTTCATGGCAGCAGCCACCGCCCCCATCGCCGTCCCACAAACACCAATGAAATGATAGTGATTTTTCTCAGCCATTTGTCATCGGCGAATCATCCCGCATCCCGCCTTGCCCATTCAACATCAAACATCCGGAATCCTCAAAACCCCGGCGCTGCCACCGTGGCAATATCCAGTTCTTCGCGGCGGCGCTCCAGAATGCGGTCCGCTGTTTCACACACCATCTCTTCCAGCAGATTTCGAAGATGACTTCCCTTCCGGTAGTCCGCGGGAGCGATGTGCTTCACACGGTCAGCGTGCGCACACAACTTGTAACACTTCAGAAAGCTGCGCCCGCTAGGATCCTGGGGATTGTAGACCGCGATGGCGTGTCCGCCATTCCTCTTCATTACCGTGAAACAGGGAACGTCAGTGGGGCCGTCACCCACGTAGATCATGTTCTCGAACGGAATGGGCCGCAGTTCAGGCGGCATGTGATCATTCACGTCATCCTCGTGCTTGAGCAGACCCTTGTTGATCCGGAAGAGAAACTGCGTCTTGGTGGTATGCGAGATGGTGCGCTTGGGAAAACTGATGTGTCCTTCATGATCCTCGCCGAATTCGCAGCCGAAGATAGCCGTCATCTTACCCGCCAGGCTACTTCCCTCCAGCAGGGTCTTGAGACCCGACGAGATGATATAGTGTTCGATGGCGACTCCCGCGGCGTGATGCTCGGGGCGCAGAACCGCGGACCGGATCTCATCGAAAATTTCCGGAACACCCGGGTAGTAGCGAAGTCCGCTACCCAGTTCAACCAACCGGGCGTTGGTCACTGCATCCATCTGCAGGTAGTCGAGCAGACACTTCATGTAGGCCAGTTCTCCATCCCACTGCTGCTCCCTGACAAGAGTGTCGCATCGCCTCCAGAACTGCTCAGGATCAATCCCGAATTCGGGAAAAAGCACGTCATCCTGCATAAAGCTGGGACTCAACGTCTGATCGTAATCGTAGATCAGGGCAATCGTGCTCTGTGGAATCGCCATGGGTCAAATACGTGTCTCAACCATGCAGTGGACCGGGACCGACACAAGGACAAGTTCGGGTCGCCCCCACAGGGAGTGCCGCGTCTTCGAATAGCCCCAACAGGAAGGGGTGATCTCCATGCTGTTAGGGATCCTCAGGTTCCCTTGTCACGTTCATATAGCGGAGCGCGGATCCGGTCTTCCTCACACCCGTGCCCATGACGGATCATTTGGCAGGGCACCCAGTCGAAACCCCAACGCAGGGCCCGACCGGGGAACACCGCGGCCCTGGAAAGCCCCGGTATCCCCGTCCTTTTCAATAAATCGCAGGACCATTTCCCAAACAATTTTGATTGTTTCGAGCCTCCGAATGAGAGTCCATTACCCTATGCCTTTGCGGCGAGTGGCGAGCGGGAACCACCGAAATACCGATCAAGCGCCAAAAGGCGCGATCGTTTCGCTGTCCTGCGCCCTTGTCCTTCTGGTCCCGCCGCCCTGTTCCGGCCAGGAGATCGATCCCCCGCCCACCGGGGAGGAATTGCTGAACATTCCGAAGGGGAACGGATTCGGGGGGCCTGGAGATCCCTTCACCCTGGTCCCCACCATGCCCGAGAGTCTCCGCATCATCGGCGAGGACTACGAAACCAGGTGGGACGCGGAGAAGGAACTCATCCTCTACCACGGCAACATGCAATGCCGTACCAGCAACGGAATTCAGCTCTTTGCGGACGACATCGTCATAAACCTGAAGGGGAAATTCGTACGCTTCACCGGAAATGTGTCCGTTTACCAGGGTGCAATCCTGCATCGCGGCAAATCGGCCACCTACTGGTATGAGGAAGAGCGCCTGGAGGGAGACGGCCTGCGCATCGGCATGGGCCCCATTCTCCTTGAAGCCGACAGATTTCGAATGGTGCAGAGTGATGGACGCACCCTTTTCGTGGGCGAGGATGCGGGCGTGACCACCCACGACATCAGGGATCCCGCCTTCTGGGTGCGGGCCGCAAGGACCACTGTCATCCCGGGCGACAAGGTCATCTTCCGCAACATGAAGCTCTATGCCGGAGACAGGCCGATCTTCTGGCTGCCCTATCTGGCACAGCCTCTTAACACGGAACTGGGATACCACTTCATCCCGGGAGCTCGTTCAAACTGGGGCCCCTACCTCCTCAACCGCTATGGGCTCATGCTCGGAGGCGACAAAGACCCCCGGACCGGTGAACGCAGGGATGCATGGCTGCTCTCCCAGTGGCATCTCGACCTTCTTACCAAACGCGGTGCAGGAACCGGGGTCGACTTCTTCGATACCCGGCAGCGCGAAAACCCGAACCTAGGCTGGCTCAAGCTCTACCACATCCGCGACTTCGACTCGACCCAAAACCGGAGTGGCATCCGGCGCGCAAATGTGGCCGAAAACCGTTTCCGCCTCCAGTTGCGCCACCGCCTCCGGCTCCCCGACGTAGTTCCGGGCGGCACCAGCCACCTCGACGCCAACCTGACCTATCTCAGTGACCGCTTCTACCTGGAGGATTACGACCCAAGCACCTTCCGGGTAGAACCCAATCCCGACAACACCCTCGCTCTCACCCACCAGCGCGAACGCAACCTGCTCACCCTGTGGACCCGGCTGCGTCCCAACTCCTTCTACCGGACCGATACCCGCCTGCCCGAGTTCGCCCTCGACCAGGTCCGGCAGCCCCTCTTCAACTCGCCTATTCTGCACGAAGGACAATTTGTGGCCGGTCTCTACAACGAACACCTTCCCTCCTTTGGACGTCGCAGCCTGAAGGACGAAGCGGCCTCCCTGCAACCCGGCGACCCGCGCATCACCGAAATCAACACCATCCTGGCCGAACATGGCTACACCCGCCTCCACCTCTGGCAGGAATTCTCCCTCCCCATGCGCCTCGACAACCG
>Ga0315316_10002443_pt1 | contig 13343 bp, 7 predicted proteins | sample M160m3416metaG_FD_203702 | JGI IMG/M metagenome (GOLD analysis project Ga0315316, IMG submission 203702) | Ammonia-oxidizing marine archaeal communities from Monterey Bay, California, United States - M1 60m 3416 | ecosystem: Environmental > Aquatic > Marine > Intertidal zone | place: USA...
CGGACACGAATTCTAGGTGATCCGCCGATAGCGCGCCGAATTTCGCGGCCAGTGCCGCGCCCCCTTGGTCGGATAATTGTTCGGCATGCAGTTTGACCGGCAGATTATGGGCCCGGGCCGCTTCGAAGACGGCTTCGGTTTCAGCGGTCGTGAAGCCGATGGATTCACAGAATGCGTCGACCGCATCGGCGGTGCCGCTTTTGGCGACCGCGGGCAGCATCTCTTCGATCACCAGATCGATATAGTCTTTTTGCTTCCCGCCGTATTCGGGCGGCAGCGCATGCGCGCCGAGGAACGTGGTCTGGACGCCGACGGGGAGCTTCTGTCCCAGTGTGCGTGCGGCCGCGAGCTGTTTCATCTCCGCCGCGGTTTCCAGCCCGTAGCCGGATTTGATTTCGACGGTGGTTACCCCCTCGCGGACGAGGTTGGACAGCCGCGGCAGTCCGGCGGTCACGAGTTGATCCTCGCTGGCCTCACGGGTCGCCGACATGGTCGACACGATGCCGCCGCCAGCGCGCGCGATTTCCTCGTAACTGACGCCCTGCAGGCGCTTTTCGAATTCGCCGGCGCGGCTGCCGCCAAAGACAAGATGGGTATGACAGTCGACCAGCCCAGGAGTGATCCACATGCCGGCCAGATCGATGACATCATCCGCCAGCGTTTCGGGTTTCCCCGGAAGGTCCGCCATCGGCCCGATCCACACGATCCGGTCGGCGCGTGTCGCAATTGCAGCGTCTGCGATGGTGCCATAGGGCGCCGCGCCGGCGGTCATCGTGGCCAGGTTCGCGTTGATCCAGACGGTATCCCAGTCAGCCATCGGTCATATCCCTTTTCAGTCTCGGTTCTTGTTCGTCATTGCTTGTTTCAGCCTTTTAGTATATACCTGTATATACAGATTATGAAGACTATATCAGCCAAAACGAGGGCATAATCAGCCAAAACGAGGGCATATTAATGACAACCCCCCAGCGGAAAGACAATTCCCGTGAAATCCATGCGCCGACCGGCACAGAGCTCAATGCGCTGAGCTGGCAGACCGAAGCGCCGCTTCGCATGATGATGAACAACCTCGACCCTGCGGTTGCCGAGAAACCCGAAGAGCTGATCGTGTATGGCGGCATCGGCCGCGCGGCGCGGGACTGGGAAAGCTTCGACCGGATCTGCGCGACCCTGAAGCGGCTGCGCGACAACCAGACTCTGCTGGTGCAGTCCGGCAAACCGGTCGGCGTGTTCGAAACCCACCCCGGCGCGCCCCGTGTGCTGATGGCGAATTCGAATCTGGTCGGCAAGTGGTCGAACTGGAAGCATTTCAACGAGCTCGATGCCGTCAATCTTATGATGTACGGCCAGATGACGGCGGGTTCATGGATCTATATCGGTAGCCAGGGAATCGTGCAGGGCACTTATGAGACCTTCGTCGAAGCGGGCCGCCAGCACTATGGCGGCGACCTCAGCGGCCGGTGGATTCTGACCGCCGGATTGGGCGGTATGGGCGGCGCGCAGCCGCTTGCCGCCACGATGGCGGGTGCATCGATGCTCGCCGTTGAATGTCAGCCGTCGCGAATTGAAAAACGCCTGGAGACTGGCTATCTCGACCGGATGAGTACCGATCTCGACGAGGTGCTCGGGATGATCGAAGACGCCTGCGCCGCGAAGGAGGCGATTTCTGTCGGTCTTCTCGGCAATGCCGCCGAAATTTTCCCTGAACTGATCCGCCGCGATATCCGCCCCGACATGGTGACCGACCAGACATCTGCGCATGACCCGTCGAACGGATATCTGCCTGCGGGCTGGACGCTGGATGAATGGGACAAGAAGCGCGAATCCGATCCTGAAAGCGTCGCCAAGGCGGCGATGGAAACCATGGTGGTTCATGTCGAGGCGATGCTCGAGTTCCACCGCCGCGGTATTCCCACGGTCGATTACGGCAACAACATCCGCCAGATGGCGCTTGAGATGGGCCTGGAAAACGCTTTCGACTTTCCGGGTTTCGTGCCAGCCTATATTCGCCCGCTGTTCTGTCGTGGCAAGGGACCGTTTCGCTGGGTAGCACTGTCCGGCGACCCGGAAGATATCTACCGCACCGATGCCAAGATGAAGGAGCTGTTTCCGGACGACCATCATCTGTGTAACTGGCTCGACATGGCGCAGGAAAAAATCCAATTCCAGGGCCTGCCGTCGCGGATCTGCTGGCTCGGGATGGGCGACCGTGCGAAAGCCGGTCTGGCCTTCAACGAACTTGTCGCCAGCGGCGAGGTGAAGGCGCCGATTGTCATCGGGCGCGATCATCTCGATTCCGGCTCGGTCGCCAGTCCGAACCGCGAAACCGAAGCGATGCAGGACGGATCGGACGCAGTGGCCGACTGGCCGCTGCTTAATGCACTTCTCAACACGGCGAGCGGGGCGACCTGGGTCAGTATCCACAATGGCGGCGGGGTCGGGATCGGGTATTCGCAACATGCCGGTATGGTGATCGTGGCGGACGGCACGGAGGAAGCCGCGGGCCGACTCGGACGGGTGCTGACAAACGATCCCGCGTCTGGTGTGATGCGGCATGCAGATGCCGGATACGATATCGCGATCGATTGCGCACACGAACATCACCTTGACCTGCCGATGATAGATTGATGCTGCCTCTGATCGACATACAGACGGGGACGACGCCGCTGATCGTCAACGTGCCCCATGACGGGCGCGAAGTTCCGGCCGACATCAATGCGCGGATGACGCCAGAGGCGCTGGCGCTGCCGGATACCGACTGGCATATCCGCGATCTGTATGACTTTGCCGTCGATCTTGGCGCTACTGTCACGTCGGCGCGATGTTCGCGCTACGTCGTCGATCTCAATCGCGATCCGAGCGGCAAATCTCTCTACCCCGGTGCGGATACGACAGAGGTCTGTCCGACGTCGACGTTCCACCAGGAGCCGCTCTACCGTGACGGCATGGATCCGGATGCTGCCGAGGTCGACCGCCGGCTCGACCGCTACTGGCATCCCTATCACGCCGAACTTGCCCGGGTGATTGCCGAAACCCGTGAACGCTTCGGCGCCGTGTTGCTGTTCGACGCTCATTCCATCGGGTCCGTTCTGCCGCGGTTTTTCGAAGGCCGTCTGCCCGATTTCAATGTCGGCACCGCCGAGGGCGCGAGCGCGGATGACGATCTGACGAACCGGATGTTCAATGTTCTCGATAACGCGCCCGGCTATACCGCGGTGCTAAACGGCCGCTTCAAGGGCGGCTATATCACCCGGCATTACGGCGACCCCGCGAACAATATTCATGCCGTCCAGCTTGAGATGGGCCAGATCGGCTATATGGACGAAGACCCCCCGTTCCGGTTCCGCCCAGATCGCGCCGATGCCGTGCGTCCGGTCCTCACGGAGATGCTGCAGACCGGTCTGGACTGGATCAACAGCCGAACCGGCGCTTAGGGTGACAGCTTATCGTTTTGATCACGTGCGCGGCGTCGACGGGTGGGTATCGCCCGGTTTTATTTCGGTCGATGCAGATGGCGCAATCACCGGGATATCCGCAACCGCGCCGGACCGCACGGTCGAAAGCATCAGCGGGATCGCCGTACCAGGATTGGCGAACCTGCATTCGCACGCCTTTCAGCGCGCCATGGCCGGGCTCAGCGAATTCCGGACCGATGCCGCCCAGGACAGCTTCTGGACGTGGCGCGACCTCATGTACCGGTTTGTCGGCAAACTTACGCCCGACGACCTGGAAGCAATTGCGGCGCAGCTTTACGTGGAAATGCTGAAATCCGGCTATACGGCGGTCGGCGAATTTCAGTATCTGCATCACGACCGCGACGGATCCGCGTTTGGTAATCCCGCGGAAATGACATTGCGGACACTGGCAGCTACCCGGGAAACCGGCATCGGGGCAACGTTTTTACCGGTGCTCTATCAGTCCAGCGGGTTTGGCGGCCAACCGCCGGGCGATGCACAGCGGCGCTTCATAAACGATACCGACGGTTTCCTGAATATATATGAGACCGTTGCTGCGGAGACCGCCGGACTGCTGGACCTGCACACAGGTGTCGCGCCGCACAGCCTGCGTGCTACCGGTGAAGAATCGATACGCTCGGTGATCGACGCTATCCATCCGGCGGCGCCGATCCACATCCATATCGCCGAGCAGGAAAAAGAGGTCGCGGATTGTCAGGCATGGTCGGGCATGCGCCCGGTCGAACTACTCTTCGACCACCTGCCGGTCAATGGCCGCTGGTGTCTGATTCATGCGACGCATATGACGGAAAGCGAATCCCGTAACGCCGCGACGTCCGGCGCGATTGTCGGGCTCTGTCCGACGACCGAGGCAAATCTGGGAGACGGTCTTTTCGACCTTCCGATGTGGCTCGCCGCCGGCGGTGGCCTGGGTATCGGGTCGGACAGCCATATTTCGGTAAGCCCGGTCGAAGAACTCCGATGGCTGGAATACGGCCAGCGTCTGCGTGACCGCGGCCGTAATATCGCCGGTGACGCAGGTGTTCCCACAGGAAGCAGGTTGTTCGACCTTGCTGTATCCGGTGGCGCACGGGCGCTCGGGCGGGCCGGGCCGGCGGGTGAATCCGGGCTGTCTGCCGGGGTGCGGGCCGATATCGTTGTTCTCGATGCCGACGCGGCGATCTTTGCCGGCCAGTCGAACGAGACGCTTCTGGAAAGCTGGATCTTTTCCGGAAACGTGCCCGTGGTGAAGGATGTGTTTGTCGGCGGGAAACGTGTTGTCGCGGATGGTCATCATCCTGCCGAAGAAGAAATTGCAGCGCGGTATCGAAAGGTTCTGTCCGTGTTGCTGGGTACCTGATGGCAGGAAGCAATCCAATGCGAAATGACAGGCCGATGCCGGTATACGAGAGGATCAAATCGGATGTCCTCGACAATATCGACCGCGGGCTGTGGCGGCCCGGAGACCGGATCCCGTCGGAAAACGAATTGGTCAAGCAGTTCGGTGTCAGCCGCATGACCGTCAACCGCGCGATGCGGGAGCTGTCCGATGCCGGCCGGCTGCTGCGGATTCCCGGTACCGGAACGTTTGTCGCGCGGCCGGACACCGATTCAAGTCTGCTCGATATCCAGAGCGTCGATGAATATATCACGGGCCGTGGCGGCCGCCATCGCTCGGAGCTGGTCTGCCTGGAACGGGTGACGGCCGACGAGACGACGGCGCCCTATCTGGAGCTGAACGTCGGCGACGACCTGTTTCACATCGTGATCCTGCATTTCGACGGCGACGTACCGTTCCAGTTCGAAGACCGATACGTCAATGTCGGGCTGGTGCCGGGCTTCATGGATCAGGATTTCAGCGCCGTCACGCCAAGCCGCTATCTCGTTGACCAGGTCTCGGTGACCGAGATCGAACATACCATTGAAGCGGTGCTGCCGAGCAGCGACGAAGCGCGCGATCTCTGCATCGCGGAGGATGAACCGTGCCTCGTTCTGCGTCGGCGTACGTGGTGGAACAGCATGGTTGTCACCAGCGTCCGGATGGTCAGTCCCGGATGCCTGTTCAGTCTCGGTGGGCGTTTCAAACCGTTCACCCGGCGCTGATTTTTTGTGGCACATAGGTGCCTGACCCTAGCTGGTAGCCAAGAACGCCCTACAAAAGTATAATAGTGGGCTGTTTCGAGACTGGTTCGCATCACACTGACGACGTTGAATGACTGTCTGTCAGACGGATTCTTGTCAGACCTCCATGAATATGCGATTGACGCACCCGTTTCCGGGAGCGCCCATCCTCGGAACAAATCCTGAAAATTCAGGCAGATACACGAGAATGAGAAGAGAAGCCGACCATGGCAGATAAGAAACGAGATATGCTGAACTCCGAAGACACCGCCGGGGTCGGCGCGGGGAAACCCGTGCTGTATGACGGGATTCGACAACCGCAGGGTCTGTATAACCCCGCGAACGAGCATGACGCCTGCGGTATTGGCATGATCTGCTCCATTCGGAACGAAGCGAGCCGGAAAATTGTCGAGGACGGCCTCAAAATACTCTGCAACCTGGAACATCGCGGCGCGGTCGGCGCCGATCCCAAGGCGGGCGACGGCGCCGGGATTCTGATCCAGTTGCCCCATGAATTCTTTGCCGCCGAGACGAAGACACTCGGATTCGAGTTGCCAGCGCCCAATCACTACGGTGTCGCGCACCTGTTTATGCCGCAGGATGACGGACAGCGGACAGCGATTGAAGCCGCCTATGCAATGGCCGCCGATATGGAAGGGCTCAGCATTATCGGCTGGCGGGACGTTCCGGTGGATTCGTCCATTTTGGGCGAAAGCGTCAAACCCACCGAACCGGTTCAGCGTCAGGTCTTTATCGCCCGCGGCGACGGCATCGCGGATGACGACACGTTTGAGCGGAAACTTTATGTCACCCGCAAGATCGCGTCAGGTCATGTGCGCCAAAATCATCCTGAGACGGTGGGCTATTATACAGTCTCATGTTCGTCCCGGACGATTGTCTATAAAGGACTTGTTCTGGCCGACGGCGTGGCGAAATATTACAAGGATTTGCAGGACGAACGCGTGGTGTCCGCATTGGCGCTGGTCCATCAGCGCTTTTCGACAAACACATTTCCGTCCTGGCCGCTCGCGCATCCCTATCGGATGATCTGCCATAACGGCGAGATCAACACGCTTCGTGGAAATTCAAACTGGATGGCGGCGCGTCAGGCGACCATGTCTTCGCCCACATTCGGCGACGATATGGAAAAACTGTGGCCGATTTCGGTCGAAGGGCAGTCGGATTCAGCCTGTTTCGACAACGCGCTGGAACTGCTGTACCAGGGCGGGTATTCGCTCTCGCATGCGATGATGATGCTGATCCCGGAAGCCTGGGCCGGCAATCCGCTGATGGATGAAACTCTGCGGGCGTTTTACGAATATAACGCGGCATTGATGGAGCCGTGGGACGGCCCCGCGGCCATCGCCTTTACCGATGGCAAGGTCATCGGCGCGACGCTCGATCGGAACGGTCTGCGGCCCGCGCGGTATATCGAAACTAAAGACGGGTATGTGCTGCTGGCGTCCGAAATGGGCGTGCTCGATATCCCCGAAGAAAACATCGTCCGCAAATGGCGGCTGCAGCCCGGCAAGATGCTGCTGATCGACCTGGAGCAGGGCAAAATTATCTCGGATGAAGATCTGAAGAATGAACTTTCCAGCAGTCATCCCTACAAAGAGTGGCTGGCCCATACGCAGATTCAGCTCCGCGACCTGCCGGATACCGGCCGGGCACCGACGATATCCGCGATCCCGCTGCTCAAGCGCCAACAGGCATTCGGATATTCGGACGAGGACATAAAATTTCTTATGTCGCCGATGGCGCAGACCGGACAGGAAGCGACCGGTGCGATGGGGACCGACACACCGCTCTCGGCGCTGTCTTCCAGGTCGAAGCCGCTGGCGTCGTATTTCAAACAGCTCTTTGCCCAGGTCACCAACCCGCCGATCGATCCGATCCGCGAAGAGATCGTGATGTCCTTGGTGTCGTTTATCGGGCCGCGACCGAACCTCCTGGATATTGAGGGCACATCGAGCCTTAAGCGTCTCGAAGTGCGCCAACCGATCATTTCCAACGAAGGGCTGGAAAAAATCCGGGCGATTGGCGATATCGCCGACAATCAGTTCATGACGATGACGCTGGATATTACGTACAACGTGCAACGCGGCGCGGAATACATGAACGAAGCGATCGAAAACCTGTGTGTCCGCGCGGAAGAAAGCGTCGCGCAGGGCTATAACATCATCATTCTGTCAGACCGGCTTTTGGCGGCAGACCGGGTTGCGATCCCGTCGCTGCTTGCCACGTCTGCCGTTCATCATCACCTGATCCGCAAGGGCCTGCGCACCTCTGTCGGGCTTGTGGTCGAAACGGGTGAGGCGCGTGAGGTGCATCATTTCGCAACGCTCGCTGGATTTGGCGCCGAGGCCATCAACCCTTGGCTTGCCTTTGAGACGCTTGCGGATCTCAGCGAGAAAATTGACGGCGAGCTTAGTGCCGATGAAATCAACAAGCGCTATATCAAAGCAATCGATAAAGGGCTGCTAAAGGTGATGTCCAAGATGGGTATTTCGACCTATCAATCCTATTGCGGCGCGCAGATATTCGACGCCGTGGGGCTCAAAACGTCCTTCGTCGAGAAATATTTCACTGGTACGCACACCGCCGTCGAAGGGGTCGGGCTGGAAGAGGTCGCGGCCGAGACGCTGCTGCGCCATTCGGATGCATTCGGCAATAACCCGATTTACCAGACGGCACTGGATGTCGGCGGTGAATACGCCTTTCGTATCCGGGGTGAAAAACACTCCTGGTCGCCTGAGACGGTTGTTGATCTGCAGCACGCTGTGCGCGGCAATCTGCCGGAAAAATATCGCTCCTATGCCGAGGCGATCAACAAGCAGGACGAACAGCTGATGACGCTGCGCGGACTGTTTCGCCTCAAACCGGCGGGTGAAACAGGGCGCACGGCCATTCCGCTGGATGAGGTCGAACCCGCGACAGATATCGTCAAACGCTTTGCCACCGGGGCAATGTCCTTCGGTTCCATCAGCCGCGAAGCTCATACCAATCTGGCGATTGCCATGAACCGTATCGGCGGCAAGTCGAATACCGGTGAAGGCGGGGAAGAAGCCGACCGGTTCGTGCTGATGGAAAATGGCGATTCCATGCGGTCGGCGATCAAGCAGGTCGCCTCGGGGCGCTTCGGCGTGACAACCGAGTATCTTGCGAATTCCGACATGATCCAGATCAAAATGGCGCAGGGCGCAAAACCAGGTGAAGGCGGCCAATTGCCCGGTCATAAAGTAGACGCGGTAATCGCCAAAGTGCGCCACTCCACCGCCGGTGTCGGGTTGATCTCGCCGCCGCCGCATCACGATATCTATTCGATCGAAGATCTCGCGCAACTGATCTTCGATCTGAAGAACGTAAAACCGACGTCCGACATCAGTGTGAAGCTGGTGTCCGAGACCGGCGTCGGGACCGTGGCTGCCGGTGTGTCCAAGGCGCGGGCCGATCATGTGACGATATCCGGGTTCGAAGGCGGCACCGGGGCATCCCCGCTGACGTCGATCAAACATGCCGGATCGCCCTGGGAAATAGGCCTCGCAGAAACACAACAGACCCTGGTGATGAACGATCTGCGTGGACGTATCGCTGTTCAGGTTGACGGTGGATTGCGCACGGGCCGGGACGTTGTTGTCGGCGCTTTGCTGGGAGCCGACCAATTCGGATTCGCGACCGCACCGCTGATCGCGTCCGGTTGTATCATGATGCGCAAATGCCATCTGAATACCTGCCCCGTCGGTATTGCGACGCAGGACCCGCAACTGCGCAAAAAATTCACCGGCGAGCCCGAACATGTCGTCAATTATTTCTTTTATGTCGCCGAAGAAGTGCGCGAACTGATGGCCGAAATGGGCTTCAGGACGGTCAATGAAATGATCGGTCACACCGATGTGCTCGACACGGAACGCGCGGTCGACCACTGGAAAGCGAACGGGCTGGATTTCACCAACCTGTTCTTCAAACCCGAAGAAGCCGACCGCGTCGATATCCATCATACCGGCGAGCAAAACCACCCGATTGTAGATATCCTCGACCGCAAGTTTATCGAGACCGCTAAAAAGACGCTGGAAGACGGCACGCCCGTTCAGGCCGAATTTCCAATCGGTAACACTGATCGATCTGCCGGTACGATGTTGTCGGGCGAACTGGCGCTGAAATACGGTCATGCCGGGCTCCCCGATGATTCTATCTGGATGAAACTGAAAGGGGTGGCCGGACAAAGCTTCGGCGCCTGGGTTGCCAAGGGTGTCACGCTGGAGCTGATCGGTGAGGCCAATGACTATGTCGGTAAAGGCTTGTCCGGCGGCAAACTGATTGTCCGCCCGAACCCTGCCAGCGGCATCAACCCGGATGAAAGCATGATCGTCGGTAATACCGTCCTGTATGGCGCGGTGACCGGCGAATGTTATTTCCGCGGCATCGCGGGCGAACGGTTCGCCGTCCGGAACTCCGGTGCTATCGCGGTTGTCGAGGGCGCCGGCGATCACGGCTGTGAATATATGACCGGCGGCATCGTTGCCGTGCTGGGGGAGACCGGGCGTAATTTTGCTGCCGGTATGTCCGGCGGTATTGCCTATGTGCTCGATGAATCCGGCGATTTTGAGAGGCGTTGCAACCTGTCGATGGTTGATCTTGAGCCCGTCGAAGACGAAGAAGAGGTCATGGAGAAACTGCATCGCTCCGATATCGAATCCCACGGGTTGGTGGATGTTAAATCCGATATGACCCGGTTCGATGCCGAGCGGTTGCGTCAATTGATCCAGAATCATGTTCACTACACCGCGTCGACGCTGGCGCAGGGCATTCTGGACAACTGGGACGACTATTTGCCGAAATTCGTCAAAGTGATGCCGGTGGAATACCGCCGTGCATTGCAGGAAATGCAGGTGGAACAGACCGGCGAGATGAATATCGGGTTGAGGAGGGGCTGATGGGTAATGTTACCGGTTTTATCGAGATTGAACGGCACGACCGCACCTATAAGCCGGCGAGCGATCGCATCCGGAATTACAAGGAATTCGTGATCCCGCTGGAAGAGCGCGACCTTGAACGCCAGGCTGCACGCTGCATGGATTGCGGTATCCCGTTTTGTCACAACGGCTGTCCGGTCAATAATCAGATCCCCGACTGGAACGACCTGGTCTATCAGTCAGACTGGGAACAGGCGTCGCTGAACCTGCATTCGACGAATAATTTCCCCGAATTTACTGGGCGCATTTGCCCGGCGCCCTGCGAAGCGGCGTGCACACTGAACATCGACGATTCGCCCGTCACCATCAAAACCATCGAATGCGCCATTGTTGACCGTGCGTGGGACGAAGGCTGGATCACACCGCAGGTGCCGGAGGTTAAAACCGAAAAGAAGATCGCGATTGTCGGCGCGGGTCCGGCCGGAATGGCGGCAGCTCAGCAGCTGGCGCGCGTCGGCCATGACGTTCATCTGTATGAAAAGAACGAAAACCCCGGCGGCCTGCTGCGCTTCGGTATTCCCGATTTCAAGATGGAAAAACATCTCATCGACCGCCGGATGGAACAGATGATCGCCGAAGGCGTGACCCTGCATTGCGGTGTACATGTCGGCGTTGATCTGAGCGTCAATGATCTTGAAGCGAACCACGATGCCGTTCTGCTGTCGGGCGGTTCGGAGAAGCCGCGCGATCTGCCGATTGACGGTCGCGATCTGGACGGTGTCCATTTCGCGATGGAATTTCTGCCGCAGCAGAACCGCCGCGTCGCGGGCAGCAACCTGCCCGAAGACATGGAACCCATTCTCGCGAATGAGAAACACGTTGTGGTTATTGGCGGCGGCGATACCGGTTCGGATTGTATCGGCACATCGATCCGTCAGGGCGCGCTTTCCGTGACGCAGCTTGAGATCATGCCGGAGCCGCCCGAAAAAGAAGACAAAGGTCTGACCTGGCCGCATTGGCCGCTGAAAATGCGGACGTCGTCCAGTCAGGATGAAGGCGCGGAGCGCGATTTCTCCGTCACGACGAACAGCATTGTCGGCGCAGACGGCCGCGTGACACATCTCAACTGCCAGCGCGTTGATGCCAAATTCCAGCCCGTTGACGGTTCGGCATTCGAGCTCAAGGCCGATCTGGTTCTTTTGGCGATGGGTTTTGTGAACCCTGTCGCGGAAGGTATGCTGACCGATCTGGGCGTCGAACTGGACGGGCGCGGAAACGTGAAGGCCGACACGGCGGGGTATCAGACGTCACGCGATAAGATCTTTGCCGCCGGCGATATGCGCCGCGGCCAGTCGCTTGTCGTGTGGGCTATCCGCGAAGGCCGTCAGGCCGCCCATGCCATCGACAAATTCCTGATGGGGGCGACCGAACTGCCGCGTTAATTACAATTTTGGGTTTTTATTTAAAGCCGCATGGCGCAGCAGTTTTTCCAGTAACCCGGACAGGGTGAGCAGTTCCGGTCGGGAAAGGCACGCTGTCAAATTCGCCTGATTGGCGATATGCGCGGGCAGGGCGCGCTCGATAAGCGCAACACCCGCGTCCGTCAGATGCACCAACGTACCCCGCCGGTCGTCCGGGTTCGGGCGACGTGCAACAAGGCCCATTTTTTCTAGCCGGTCGAGCCGCGCGGTCATGCCGCCGGAAGACATCATGGTGATGCCAAACAGATCCGTAGGCGTAAGCTCATAAGGCGGGCCGGACCGGCGCAGGGCTGCCATCACGTCGAATTCGCCGTCCTGTAGTCCGAATTCGGCAAACACCGGCACCATGTGGTCGCGGGTAATCACCGCGGCCGATTCCCGCAGGCGCCCCAACATTTCCATGGGCGCGAGTTCCCAATCGGGAAATTCCGCTTTCCATTGGGCCACCGCCCGGGCGGCGCGGTCCGGTCCTTTCGGGCTCATCCTGTCCCTCCGTCGGTATTTATATCTTGATATCAAGATACTTTGTATTAAGTTATATACTACGCGCGGCGTTATCCGCCGACAAGGAGTTCGTGTTCATGATCGATACCAATTCGGATAAATCATTCGTTCCGCCGGAAATGATGGCGCCGGGCCTGCTCTTCGCGACCGGCTCGCTTCTTGGGGTATCGATCATCCTGTCGCGGCTTGCCGCGTCGGGCAGTGCGCCCATGCTGTGGTTTTTGACGATCACGATGATCGGATCGGGTGCGATCCTGGCCGGCGTTGCGTTGTCCCGACGGCGGGCACAGGGATCGCTACGCACGTTGCTGCTTTATGGTCTTGGTGCCGGGGCCTTTCAGGCCGTCCCGCAGGCGATGGCCTATCTTTCTGTTGGTCATGTCGGTGCGGGTTATGTGTCCATCGCGTTCGCCTTTCCGCTTCTTGTCACTTATGTGATGGCACTAGTTTTTCGAATGGAAGCATTCTCGGTGTCGCGGGCTTTGGGTGTTGCCGTCGCGCTGGCCGGGGGACTTATGCTGGTTCTCGCCAAATTCGACGGGTTGAGCGAGGATGCGGCAATCTGGGTTCTGGTGGTATCCGCCATCCCGGTCGTCATCGCGGGCGGCAATCTGTACCGCACCCGTTTCTGGCCGGTTGGCGCCGAACCGCTTCCGCTGGCGGCGCTGATGCTACTCCTCGGCGGGCTGATGCTGCTGCCGTTCGCGGCACTGACCGAAGGGGTTTCCGGCGTCGCCGCGCTATGGCGGGGGCCGCTGATACCGCTGCTCACATGTGCCAGCGTTGCTGTCTTCGCGTTGAGGTTCGTAACCTATTTCAAGCTGCAGCATGTCGCGGGGCCGGTCTATCTCAGTCAGATCGGCACC
>Ga0315316_10002448_pt1 | contig 13330 bp, 10 predicted proteins | sample M160m3416metaG_FD_203702 | JGI IMG/M metagenome (GOLD analysis project Ga0315316, IMG submission 203702) | Ammonia-oxidizing marine archaeal communities from Monterey Bay, California, United States - M1 60m 3416 | ecosystem: Environmental > Aquatic > Marine > Intertidal zone | place: USA...
TTAATTCCAAAAATTAAAATTATAAAACATATACTTGAAAAAAACACATATTCAAAAATTTATGCATCCTATGAAATTTCTAAGTTAATAAAATCAGTTTCAAGTTATGAAACTATAATCTTTGAAAAAAATAAATCCGATCCTTCACTGACATATGATAAAATCACCCTCAGTTATGGTAAAATTCCATCTTCAATTATGCCAAAAATTGAACGAAAAAAATTTGTGAAGTTAAAAAAAATATATGAAAACACTGTATCATTAATTTTTAAATTAAATCAAAAATTACCTGATCAGAAAAAAATCATTTTGATTGAATTTAATCCCGAAGTGTATGAATCTCTTTTATACGAAATGTTTAGAAATAATATTCAACCAGTCTTACTAAACTTTAGAAGACCTGCAACATGGTCTTTAAATTCAATTAATATCTTACGTAAAACAAATTCATTAGTTATTTCACCCAAAGATGTTTTGGAGAGTGAAAAAATTTCTGAAATTAAAAATCAAACAGAAATAATATTTAAAAAAATTAAAACATCATTTGAAGATAATCATAACATATCATCAAAACTTTTTGTTTATGAAGAAATAAAATTTGATCATATTATGATTGAATTATTTCTAAGAATTCTTAAAGAAAGATTGGAAGAATATATTACTCAAATACTAATCTCTGAGGAATTAAATAAAATGAGTAATGTGTTGTGTGGAATAACTCTAAATCTTTCTGGTGAAATGGAAAAAACATTTTCCCAAAAAATTAATACTTTCCCAATTCTTCTTCAACAACATGCATTTTCAAATTATCCAGAACCAATAACTTTCTTTGATATTCTTGATGATTTCAAATTTTATGAGAGTAAAATTATTGCCTATGGTGGAATTATCCAGGAATATTTATTCAAAACACACCAAATTCCAAAAAAGAATGTTTTAACATGTGGAAGTCCAAAATATGATACATTTGAGCCCATTATAAAAAAATCTGAAAATGTTAAAACAATTTTGATTACACTACGTCCTATAATTTTTCATATGGAAGGATTAAAAATAGATCTTTACAATATTTATGAAACAGCCATTGTTTCAATTATTTCAGCATGTAAAAATTTATCAAATGTTAAACTTATTTTCAAATTACATCCTCAACAAAATCCAAATAATGATTTTCTACGTAACATAATTAAAAAAAATTACTCAGATGCAAAAATCATACAATTTTCTTCAATAAGAGAATTATTCAATGATTGTGATCTACACATCAATATTGCTCCAGATAATTTTGATATTTCCAGTGTAGTGTTAGAAGCAATGATTCTAAAACGACCTACATTGAACATTCAACTACAATCAAACGAAATTAACTTTGAGGTAATTCAAGAGAAAGCCATTAGATCAATTATGTATGATGATGAAATTAGGAAGGAAGTTAATGATTTACTTTATGATGAACAAAAGATCTCTCATCTACTTTCTAATTCTCAAAATTATTTAAAAAAATACCTATTTAATCATGGTACCGCAGCAAAAACTCTGATTAATGAAATTCTAAAAGAAAATTCTATCAATCGTTAATCTTTTTTAGATTTTCATGAATTCTGTTCTTTAATTCTCCATTTTTATTTTCCCAAATATCTCCACGAAATTTTTCACATGTTTTATCAAAATCATCTCTTGAGATTTGGAGATAATTACAAAAATTTTCAATGTATCCTTCTTCACACTTTCCATCATACATTAAAACTAATTCTATTGCGGTTTTTTTGTCCATTAAACCATCTCGTAAATCATAACATACATGATCCATGCAAAATCCAAATCCAAATTTTATGAATTTGAGCATTTGATTTACAGGTACAATGTCAGAATCTAATGCTCCAAATGAAACATACGTACCTATATCTTCTGGTTTAAAATTATCTCTTCCTCTGAAACCAAACTTAGATGAAAATTCGGCATTTCCACGATAAGACCATTCTTTGAGAAAATACTGTAACCAAATTCCTTTTGTATTTTGATCAATTAATTTTGAAACATCATAATGAAATAGAAAAAGATCTTTTTCTGAAACTCCATCAACTTGTAAATATTCTTTCCATCCTTGAGATAATGTTTGTAATTTGTATGCATTCAATGCATCCGCATCTTTCCCTACGCCTGTAAGACTTGTACCTACAGTTAATCCAGGATTTTCGCCTTGGATTACAAGGGGGATATTAAATTTCTCAGCAATAATGTATGCTGATGAATATAAGGAAAATTCTGTGGCTTTAACTGGATTCAAATGTTCAAAAAAATCAAATCTAACTAATTCCTTCATAATTTTTGGATTTGGCCTTAAACTTACTACATCAAATCCGAGTTGTTTCAAGTTTTCAATATTACTTGAACCAATGTTTGTTATATCCTCGGGTTGATAATTTACTAAAAGACATCTTAATCCTAATGTATCTCTAGCAGTAATTGCTTGTTTGGTACTATCTTTTCCACCTGAAACCCCAATTACACAATCATAAACCGCATTCTTTTGTTTTGCATCTGATACAATATTTTTTAATTCTGTGATTCTCTTTGACCAATCAATTTTTTTCTTTTCTTCTTCCCAAAGGCATGCACCACAAATTGAATCTTCATTAAAGAATATGCCAGGTCTGGTATTAGGTTGAATGCATTTGGAACAGATTTTTAGATCTTTCATATGGAGCGTATTAATTTTTTTCATAACTTTACTATTAAGATTTTTTAGACAATTCTTCTTTGAGTATATATTTAGGCACACAATTATTAATTCATGAAAATTTTGGCAGTAACACTTGAAAAATGTTCTGGATGCGCATTACTAATAGATCAGGACATCGTTTTCTCAACAAGTGAAGAACGATATAGTAGGATTAAATCTGATTCATCGTTTCCAAAAGAATCAATTACAAATGCACTCAAATTTGCAAATATTCAAGGTGACGATCTAGATCAGGTTATAATTTGTGGAAATAAGTTAAGTCTCATACCATCATTGACAAATGAATATTCAACATTAGATGTTGAGGATCAATTAAAAATAATGAAAGAATATTGGTATCCGACATTAGTAGAAAAAAAATCCATATCATTTTTAGAAATAATTAAAGATAAAATTAATGTGGAACAATTTCCCTTCAATACAAAATTTGCAAAAAATTTTGATTATTTCACATTAGAAAATCCATATACTGAAAATGATGCAAAACGCGTATCAGAATTCTTCAAAAATATTCTAGCAGATTTACTAAAAATAGATAAAACAAAAATATACCATATGGAACATGACTGGTGTCATGCCGCTTATGCATTTTATGCCAGTCCTATTCGAGATGATAACACACTTGTTGTAACCGCAGATGCATGGGGTGACGATTTAAGTGGTTCAATATCTATTTTTGATAAGGAGAAACATCAACTCAAGAGAATTAAAGAATACAATCATAAAGATTTTCAACTGGCAAGAATATACAGATACACTACACTGTATATGCGAATGTTAGCTAATGAACATGAATACAAAGTAATGGGATTGGCGCCATATTATACAGGATCAAAACGTGAACAAGTGGAAAAGATTTTTGATGAAATGTTACAACTAGATGGAATAGAATTCCAATTTAATCAAGATATTCCAGATATCTTTAATTTTCTTGAAAATAATCTAAACTCATTTAGATTTGATCATATTGCATCAGGATTACAAAAATTTACTGAGAAAATCTTAGTTGATTGGTTCACAAATTTAGTTAAAAAATATGATTGTACATCCGTAGTATTCTCTGGCGGAATTTCTATGAATGTTAAAGCAAATATGTTAATTTCTAAAATACCTCAAATTAAAAATTTCTTTGTTCCAGGTGCTGGAACTGATGAAACTCTACCTATCGGAGCATGTTATCATCATGCAGAATTAAATGGAGTTACTCCTAATTCATTGGATACTATGTATCTAGGTGAAAACGCCGCATATAGTGAAAATGATATTAGTAAAATTTCTAACTGTAAAATTACAGAATTTACAAATGTTGAACAAATTTTATCACATTTACTAAACAATAAGATTATTGCAACATGCAGAGGTCGAATGGAGATGGGCCAAAGATCATTAGGGAATAGAAGTATTCTGGCAGACCCACGATATATTGAGAATATTCAAAAAATCAACCATTCAATAAAAATGAGAGACTTTTGGATGCCGTTTGCGCCTGTTGTTTTATTTGATAAACAAGACGAACTGTTAGATAATCCAAAAAAAATTGATTCCCCATTCATGACTATAGCTTTTAACACACTTAACGGTAGGAAAAAAATTCCTGTTGGAGTACAACAAGCAGATGAAACTGCAAGAGCTCAATTACTTAAGAAAGAACAAAACTCTGTTTTATGGGATCTAATATCAAAATTCCATGAAAAAACTGGAATACCTGCATTGGTAAATACGTCTTTTAATCTTCATGGAGAACCGATTGTGAGAAATATTGATGATGCAATCAGAGTTTTTGAAAAGTCCAATATTGATATTCTTTGGTTAGATAATCATATAATTGAAAAAATAAAATAATTTACGATAAATCTTCCGGTGATTTGTCTTTTGAAATCCTTTCATATCTGATTTTTTGAATTTCATTTTTTGGTTTGTAATGCATTATTGTCAGAGAAAAAAGTAATTAATCTTTTAAATGCATGGTGATTTATTAAAAAAAGATTCTCTTGAAAATACTAAAAGATATTTCTACAATTGGCATAGGCGATATAATTGGGACAAGCATAACAACAATTTTTTGGTTTTATTTAGCATCAATAATTAGCCCATCTGAATTTGGTGAAATACATTATATCATTAGTATTGCATCAATAATTTCATATTTTACACTTCTAGGTACAGGAAATACTTTAACTGTATACATTGCTCAGAATAAACAAATTGCAACAGTATTGTTGAATTTTTCAATAATTTTTGGAATAATTATATTAATTGCAAGTCTAATATTAGATTTTTTCCATATTGGATTACTAATTCTAGGAATAATAATTTTCATTTATGGGATATCAAGAGATGTTGCAAGAAAGGAATTCAAGAAGTACTCATTTAATATTGTACTTCAAAAAGGTTTAACTGCAGTTTTAGCATATTTAGGATTTCATTTTTTTGGAATTGAAGGAGTGATTTATGGATTGGCAATATCATATTTTGTATATTCAAGATATGTCATACAGGATATTGCAAAAAATAAGATCGGATATAATCAAATAATAATTAACTTAAAAGAAATAAAAAATAATAAAAAATTTATTTTCACAAATTATTCCTCTATGGTAATACAACAATTTACAACTCAAGCAGATAAAATACTGATAGTACCCATATTAGGAATTACAATTTTAGGAAATTATTCTTTAGCTGGTCAAATAATTGCAATTTTGATTATGTTACCAAATATAATTTTCAAATTCATACTTCCAAATTATATTGATGGTAAAATTAGTCCAAAACTAAAAAGAAATACAATTCTTTTGTCATTTGTTCTTGTATTTTTAGGAGTTTTTGTATCTCCAATGTTTATAGAAGAATTTTTTGAGCAATATACTGAAGTAATTGATATGATACAGATTATGAGTTTCGCGGTTATACCAATAACAATTAATCAGTTTTATTTTGCAAAATTTTTATCGAAAGAAGATGGGAAAACGCCATTATTTGGAGGAATAATTTCTAGTTCAATAATGATGTCAGGAATGATAATTCTTGGAACCCTGTTTGAAGAGATTGGAATCGCTATAACATATTTAATTTCATATTCAGGTTTATGCTTATTTTATTTTTTAAAGACAAAAAATGAAAGAGTATAAAAAAAATTACTATAATTTATTACGAATATGCTTTATCACATAATTCTGATTTGTTTTAGATAATTGAGGGTACATTGGCAATGAAAGTATTTCATCATAGATTGTTTTGGATGACTTCAGTTGATCTCTGTGTAATGCTTTTTTCTTAAACAGTGATAATTCATGTAATGGCTTATAGTGGACAGTTGAACCTATACCATTTTTCTGTAAATGTTTGAATAATTCATTTCTTGTTATTTTAGCCTCATGAGTTACACGTAAAACATACAAATGACATGAACTTTTCAAATAATCTGTTTCGGATGGTAGAATCAAACCAGGAATATCAATAAGTTTAGAATTATAATATTGAAATATGTTTAATCTTTTTTTATTAAGAATTTTTAATTTTTTTAATTGTGAAAGGCCTAGTGCAGATCTCAATTCATCTAATCTATAATTATAACCAATATTTTTTATGTCATATTCCCAAGGCTTTCCTGAAGAATATCGGTTCATTAGAGTTCTAGTTAATCCGTGATTACGAATCAATTTAGCAAAATTTGCGATTTTTTTGTTATTAGTTATTATCATTCCACCCTCAATTGTTGTAAGGTTTTTTGTTGGGTAAAAACTAAAACAACCAGTTTCACCAAAATTTCCTACGTGGATTTTATCTAGGTAACTTCCTATTGCATGAGCACAGTCTTCAATAATTTTCAATGAATGATCATTAGAGATTTTTTTAATTTTTGCCATGTCACAAGGAACACCAGCAAAATGAACTGGAATTATTGCTTTTGTTTTTTTGGTAATGTTTTTTAAAATTGATGTAGGAGAGATGTTTAAAGTATTTTCATCAATATCAGCTATTACAGGAGTAGCACCTGTCTGAAGAACAGCATTAGCGGTTGCAGCAAAAGTCAGATCTGGAACAATGACTTCATCATTTTTCGAAACACCAAGAGCATTTAGAGAAATATGTAAAGCAGAAGTTGCATTAGAGACACCTACTGCATATTTTGAATTTGTAAATTTTTTAAATTGTGATTCAAATTCTTCTAGTTTTGGTCCATTTGTAAGAAAAGTTGATGAAGCAATTTTTTTGATTTCAGATATATCAAAGTTATCAACATATGGTAAAAAAAATGGAACTTTCAATTGTTTATTTTTCATTTTTATACTTCTTTAAAGAGTTCTATTTTATTATTTGTTCATACATTTTTAGTGTTTGATTTACCATGACTTTTGAATTACACTGTTCTGTAACTAATTTGTATCCAGAATTTCCAAGTTTAAGACATTTTTCTTCATTATTGATTAATTCTAAAATTGATAAAGATAATTGGCGTGGATTATTAGGTTCAACTAGAATGCAGTTTTCATCATGCTGAATTGTGCTCGGTATACCATGAGAAGTAGTACTGATAATTGTTTTTTTAAACGCAAAGCCTTCTAGAGGAGTTAAAGGAGATAATTCCCAACGTGATGGATATACTAAAAATTTACAATCACGATATGCAGAAATAACATCTTCACGTGGAGGGTTTTTGATGATTTTTACAAGATCCTCTAAGTGATATTCCTTAATCATTTTTTGTAATTCAGATTCAAAACCAAAATCAACACCCATTATGACAAATTTAATTTTTGAATTAGAAATTTTTGGTTTAAGTATATTTATTGATTCTATTAGTGTATCAATTCCCTTAATTTTACTAAATCTACCTAAAAACAATATGTAATCAGATTCAATGTTATATTTTGATTTAAAATTAATTTCTTTTGAAGAATCTAATATATCTAAATTAATTCCATTCTTAATTATTTGGATTTTTGATGATGGAGAAAAATTCAAAAATATTTTTTTTTCATATTCATTTGGTACACTGATTTTTGTTGCAGTATTAATTATGAATTTTATAAATGGTTTTTGAAAAAATGTTAAAATATTCTTTGAAAAACTAGATTTTTGGTCAGGATGTGTAGTTAATCCACCTTGATCAGAAATGATTAATGGAATTTTTTTCTTTTTTGCAATTAATGCTGCAATGAGTGATTGATAGCTTCTAATTCCAATAGTGTGTATGACATCAAATTCTTCTTTATTCATTTGAAAATAAATTCCAGGATTCACAAAAAATAGATGTATAGAAAACCAGACATGGCTTCTATTAATAATAAAATTGTGGATTTTTTCTTTCCTAGGTAAATCTTTATTGAATGTTTTAGGATTATTTGCAAAATCTAGATCAGTTGTAAAAATAGTTACATCATGACCAATTTTTGAGGATTCTTTTGCTATATCCAAACAAAGGAACATTATTCCACCAAATTGTGTTGCTGGAATTGATGCAGGACAAGTAAGGGCTATCTTCATTATTCTGTTCTTCCTTTAATTCACCAGTTAAAATGATTAATATTCATTGATTTTGGCTAGAATGATTCATTCAGTAGTTATGAACTAATATATGAAAATTCTTACACATATAGAAACCATGAGTAAAATATCCATAATTTTTCAATTAATCAAAAAAAGTATTTTTAAACCTAGATTAATTCTGGAACTGGCTCAAGAAAAAGCTGAAGTAGATGAAGATCAGAAATACAAAACTCATCAATATGAATATGATTTTAATTCTATTGAAGAGTATTTCCAGACAGAATTTCCAGACGTAGATATACAAAATTTTGAGAAAGAATTGAGTGACATAGATGAATATGCTGAAAATTTCTTAAAAAAATTGGAAAAAAAAACATACCCATCTAAAGAAAAACCATATCCAACTGATTATTCAATTAGCTCAGATTCAAGAAAATTTCTTTATTTATTATGTCGAATTGTTCAACCAAGAAATATCATTGAAACTGGAGTGGCTTACGGATTAAGTAGTTTATACATACTAAGTGCTATGAATAAGAATAATTCTGGAAATCTTTACTCTATTGATTCAATTTTTAGACCATGGCAAAGTAAAGAAATGATTGGGGCTATAATTCCAGAAAAATTACAGAAAAGATGGAAATTAATTTTAGGTAAATCAAATTTGGAGCTAGATAAGTTATTTAATAAAATTGATGATGTAGAGATTTTCATTCATGACAGTTTACATACGTACAAGAATATGACATTTGAGTTTGATTGTGCCATAAATAAAATTAATAAAAATGGAATTATTATTTCTGACGATATACTAGATAATGATGCATTTTATAATTTTACAAAAAATAAAAAAAGAAAAAAATATGTAGTAAAAGTGAATAACGTAGCAATTGGTTTAATACAAAATAATTAATTTTTTAATGCATACAAAAATCCAATATCAGAAAATAATTTTTTTATTTTGATTGTGTAGTTTTGTGATATTAGTAATTCCTTTAAATTTTCTAGTAATTCAGGATGTGAATCAGCCATATGGTATTCAATAACCATTTTATCAATTTTATCAAAATACAATAAAGGTAAATTTTTTAGAATTTCATATTCTGCACCTTCACAATCCAATTTGAGGAAATTACAATTATCGATATTATTATTATCAAAAATTTTTTGTAGAGAAATTGAATTAACGTTTATAGTATTTGATGATTCTGAGAACATACTATGACCAGATTCATCGTCATTTAGATATAATTTTACATCCGAATTAGAATTTGATACTGCCATGTTAAATGGTTTGATTTGTTTTAAATTGTTTAATTTAACATTACTCAATAAGATTTGATAATTTTCTTCTACAGGTTCATATGAATAGATAGAGCCATTTTTGCAAAATTGTGATGCATATAATGAAAATAATCCAATATGTGCACCAATATCTATTACTACATCATTATTTTTAATTTCAAAGTTTTTTGATTTGTATTCTTCAATTAACCAAACATGGGTTAATGCCATTAAATCAGTAGAATGTTTTCTTATTTTTATTAATAGACCATTCTTTGTTTTGAATAATGGAAAATTTTCACTGTTTAAATTAAAATATATTTTAGGATAAATATACCAATTCTTGAAAATTTTTCTAGAACGAAGAAATATTTGTAAATTTTTGAAAAAATCAGACATATAATAAAATAGAATCTAGCCTGAAATATATTTTCGTAGTAATTAATAAATTAACTTTTAACTTACTAATTTTTGGATTAACTATTGAAAATTCTTGTAACTGGAGGTCTAGGATTTATTGGTAGTCATCTAAGCGAATCATTATCAAAAAAGAATCATAAAATAACAATCTTAACTAAAACTCTTTCAAAAAGATCCAATATTGCAAAATCAATAAAAAAAGTTGATATAAAAAAAGTCGATATTACAAATTTTAAGAAAGTTGGAAAAATAATTGAAGATTTTAAACCAGATGCCATAATTCATTTAGCTGGAAATACGTCTCATTCAATATCATTTGAGAAACCATTAGAAGATGTTGATTCAAATACAAAAACAACTCTATTTTTATTACAGAAAATTAAAGATCTTAATCTACCATGTAGATTTATTCTTGGTAGTACATTTATTGTAATAGGAAAACCAAAGAAACTTCCTGTAGATGAAGATACCCCATGTAATCCAACTACGATATATGGAACAAATAGATTAGCAAGTGAACATCTTTGTAGAATTTATCATAAAGTTTATGGAATAAAAACAAACGTCTTTAGAATTACAAATTCATATGGCCCAAGAGAACAGATTATTCCAAAAAAAAATGCAGTGAATTTTTTGATTCATCAATCATTCATGAAACAAAAATTGAGCATATATAACAAAGGTGAGTTTTTCAGAGATTTGATTTACGTGGATGACGTAATTGATGGGATAAATGTTATTTTAAAGAAAGGAAAAGCAGGAGAATTGTATTGGATTTCTTCAGGTAAAAAATTGTGGTTCAAGAAATTTGCAAGAGTTTTACAAAAAAACACAGATTGTACAATTAATTTTCCTGTAACACCCAAGTATACAAAAAAAGTAGACGTAGGGAATTTTGTAGTTAATAATTCTAAATTAAAAAAACTTGGTTGGAAACCAAAAATTACAATTGAAGAAGGAATTAAAAAAACACTTGAATATTTTGAAATTAATCAAAAATAGAAGATTTAGATAAAAATTTGGAAAAAGATGTGAATTTAAATTCATTAATTATTTTATCGATTTTTTGAAATGTTTTTTCAATGTTATGAAAAGTAATGAAATTTTCTTTAACAGGTAACTTAATTTTTGGTATAAATTCTGGTGTTAACTCCCATGAATGAACATAAAAAGTTGCAGGAATATTTTGTTTTTCATAATTTGTTATTGCATTTTTAATGATTTTTTCAGGTAGTGTTCGAATATAGAATCCTCCTGCAGCAGGTAATTTTTTACCTAGAAATTTTGTGACCAGTAATGGAAACTCAATTAGTTTTCCATTAGGAGAATTTTTTTCAATAGAATCACTTGATATGCGATAAGGTTTGATTTCTGCATTTGGTAATCCATACAATTCAGTTTTTGCAGGAACAACACTACTATCATAAGTATAATTATTTTCTACCAAGAAATCAATTATCCATGAACTTTTATTGTTTATTGAAAATGTTGGTGCACGAAAACCCTTAGATTTTTTATTGGTCATTTTTGAAAATTCTAAAAATTCTGTAGAATGATTTTCTTTAAATTCCAATGAATCTATTCTATGATGATACATTGTATGGAATGCAATTTCATGATCATTTTCTATAATTTTATCTAAAATTTCAGGATTTTTTTGAATTAATTCTCCAACAACAAAAAATGTTGCAGATGTTTCATTTTTTCTTAGCATATCAATAATTTTATCAAGACCTTTGAACATAGTAGGATTATGATCTAAATCTTTAACATAATTCTGAACTAATTCAGGATGATACCAATCTTCAAAATCTATACCTAACAGATTCATTTTAAAACTTAATTTTTTTAATTACTCGTGCAGGATTTCCTAATGCAACTGAAAAATTAGGAATTGTATTACTAACAACACTTCCGGCTCCAATGATTGAATTTTTTCCTATTGTAGTTCCCATTGTTATAATACTTCCAGGACCAATAACTGCACCATCTTCAATTGTAACTGGTTTTATCTCTCTAGGATATCCATTTTTCTTTAGAAATAGATTTGATGTAGGGTTATAATGTGCAAAGATCATAGTGTTAGAACCAATTGTAACATTATTTCCTATATTCACCATACTTGGATAAATCAAATCAATTAAAACATAAGGTGAGAAATGACAATGATCACCAATTTTTACTCCTCTTGAACGTTGTAGTTTTATCACCCAAGAAGAATTAATCGATGAAAATGCATTTTTATGAAGAATCCATGACCTTAAAATTTTTAAGCGAAGTTTGAGTTTTCCTAAGCCTCCTTTTAATTTATAAAAATCCATTACTTCTTTTTCATTTATTGAAGATACGTTTTCAGATTCCATAATGATTCACTTCGATTATTCCTTTAACATGAATCGCTTAATTTTTCCATAGTCGGTACGTGGAAAATCTTCAACAAATTCAATTTTTACAGGTACTTTGAATCTTTCCAGATTTTTTATACAGTAAGCGAGAATATCACTAGAGCTGATTACTGAATCTGTAGATCTTTTAACAAATAATTTTACAACTTCACCAAAAGATTTATGCTTCATTGGGATAGCAACAGCTTCTTCAATTCCAGATAAAACCTTCACTATTCTTTCAATTTCTTGTGGGTAAACTTTTTCACCAGATATATTGATCAGATCATCAACTCTGCCTAGAATATAGAGAAAGTTATCCTTGTCAAATCTTCCTAGATCTCCAGTTCTTAACCAATCATCATATTTATTTTTTGAATATTCTTTTTTCCAATAATTATCTATGACATTTGGTCCACGTATCCAAATTTCTCCAATACCATCATTACTTTCATCTTGAATTTTTATTTGAACACCATCAGAAGGTTTTCCAACTGATTCAATTTTTTTCTCATCATCAAAGATCATGAATGTTGAGCGGGATGCTTCAGTTAATCCATAATAGGTTGCAACTATACCGTTTTTCAATATACTTCTTATTTTTCTTATAGTTTCGGGTGGGAAAAAAGTACTATTTGTGATAATCAATCTGAGATTAGATAATGAGTTCAGTGAATCATCATAATAATTAGAAACAATATTTGATAACGTGGAAGGTATTGCAGCTAATGTCGTTACATTGTATTTCTCTATTGATTCAAGAATATCCTTGGGTTTTGGATTTTTTTGTAATACTAATGTGCTACCGACATACAATGAAGTATGTAAACATCCTAATCCAAAAGAATGAGACATTTGTAGAGGTAAAAGATCAATATCATTTTGTGAGTAATGTAAAGTTTTAGCAATATTTTTTGTACTAAAATCACAAGTGGAATGGGTTATAGGAACTCCTTTCGGAGTAGAAGTTGTTCCGGATGTGTATATTAAATATGCATAATCCGTA
>Ga0315316_10002451_pt1 | contig 13320 bp, 10 predicted proteins | sample M160m3416metaG_FD_203702 | JGI IMG/M metagenome (GOLD analysis project Ga0315316, IMG submission 203702) | Ammonia-oxidizing marine archaeal communities from Monterey Bay, California, United States - M1 60m 3416 | ecosystem: Environmental > Aquatic > Marine > Intertidal zone | place: USA...
CACCCTGTAATTGGGCCATGTCAAAGCACACGATATGATCAAGCGAATCTAATCCGAGCAGCCTCGCCGCATCATCAGCGGCAGCCTGTTCGAGGCTGCCCGACCGCCTCTTCTGGTGACGTTCAACTTGCGCCTCGGCGTTCTGATCAGCCATCCCGCGTAGTAAAGCTAGTTCACCGCGCTTAGGCACTCTGACCTCGACGGCGCCGGCGCGTCGTTCGACCAGCCAAGCTCCCATCGATTCACCGATAGGTGTCGGGACGAGGACAGTGCGTGGGGGCTTGGTGCCTGAGTAGTGCTCAGCGAGGACACAGGCGACCGAATCGGCAATATCGCCTCTATGGATCAACGGGTACTCAAGTTGCCCTTGGACGACACCGTCTTTTGCATTCAGGACCACAACCATTCCGGTATCTCCTCTGGAGGCGAAGCCAATGGCGTCGCAATCCTGGTAGAACCTGCTGTGCACTACTCTCTGAGAGACAGTCCTTTGAACCGAGCCGATTAGGTCACGAGTCCTAGCCGCCGCCTCATACTCTAGTTCCAGTGAGGCGGCATCCATATCCTTCTGGAGCGACTCGATTAGTAAGCCTGCGTCACCATCAAGGACGCCGATTGCAGCCGCAATACGCTCATCGTACCCCGTCGCATCGATACAGGGTCCGTGGCACAGTCCGATGTGCATCGCTAGGCAGCCTTGCGGCAGTAGCTCAGGACAATCGCGGATGCCAAAGTGGCGACGCAGCAACTGAATCACTCGTTTGGCCGCCCCGGGATCGGCGAAAGGACCCCATCGAAGAGAACCCTCAGGGGGGTGTCGTGTGTAGATGATGCGAGGGTGCTCATGGTCAGACAGGGCGATGAAGGGAAACGATTTGTCGTCCTTCAGCATCGAGTTGTAGCGAGGTTTGTGCTCCCTAACCAACTGTCTTTCGAGTATCAGGGCATCGCTCGGACTATTGGTAACGATGAAGTCAACGCGGGCCGAGTCCTCGATCAGTCGAGGAACCATCGTTCGGTTGGGATTAGGTACGAAGTACGACTTGACGCGAGAACGCAGGTCAGTGGCCTTTCCGACATAGGTGACCCGCTCGTCAGCCCGCCGGAATAGATAGACTCCGGGCTTGCGGGGCAAGTCAATACCAGTAGGGTCTAGCGCCATGTAGGTTGATGCGCTGCAGGTGAATGCCCATGAACCCGTGCCTTCGCTCGGGCGCCATGCTCTCCGAGGCGCAGTCACGAATCCTATCTCGTCTCGCGCAGTTTGGGGATGAGTTGGAGGTCGCATGGGACGTGCCTAGGGCGTTATCTCTACCCGGCCTCGCAGAATCGCTAGGAGTGGTCAGGTCGGCCCTGCATTCGCCACTCTCCTCACTCGAAACTGAGGGTTACGTCTTGACTCGCTCAGCTCACGTCACTGGCGGCGGCTCGCGTCGTCGCACAGTCGTTCACATTACAGATACTGGTCGCGAGGCCATATCGGAACTCGAAGAGCCATCGCTGGCCCGCAGAGGACGCAGCTTCGGCCGCCTTCCTGAGCAAATATCCCTTCACGGTAGGGATGAAGATGCAACCAGTCTCTCGGACGCACTACTCGCCGGATCCAACGTGCTCCTGAGTGGCCTGCCTGGTGTTGGTAAGTCCAGTCTCGCTCGCGCCATCGCAGAGCATGTCCTGAACATGGGCTGGACCGTGCGATGGGCCTCCTGTGGCTCCGACACAGATGTAGCAGGGGTAGGTGAGATGTGGCTGGGTGAAGACGCACCTTCCTCCCCTTCAGCCATCATTGGCGCCTCGGACGGCCCGAGGACATTACTGGTCCTCGACGAGGCTCAGGAACTGCATCTGCGCCACACTGCAGGTGTGGCGGAATTGCTTGAAGAGGCATCACCAGGGAGCTCTTCTGTGCTCGCGGTGTCAAGATCCCCGAGCCCCTTCGGACTTCCAGAGGGCTTCTCTGAGTTCAAGCTCGAGGGACTAGCTCTCAAGCACGCCAGTTCCCTGCTCCCGAGCGACACCGACAGCGTCACTGCTAGGAGCGTTGCAGAGGCTCTGGGTGGCCACCCCCTTGCTCTCCGCCTGTGGCTACCCGGCGAAGAGGTACCTGAGCTCGGCGAAGCTGTCCAAGAATATGTCGAGTCCACGGTGATGCACAGACTCAGCGACGAAGGCACGGAAACTCTGGACGAGTTCTGCATAGCCCCTTCGTCGCTACTGGTCAGCGAACTCTTCGGAGGCGAGGGTACGAATGAACTCGACGATTCCGCTATACTGAGGTGGAGTGGCGTCATGGCCGAACCCCATCACCTGATTCGCAACGTTCGTCGAGGTTCTTGGTCAGATGAGCAGTCCAATGCATTGCACGCGCAGGCGGCCGGTAGATGGGCCACTAGACAGGGAGCCAGAGCACGCAGGATGGAAGGCCATCACATGGTTCACTCTGGAGAGCCCGACGCCGAATGGGTTTCAGAGCACATCCAAGCCATAGCCGAGCAGGACAGCGCTGCAGCAGCGGTCCTGCTTGAACAGGCTGTTAGCCTAAGTGAGGACGAGTCCATCAGGGAGGCAGCCGCCGATCTTGCTCTGGAGCGCGGCGAGGCAGACATAGCCGAATCCCATATTGAAGGCCTGAGTGTAAGTGTCGGGAGAAAACTCCGCTCCGCTCGACTGGCTCGACTACGGGGCGATTCAAGGTCCGCGGAAGACATCGAGGCCGATGCGATGACCGAAATGACGCCCGCCGAGTACACCAAGGCAGCCATCGCATCCCTAGTGCGCCGATATGATGACCGATTGCCTGGTCGTATCGACCATCAACTAGCGCAAGAGCTGACGAAAGTCGCAGATGCGGTGAACATGTCCTCACTACCAGAATCAGAGCGCAGCGCCGGCAGCCTCGCCCTCAACCTCATCAAACACGGCATCGCTCTCGAGATCGATGATGTTTCTGCAGCCGCGAAGGCGCACAGCGCCCTTGAATCTGCAATGGGTCCCGAACACCCCTACATGGCTGTGCTTGACCTGCGTGCGCGTCTCTCATCGCGAACCGGTGGGAGCGCCTCAGCAGAGTCTCTCAACTCAGCTAGGTCACTGATTGAGTCGCGTGAGGACCTCAGCGAGAGGATTCGCCTCATACACGCAGCCCTCGAGGCTACCGACAGCCACCCTGACTGGCTTGTTGAGGCCCACGCCTCAGTTGCCGCCATGCCGCTACGTGAGGACCTCGCAATGCACCGCCGTCTATGCGCCCAGCGCTGGTACTGGCGCGGTGTCCTCGAACCCGAACGCAGATTGTCACATTGGAGAGAGGCGGTGAGCAGATTCAGGATGGCTGAGTGCAGTGCAGCAGCAACAGAGCTCATCGGCAGAATGGCGAGAGCAATTTAGATTTCAGCACCGATGAGAGTGCGGGTCTCAGTGATTCCGGGAATCGATCTGACTCCCTGAACGATGCAACGAGTCAGTTCGGCCTCGTCATCGGCCTCGATCTTGACGAATAAGTCGTGAGGTCCGAAGACAATCCACTGCCCAACCACTCCCTCGATGGCACCTACGGCCTCCCTGACAGCAATTTCGCAGCCTACTTCGGTTGTGATGAGAATGAATCCGACAGCCATTCTCACACCTCCACCGCAATCAGCGTCTCAGTCTTGATGATCCCAGCCACTGAGCGCATGTTACCAATCAAGGTCTTGGCCATCTCTCCTTCGTCGGCGAAGTCAATGCGAGTCACCAGATCGTACTCTCCATAGGAGACATGCGTCTCTGTGACGCTGTCAATTTCTAGAAGTGCCAGGTATACATCTCTCTCAAGTCCCGGTTCTACCTTAATCAGAACGAAGGCAGTACTCATTCTCAGTCCTCGACGGGCATCGCGCTCGGTCGCTGTTTATGACCTCTGCTATACGTTAGTTCGGTATCACTCACGTGTGCGCAAGGGATAACAGGCGGACAGCGAGCGGACTACCCATGCAAGCATCTGTTCCGGCAGTTCGCAGGCGTGCTGTAGCACTTATTCTCCTGCTGCTGCTTTCAGTCTCCCCGCTGGTCCCAGCTACTTTTGGTGCTGTATCCCGCTCGACCACTGTATGGTCAGGAACTGTGGTGCTTCAGGATGGCTACACAGTTGAGAGCGGGGAAATACTCGTAGTGCAATCTGGAACCACCATCCAGCTCGGCGATGACGAGAATATACTCGTGGCTGGAAGAATCACAGTACAGGGCACGAACACAGCGCCTGTGCTACTCGAAGCAATCTTGGGCAATCACGACGGCATCGTGTTCAATTCGAGCAGCAGCGGGCTGGGCTCAAAGATAGAGAATCTAACAATCACCGATGCGGAGTATGGCATCACCATCTATGACAGCGACCCGACCATGAATGACCTCACGGTCATCAACGCTGACAGGGTTGCTATCGACTTGTTCGACGGAGCCTCGCCACGAATCAATGATCTCATCATAGACGGCGGTGGTCAAGATGTCCATGGATTCTCCACCTCATGGCGCTACGGTATCGGACTTTCCGTTGGGGCGTACTCGGCCCCCATCATTGACGGCATGATTGCCGACGGTCTGATTACTCGTGGACTGAACTACTGGGGTAACTCGGGCGGGCTAATCTCAAACCTAGAGATATCCAATGTCAGCGGCTCGACCCTCGCTATCGCTGCTGGAATATGGGTGGAGGACTCGATACCACTGATATCGGACTCCAGTGTGAGCCGTTGTGACAATGGTATCTTCGTGCGCCATATCACCTCTGGATGGACCACCCGGCCGACCTTTGTGGGAATGACAGTGGAGAATAGCCAGTACTATGGCATCATGGTTGAGCAATACAACCACAGCCAGTACTCAAACGTGCCTCACAACGCTGTTTTCAACGACCTCGTGGTGAGGGGGACGGGAGGACCGGGGGCCAAGACACCCGGGCTAGCCTACGCTGCATTCGAGGTCAACACCAGCGGAGTACAGGTCACTGATGCGCTAATCGAGGACAATGCGGCTGTTGGCTTCAAGGCCTACATGATTGGTTCCTCGACTATACTCAACGAGATTGACCTGCTGAGAAATGGCAGGCCGAGCGCCACAGCTCCTCTCAATGACAGGGCTGGCATGTTCATGCGCAGCGCCAACTGGGCCCCTACCATCAACGACCTAGTGGTCCGCAACTCAACGGGACCGGGCGTACTGTTGTGGAAGGGAGGTGCTCAAGGCGCTGATTGGGTGATAGCCGACAACGGCGCTACCGGTGTTGATATCCGTGAGTTCCATCCTGACCTATCCGGAGTAATCAGCACCGGTAACGGCGGTCATGGTGTCTCGGTCAGAGACTCCAGCAATGTCGAATTGGCATACGTGACGACCTATCAGAATGGACTCGGAGCGGCACTGCCACAACTAGGGGCCGGTTTCTATTTCCACGAGTCTAACGACGTCATGAGCGGCGGCAAGAACTCGACCTGCTTTGAGTGCACATCAATCGAGGATCAGTATGGATTCGTAGTGCGCGACAGTATCGACCTGCAATTACTCTCAGTTGACATCAGAGACTCTGTCAACGCCCCAGCACTGGACATCGACAACAGTGGGATGGACCACGATGGCACGGTCATCATGGATGACATCAAGATTAACCTCAATTCGACCAGTCACTCGGTCACGCTGGATGAGGTAAACGGTCTGGTCCGGGGCCTCGACATGAACGGCGACAATGGCGGCCTGTTGTGGGACGCCAGTAGCCAGGAGACCTCCTTCCTTGAGAACAGCGTAATCCGTGGCAATACCGGCTCCTGCTTCGACATGGTCGACCACAGTGAACTGTTCGTCCACAACGTCGCAATGGCTTGTGATTCCGGCGCTTCGGCAAGTGTCACCTCTAGTTTTGTCAACTTCACCGGCTCATGGTTCACCAGTGGATTCGCCGATAGTTTCGAGATGTTGGGCGACAGCCATCTGCGTTGGATATCCTCAGGTGATCTCGACACACCGACCTACGTCGGACAGGACAACATCCTCGATGTGATGTGGATGGTTGAGGTTCATTCCGTCAACCAGCACCTGTTACACATCCCTCACGCCGAGTTCAACCTCACCTTCGATCTATACGAGTCCGAGCACACAGGCACTCTACCGTACTCGGGATACTATTCGTATGGCCCCTTCATCGGTGAGCGCTGGACTCCAATGCAGGGCTGGTCCGATGTCAACACGGTTCACACCGGTTGCGACTACGATGGTGTCCACAACGACACTGCAGCAGTCGACCTCGACGCGGATATCTCGGTGTTCTGCCACCTTGAATTGTCCAATCAACCACCATTCATTCTGTGGGATTCTCCCGAGCATGAGGCAATCTATGCCAGCGGTGGCCAAGTGGTCTTCAACGCCAATCGGTCTTGGGACCTCGACTTCGACGAACTGAGTTACAGCTGGACCAGCAGCATCGATGGCGACCTGTTGAGTGCATGCAGTCCACCCTCGGGCGGAAACGGCTCGTCATTCACTGCCAACCTCGCCGCCGACGCCTGTCTTTCAGATGGAGTCCACCAGATTACCCTCGAGGTCTGCGACAGCGAGAACCAATGTGTGCAGGGGGTTCGTGAGATTGAACTGGTCAACCTGCCCCCAGTGCTTTCGGTTGGAACAACACCGCAGATCTCGGCATGGGGAACTCTCTACCTCGGAATAACCGCCAACGTCACTGTCCATCTAGGTAGCACGTACGACCCAGAGGGAGACGAACTGAACTGCTGGGTAGAGACCTCCTATGAGCAAGGGACCGGTCAGCCGCCTGCAGGGGACGCAGAGTGCCCTGCTACAATCATCCACACATTCCCGGGCGCACCTAACCAGTTCTCAGTGACGGTGTATGCCTCGGACGGCGTCAATGTCCCCGTCTCGTGGACCTTCAACGTCGAGCTCTACAACGAGATACCAGTGGCAAATCTGGAGATTACTCGAACAGGCATGACATCGTCGGCAACCGTGCAACTCGACGGAACTGCGACTTTCGACCCTGAGGGTGATGGAGTCAAGTTCGAGTTCTGGAGCGACCGCGACGGCCTTCTCGCCTCTGGGGTGACACCTGACTCGACAGTCGAGTGGATTGGGACCCTGTCGAAGGGAGACCACATCATCACGATGTACGCGAGCGACGATCGTCCCAACCATGCAGGTATGTGGGACTCGACCACAGCCGAACTCAGCGTTTCCAACTCACCGCCCGTGGCGCTGATTGCCAATCCGTCCGACGGGATACTGACTGACTCTGGCGAGCTACTGGTCTTCGATGCCACTGGTTCGGGAGACTGGGACGCTGCTTGCATAGATTTGCCTGACAACGGCAGTGGGCTGGTCTGCAATCCCTTTGCGGAATTCAGTACCGACCTAGTTAGCGTGCTCTGGGAGAGTGATCTATTGAGCGAGCCGATGGGTAGCGGATGGGTGTTAGAAACTAGGTTGCCGGAGGGCGTGCACCAGGTCACTCTGACTGTCGAGGACGGCTCAGGGACCTCGGACGTGGCTGAGATTATGGTCAGGGTCGATGAGTCGGCCCCGGTTCTCGTTCTCGACTCGCCAATGCCCGATATCGAGGTCTACTCCAATCTGCCTGTGCTGTTCGACTTCCGACGCTCGTTTGACCCCGACGGCGACGACTTCACTGTCAGCGTATACTCCAATCTGATGGCTGAGCCGATACTTGAAGAAAAGACGGCAGATTACTGGTACAACGACTACTTACCGGCGGGAGAGCACATGCTACGTTTTGAGCTGATAGACTCCAATGGGATGCAGCGCACCCATACACAAGCACTCAAGGTAATGGAGACTGGTCCTGTAGCGGGAATCTCTGACCTTTCGGAAGGCCAGTACATCCCACCGGGCGAGCCCGTGGTACTCAACGCATCGGCCTCCTATGACTACGATGACGACATTGTGCTCTACCAATGGGTCCTGAACGACGGAACGTTGCTGAGCGACAAGATAGTCCACACTGTGAGTTTCCCACCTGGGCCCGTGCGCATCGATTTGCTGGTCAAGGACTCAAGGGGCGACTCATCTTCGGCCTCGATAAACCTGACAATCGGCTCAAGCTCACCGCAGTTGTACGAACTCGAGGTATCGCCGAGCAGCATCGACCTTGAGGAGCCGACATCGGTCCTCATCACGGTGCGGCTAGTAGATCCCGACGGTACCACTACCTCTGTGCGTGGAGAGCTGCGCGCTGGTGGGGTATCGCAATCCCTCGATTTCCTAGACGATGGTACGGAGGGCGACCAGTTCGCCGGTGACGGCATCTGGACCTACGCATCTGTCTGGACCCTGACAGGGAGCAGCGCGAGGGTGGAGGTATGGGCTCTTGACGGCGATATGGTTAGCCCGGGTTTAGTCGAAGTCATCCCCATCGAGTCGCCCGAGGACACGAGCATGTTTGACTGGCTACTCGGAACAGGTCTCCCGTTCCTGATTATGGCCCTGACTCTGGCTGTAATGGCAGGAATAGCCTACGCGAGTACCCGCAGGAGACAGGTCTCAAAGGACCTTGAAATGATCGAGTCGTGGTCTGGATTCGATCCACGAGAGTTAGATGAAGAATTTGATGATTAATTGTACAACAAGGGAGGGAGAAAATGGGAAAAATAAATCTCAAGGAGAAACTATCACTGTTTTCAGAACACTGGTCACCAAAGGTAATCGCAGAGATGAATGATTACCAATTTAAATTAGTCAAAATTCAGGGCGATTTCGTTTGGCATAATCATGCAGATACCGACGAGGTATTCATCGTAATCAAGGGCGAGATGAAAATCGAGTTTGAGAATGAGACCGTGGAATTGAGCGAGGGTGACATGTATGTGGTCCCAAAAGGAGTTGATCACAAACCCTGTGCCGAATCTGAATGCGAGGTTATGCTCGTTGAACCTCGCGACGTCGTCAATACTGGCAGCACAGAAGGCGAATTAACAGCCTCCAATGATATCTGGATTTGACATTAAGTCACAGAATGTAGGATAGTCACTGTTCCTGCGGTACCTCAAAGATGAGGCTGCAGCATGTCAGCGCACCTTCGGCTTTCGCCAACTCCGAGGCGACTACGGGCCGTGCATCATAGCCTAGGGCAGAGAGGCGCTGACCGGTCCTAGGGAAGTCAGCTGCGAAAAGGACCGTACTACCAATGCGGACGACGTTGGACGCACTCGGCTCCGACGGGTCGACCGAGATACAGGCATGCTTGGGAAAGGCACCGGCATCAACCCATTCAGGATTGATGAGAAGGGTGTCGTCCGAGACCACGGTCACTGCTGACTTCAGGTGGAGACATCCGTTGAACTCAACCTCCTCAACGCTGTAGCCGTGGTCGGCAACCAGCGCTCTCAGCTGGCGCACGGCCTCGGTATTACTACGAGTGGAGATGCCGACATAGATGTCCTTAGCCACGACCACGACGTCTCCTCCATCGAGTATCGCGGGTGCCTGAATGTACTTGAGCGAGCGGTGCGGTGCGAGCGCCTGTTCGATTGAAGGTCGTTCGCCACGCCGGGAAAGCGCCCCCGGCCTCGTAATAATCGCGATCTCGTCAAGCACTATGGCAATGTCCTCGACGAACACCGAATCAGGAAAATCTAGTTCCTCGTCAAGGTGTTCGACCCGGCAACCGAGCTCCTCGAGAATCTCTTCGTAGAGGCTGTGCTGGGCTCGCGCATTTTCGACATCAATCTCTTCGCGCTCAAGAAAGGTCAACTCGCAGACCCCGATGGCCGGACTAACTCCTCTGGTGATTGCTACACGCATTCGCTTCATAGGCAGATAGTCTGAGAACATAAAGTAGCGGAACATCTTCCGTCCTGCGTGGAAACCGGATTGCATGGCAAAGTCGTGCTCGTCACCGGCGGTGCTGGTGGCATAGGTCAGGCCATCTGTAGAGCGTTCGCTGCCGAGGGTGCTCGCGTGGTTGTGCATCATCATTCCTCGACTGACGCGGCCGTATCGTTGGCCAAGGAAATCGATGGAATTGCCATCCGTGCGGATTTGCGCGATGACAAGGAAGCACTATCGATGGTTCGAAGCATTGTCTCTGAATCAGGAGCCCTCGATATTTGCATCGCTAACGCCGGCCACTACCCCACACCGTCCAAGCCACTTTGGGAAATTGATAGTGAGCGTTGGGCCTCTACCATTGACTCCAATCTTGGGGTGACAGTGAGCACTGCTCGGGCCTTCCTTGGCTACGCCGCAGAAGTTGGACAGGGGTCAATTGTTCTGATTGGTTCGACAGCAGGTATCTACGGTGAATCGGGACATGCTGACTACGCTGCTGCGAAGGGCGCCATCACATCAGGTCTGCTGATGTCACTAAAGAACGACGTCTCGCAGATTGGTGGTGTCCGTGTTAATGCGGTCGCCCCAGGATGGACTGTCACGCCAAAGAAGGTCGAACATGGGGTCGACGAGGAGCTAGTAGAGCGTGCAACTGCGACGATGGCACTGAAGAAACTCGCTACTCCTGAGGATGTGGCTAAAGCGGTAGTCATGCTATCTTCGGACAAGATATCAGGGCACATCACGGGACAGGTCATCGAGGTCGCAGGCGGAATGGAAGGACGTTTAATTCCTTGAATTATTCAGGCTACAGACTCAATTCGAGCCACCTCTCTAGAGGTGACCAGTGCATCCATCCCACTGTCCGACAGTCGCCACTTAGGGCGTCGTGCCTGTGAGGCAGCCTCGACCATCTCACCATTGCGCAGTTCGTTGAGGTGGTGGCTCAGCAACTGTCTTGAAATCTCTAGCTTCATTCGGATATCGGTGCCTGAGAGGCCTATGTTGCCTGATTCTGACAGTACCTCGAGTATGGCGAGGCGAGTCCCGGCGATAGGGTTCCTGATTCGTCCAATTTCCTCCCCAGACAGACTGGAAATTGCATAACGGCGCAGTTTACCATCCCTCCACGAAATAATCTGACCAGTCGATTCCAGAGTGTGGAGGTGGTAAGCTGTCACCCCGTTGGCGAGTCCGAGAGCATCGCGCAGTGCGGAGAAGTGGATTCCCGCATTCGCCTCAAGATATCCGAGTAGACGGCCGCGGGTGAGCATATCTTCTCGATTGCCCTTCATCCTCGCGAGCATAGGAGATATCAGGGCCACTAACACTGTCACTTTCACAAACTCAAGTACGAACGATCCAAGAATGAGTGATCCTAGGGCACCCGCTCCTCCAACCAGAAGCCTCTGTGGCAGGGTAGAATCTGAATCTTCTTCTTTCTCTCCCCGTTCAAGGACAGGCTGTGCTTCCTCAGAGTCTTCCTCGGCGTCAGCGGCTGCAAAGCCCTCGGCGTTCACGGTACCGTCGTCATCTATGATTTCGTCAAACGGCGTATTCATCATCCAGCCACCTGCGAGCATAGCAGCTACCGCAAGAGCGGCTACGAGACGGACCGTACGGACGCCTTCCATCACTCTGCGCAACCCATCTTCACCTATGACTGCCGTGGTGAATTGGTTTGACATTACGTAGTGGTGTTGAATAACAGAACTCTCATCACGAGTCGAGGAGCGATGGCGGAGGAGTCTGATGTTTCCATTGGTGATGACACCGAGCGCGAGGAGGCGATGCTGACCGCGGCCCGCTCAGTAGTGAGGACGTGCATGCAGGTGCGACCGCACGAGCACGTGCTGGTAGTAACCGATCCGTCTACTTCTGAGGTAGGGCGCTCACTGTATGAGGCCGCCTCGGAGGTTACTGACCGCATCCTCATGATGATGATGCCTCGCAGGCACAGACAGGGTAACGAGCCACCGGCCTCAGTCGGTGATCTGATGCGTCGTCAGAATGTCGTACTGCTCGCCACTCGCCACTCCTTGACTCACACCCGTGCACGACTGACTGCATCGCGAGAGGGAGCTAGAATCGCTTCGATGCCAGGAATCGACGAGGAAATGATGGCGATGGGTGGGATGACCGCCGATTACAACGCCCTGCAGAAGGAGATATCGGGGCTGAACCCAATGCTGCGGCGTAGGCGTGATGTCAGAGTGACGACGCCGGCGGGTACAGATGTGACCTTCAGGACCGGGGCCCGCTGGGTGCTCGAAGACAACGGCATATGCAACCGGCCTGGGCAGGTGACCAACCTGCCGGCCGGAAAGGTCTTCGTTCTGCCTAAGGAGCAGACCCTGAGCGGTAAAATCGTCATCGATGGCTCATGGGAAGGCATCCTGCTAGACGAAACTCTCACTTTCCTAGTCGAGGAAGGCATGGTGGTCAGCATTTCCGGTGGCGAACTGGCAGAGAGTGTTGAGTCGGTGCTCGACGAGGCTAAGGTCGGCCTGCGCCCGTCTAGGGCCGGGCTGGTCAAAACTGTGGCTGAGTTCGGTTTCGGGATGAACTCGAGGGCGAGAATGACCGGAAACAGGCTTGAGGATCAAGTGGTGCGCGGCTCCGCTTACTTCGGAATTGGTGACAACTCTGCTCTCGGTGGCTCGGCAAGCGTAGGCATTCACATGCGAGGAGTCATGCTGAAACCAACAATCGAACTGAACGACGTCGACCTTGTGGTCGACGGCAAGATTACCGCCCGCAAGAGGTGATGAATTGCGCGCACTACTCTGGTGCAATGGGCAGCAGCCCCCAGAAACAGTTGTCCAAGGCCTACTCGAGGGCGCTGTTTGCTTCGGGGTTGATGGAGGGGCTGATAGGGCTGCTGAGGCAGGTTATGATGTCGAACAGGTCCTCGGAGATCTCGATTCTATCGATTCCGACAGGTGGCGCGGTCGGACCTACGAATTAGTCGACCAATCGAGCAGCGATCTGGCCAAGTCCCTTTCACTACTCATTGAACGCGGTTACGATGAGATCGACGTCGTCGGCTCGGATGGAGGCGCCACAAGTCACTTCCTCGGTAGTTGGGCGGCGTTATGCGAGGCGCCCTCTGGGGCAGCCATACGACTCCACCACGAAGACTCGGTGACTCATCGGGTACATCCGCAGGAAGGCGAGCGCGAGTTCGCGGTGCGCTCCGGAGGCGAATTCTCAGTGTTTGCACTAACTCCTTGCCGTAGCGTGCACCTGCACGGCGCCCGGTGGGAGATGCACGGTGCGCCGATGACCCTGTCCACGGAAGGACTCCACAATGTCGCCTCGGGAGAGTCAGTGCGCATCAAGGCGGACGGAGTCTTAGTAGTGATAGTCCCGCAGAACTAATCATTCCTCTTCCACAGCGTGTTGCTTGGGATCGCGGGAGAGCAGGAAGGCGATTGGACGCGTCCTCGGATCGGACTCTAGAGCAATTTTCATGATTACAGCCAGAGGAACTCC
>Ga0315316_10002452_pt1 | contig 13316 bp, 12 predicted proteins | sample M160m3416metaG_FD_203702 | JGI IMG/M metagenome (GOLD analysis project Ga0315316, IMG submission 203702) | Ammonia-oxidizing marine archaeal communities from Monterey Bay, California, United States - M1 60m 3416 | ecosystem: Environmental > Aquatic > Marine > Intertidal zone | place: USA...
CCGGTGCCGTCATTTGGCAGGAACGTGTTGCCGGGCCAATGTCAGCCTCACCGGTTTATTGTGATGGACGCATCTATTTCCTTGATGAGAAGGGGGTGTGCAACGTCATCAGGGCAGGGCGTAAGCTTGAGCTTCTGGCTACCAATGATATTGGAGAGCGTTCACTTGCCTCGGTTGCCGTTGATGAGGGAAGTATCTATCTGCGCACAGAGAAGCATCTCTTCAGGATTGGCAAGAAGGCAGAATAGCGGGCGATACTTGATGGTAATGCCTATATTGCAGGAGGTAACGCACGTCCTGCGGATGCCGGAATCAATCCGGCGGAATTGGCCGCTGATGCTGCGGTTGTCGCGCTGATACTGAATCTGGACGAGTCTATCTCCAAGAGCTAGAGAGCTCTTTCTAGATTTTATAGTATTGCTCCCAGCCCTTCCTTGGTGGCGGTCCCTCCAAAAGCGCGTCTGCAACCTTATTGTTGGTGATACGTTTCGTCTTGAGGTCAAAGTGCAGTTCTCCACCAAGTCTCTGCGCGATTACGCCCAGGCAGAACACCTGACTCAAGACACCGGAGACGTGGAAGGGTGACCGTGTTTTTTCCTCCCCCTTGGCACCAAGGACGAAGTTCATGAAGTGGTTTGAGCCTCCACCAAACTTTGGCAGGCTACTCGCCATGTCCTTCATTTTAGCCTCAGGAATAATTCGTAACGGGCTGCCGTGTGAAGTTCCCTTGAAAGTGAGATCCTTGCCATAGATGACTTTTCCGTTGTTTTCCAGCCTGCGGCCCTCGCCCAACTCCTTTGGACGCTCAGGCTTGTTACGGGTTCCATCATACCAACGCACCTCACAGGGCGGTTCGCCTTCCCTGGCAGCGAAGTCAAACTGGATAGTCGAACCCATGGGGAAGATCAGGTTGCGTACACCCTCCCGGTGGACTGCAGTAATTTTCTCGGGAAGGCCGAGCTTTAAAAACCGGTGTGCGGTGTCAAGAATATGTGGGCCCCAATCGCCAAAGGCACCGTTGCCATAATCATACCAGCTGCGCCAGTTTCCCGGATGAAGATATTTACTGAAGGGGTGCGCCGGGGCTGTGGCAAGCCATGTGTCCCAGTCCATGCCTTCCGGCATTTTCTCGCCGGTCTGCCACTCGTCGAATTTCCACGGATGCCAACGCCTTCCAGAGTTCATGTATGAGGTGATCTTGGTGACATCCTTGATGACACCCGCCTCTTTCCAGGCCTTGAACTGATGATAATTGGCACCGGAGTGCCCCTGGTTGCCCATCTGGCAGGAGACCTTGTATTTTTTCTCTGCGGCGATCATTAACTCAATTTCCTGGAAGGTGTGTGCCAATGGCTTTTCCACGTAGCAGTGGATGCCCTCGGACATGGCACGCATCGAGATGGGGAAATGGGCATGATCAGGAACGCCGATGGTACAGGCATCGATATCCTTTCCCATTTTGTCGAACATCTTGCGGAAGTCCTTGAACTTTGGGGCTGCGTTGAATTTTTTCTCGAGGCTGGCGGTATGTCTCGTGCCGAGGGCCACGTCGCACAGTGCAACGGGATTCACTAATTTTGTATTATATACATTGTGGGCATCTCCTGCACCCTGGGCGCCACATCCAATGAAAGCGACATTGACCTTGGAGTTTGCGCCGATGACGCGGCCCGGGATTAAACTGAATACCGTGCTCGCTGCTGCGGCCTGAGAGAATTTTCTACGCGTCAGATTTTTGTTCATTGATCTTTGTGTTATAAGGTTACTACCGACTTTAAGTGATTCTTTCAAATTGATTTTTCCATGCTCCAAGGTGTGCTTCCCAGGTCAGGGGGAGAACGGTTTTCCTTGCCTGTGCCCCTATCGAGGAAAGATTTTCATGGTTAATGGCCTCCACGGCAAGCCTGGTGAGGGAAAAATGATCTTCCGGATTATCCAGTAACCAGCCGTTGCGCGCCTCTTCAATGAATTGGCGCGCACCGTCCGCTGCCGAGATTATTCCGGGTAATCCGCATGCCATGCTCTGCAGGACAGTGTTGGCGCAGGCATCATAGAGAGTCGGGTGGACGAAGAGGTCAGCGGCCTGATAAAGGTGCAGGATATCCTCCAACCCAGCGAACACGGTAATAGTTTCATGGATCGCGGCTGGCAGCGTTTTGGTGAACCTTTTGATCCCGGGACCGGCAACCCACAGCTGTGCACCTGTCTGTTCATGAATTTCAGGCCAGGCTGCCATGAGTGTGGCAAGCCCCTTTCGGCGGTGCGAGCGGGCGGCAAAAAGGAGGACCGGGGTTTCTTCTTCCGCTCCAAGGGATTTGCGGAGGGCCTGGCGCGATTCTGGACTTTCCGATGGCCGGAAATATTCCGTATCAACTGCGGTGGGGATGATGGTGACGGTTTCCGGGCTGAGGGCATAATGATTAATGATTTGTTCCCGGACCATGGATGAGTTGACGATGAAATGCTGCGTGCGACCGGATGTATAGAGGTCCCGCTCAAGCTTCAGCTCGAGTTGACATTTAATTCCTCTCCGCTTGAAAGGATTAATTAAGGGGATGTAGGCGGCATGGCACCCCGCTCCGGCACGGTGTAAGTCCTGCTGGGTCGTGCGGCCAAAACCGATGGTGACATCAACAGGGAGTTGCCTGCCCAGCCTGCGGGCTTCCTTCTCGAATTTCAATAATGCCAGGGTCGTGGAAGACCGGGGTAGTCCAACGGCATGGATGTTGGCGCCAATTGCCTCCGTGGCGGGATCTGTCTCGCTTGTGATTACATGTAATTGATTGCCGGCATCGAGCAGTTCCTTGGCGAAGCGAAACAGGTAAGCCTCCATGCCCCCGGAGGAGATGAATTTCTGATAGATGATGCCAATTTTCACGGGAATCTATTGTTCATGGAAGCATTTACGTGAAGTCCTTATTTTTAATGAGGACTTTGGGCGGGCGGGAAAATGAAGACATCGAGGATGTGATGGAATACACAAGGGGTATCTAGCTGCGCAGGTGCGCAAGTCGTTTCCATCGGAGAATGGTGACGAGGTGGATGGAGATCCCCAACAAGGTAATTGAAAATACCCAGAGCCAGAACCCCGCGAGTGGGGAATCGAAGGCTGCGCCAAGAGATGAGGCCATTTCCCTATCCAGTGGATTTGAGAACAGCCAGTTGTCCCGGGCAGCCCGGTAACCGGCAAGTGGCATGAGTAGTGCGGGAGCGGTCAGGCTGAGTACTAATGAGCCGTTGAATACACCGATAGTGGTTTCCGTCCTTGGGTTACTCCGGGCAATAATCACTACGCCGTATATAGCCATTGAGAGCAGAATCAGCAATTCAATGATCATTGCCAGGGGAATCTCAATCATCGACTCGACCACGCTCAACTGATTGTCAGGGGTGTAGATCCCGTTGAACATTGGTAGTGGCAGGCTGAGCAAGTGAATGCTGATTGCAAATGTAATGATATACCATGTACCGGGAATCTGGGTTTCGGTACTCATGGGGGGATGTTTGACCCTAAAGCTCAGTTGACCTGTCGAGTGTGAAGGGGTGGGGAACCTTGGAATTTTCCAGGATGGTGCCCTATTTGGTGCGGGATTTTTTCTTGTGAACCTGGGCTCCGGATTTTTCGGACAGGCTCATGCTTCGAGCAAGGGAGGCGGCCACGAAGCCCTTGAAGAGAGAATGTGATGAATTTGGCCGGGACAGGAACTCAGGGTGAAACTGTGCGGCAACATAGTAAGGATGGTTGGCAAGCTCGACAATTTCAACAAGCATGCCATCAGGGGAGGTTCCCGCGATAGTCAACCCTGCTTGTTCCAGCTGTTCACGATAGTCCCCGTTGAATTCAAACCGGTGCCGGTGCCGCTCATTGATTGTCGAGCTTTTATAGAGATCATAGGATTTGGTTCCGGGCACGAGGTCACATATCCAGGTGCCCAGCCTCATTGATGCGCCCTTGTGGGTAACGCTTTTCTGTTCTTCCAGCAGGCAGATGACCGGATGCGGCGTGTGCTGGTCAAACTCAGTACTGTTGGCATTCTTGAGCTTGGCGACATTACGGGCGAATTCGATGGTCGCGATCTGCATGCCCAAACAAATCCCAAAATAGGGGATGCCGCGTGTGCGAGCGAATTGAGCGGCATGGATTTTGCCCTCGATGCCCCGGTCTCCGAACCCGCCAGGGATGAGTAATCCGTCTATTCCGTCAAGGCGTTCTTCCAAATTTACGTCACTCTCCAGATCTTCCGCGTCAATACGCTCCACAATCACCCTGGTGTCGTTAGCGGCACCGGCATGAGTGAGGGCTTCATAAATACTCTTATAGGCATCCTGCAGTTCAACGTATTTCCCGACAACGCCAATACGTGTCTCATGGGAAGGATCGATAACCCTCCAGACAAAGTCTTTCCAGGCATCCATATTAGGTGTCTTGTGAGGAAGTCCAAGAAGGTCACAGACAATGTCGTCGAGCTTTTCCTCGTGCAGATAGAGTGGCAATTCATAGATGGAGTGGGGGACGTCACGGCATTCGATAACGGCCTTGGAGGGCACATTACAGAACATGGAGATTTTTTCCCTCACATCATCCTCAATCTGTAGTTCCGATCTGCAGAGGATAACCTGTGGCTGGATACCTATTTCGCGCAGTTTCGCAATGCTTTGCTGGGTCGGTTTGGTTTTCAGTTCTCCAGCGGCTCCGATGTAGGGCACCAGGGTAACGTGGATAAAAAGGGCGTTTTCCTGACCGACTTCGTGGGCAAATTGGCGCAATGCCTCGAGGAAGGGCAGGCCTTCGATATCTCCTACGGTGCCACCGATCTCGGTGATGATCACATCCGCATCCATCTGCTGGGAGACTTCATAAATACGCCCTTTTATCTCGTTGGTGACGTGTGGGATAACCTGCACTGTTTTTCCCAGGTAATCACCCTTGCGTTCTTTCTTGATAACGTTTTCGTAGACCTGCCCGGAAGTCAGGTTGTTGAGTTTAGAGAGTACCCCGCCGGTGAATCTTTCATAGTGGCCGAGATCGAGGTCGGTCTCGGCTCCGTCATCAAGCACATAAACCTCACCATGCTGAAACGGGCTCATGGTACCCGGGTCTACATTCAAGTAAGGGTCAAATTTTTGCAGGATTACTTTGTGCCCCCGTTTTTCCAGGAGAGTCCCGAGCGATGCTGCAGCGAGGCCTTTTCCCAGTGAACTGACAACTCCTCCTGTAACGAAGATAAACTTGGTATTTTTCATTTCGGATGGCTGGGAAAGTTAGTGGTGGTTTAGAATCAGCGGGTGGCGAGGAGAAGTTGTTCAGCCATCTCGGCCTGCTCCAGGGTGTCGACGCCGGAGGAGTCGTCGTCCGTGATGACGACATGGATTCGTGCACCGTTCTCGAGTGCACGGAGTTGCTCTAGTTTCTCGGCGATTTCCAGGGGTGAGGGATCCCATCGGACGAACTTCAGAAGAAACTCCCTGGTGTATCCGTATATGCCTTTGTGCCGGTAGCAGGTTGTTGCCGGGGTTTTGCTGTCCTGGTAAGGGATCACGCTTCGCGAAAAATAGAGTGCTTCGCCATTTCCTGTAATTACTGTCTTCACAACGTTGGGATTTGCAAGATCCAAATGATCGACCAGCGGCAAAGCAGCGGTGATCATGGAGATTGAGGGGTTTTCACTGAGCTTGGCGGCGAGCTCATCGATAAGGTCCGCATTGATGAGCGGTTCATCACCCTGAATATTAATTACGTGACTGAATTCGCTCTCGGAGGCAATTGCCTCAGCAATCCGGTCAGTGCCGGAAAGATGCGTGGTGGAGGTCATCTTCACGCGTGCTCCAAATGCCCGGGCTGTGTTGGCTATGCGCTCATCATCGGTAGCGATCAGTGTTGCTGCCAGCCTGTCCGCCGCTTGGCAACGTTCCCAAACATGCTGGATCATGGGCTTGCCGGCGATGGGGTGAAGCGGTTTCCCGGGAAAACGGCTTGATTCCCACCTTGCCGGAATTACACCAATAATCTTGCCCTCGGTGGGTATAGTATTCATGGGCAATTGCTGGCGGCAGCGAGGAGTTCTCCCGGTTCTAGGGTGGCAGTGCCGAATTTTCCGATAACGACAGCACTGGCCCAGTTTGATATTTCGGCTGCCTCTACCGCCCCCACTCCGGACGCAAGGGCAAGGGTGAAAATGGCGATCGCCGTGTCCCCGGCTCCGGAGACATCAAAGACTTCCTGCGCGCGCGAGGGTATATGCACGAGATTGGAATTATCCTCACAGAGGACCATGCCCTGTTCACCAAGTGTGATGAGCAGGTGCTTTGTTTCCCAGATGCCGAATAATGACTGGGCGATGTGTTTGAGCGTAATGTCTTCGGAGGGCGGATCACAAAGGGGAACACCGGCTTTATTTGCGAAGTTGAAAGCTTCATTACGGTTTGGCTTGATGGCTGTTACTCCCCGCCAGGCAACCGGATTGTTGGGGTTGGGATCAACCGTGATCACCGTTTGATCAGGATCAGCAATATCACTGACGCGATCCATGAAGCGTTGAGTAATGAAGCCTTTCCCATAATCCTGGATGATGATGGCATCGAGATCGGGAAGCCTTTCGATAATCTGGCTGATTGCCTGTTCTTCCTGCGCTTTGCTCAGGGGGGCATGTTTTTCATGATCGATGCGGACAACCTGCTGGTGACGGGCGACAACACGTGTCTTGACGGTTGTCAGGTTACTTTCCGAGCTTTGTATGCACTCGGTGTTCAGCCCGCGCCCGTTGAGGATCTCAATGAGTTGTTCCCCCTCGCGGTCATTACCGGTTAAGCCCATTACAGCAACAGATCCGGCGAAGGGCTGAAGGTTTCTGGCAACATTGGCCGCGCCGCCCGGATAGAGTTCCTCCCGCTCGATTTCCACGACGGGGACCGGAGCTTCAGGAGATATGCGACTAACATTTCCCCACAGGAAACGGTCCAGCATGACATCACCGATGACCAAGATTCTCTTGTCAGAGAACTCTTTGAGGGTATTACCGAGGCGCGATTTGTCCACGGAATTTGGATGTACTGGCAATCAGGGCTTGCCGCAACTGCGGATTTATCTTTTTCGCCCGGAATTCTAGAAAAAATTGCCTCATGGCACTATATTATAATGATATTCCCCCGTTTGTGCGGCCCTGCCACGCTGGTTTTTGGCTGCTTGAAGATTGCTATCTAAAGCGGGTTTATAGCATTTTTTTTTTAATGACCAAGGAAAAACTCGACTTTGAGAATGCCCACTTCCTTCTGTCCCTTCTGGCTGGTGACATTTCTTTGGTCAAAGAGATAGAATCAATGCTCGATGTCCGTGTTGCTACACGCGATTTCTGGATTGAATTTGAGGGCAAGGATGATGCGGTGGCACGTGCTGTTTCTCTGATGCAGGACCTTGAGGGGGCACGCAGGAATAGCGCACAGATCAGTCGTCAGGCTTTTTGCTTCGCAGTCGAGGCTGCCGCAACCGGTGAGGGGGGGGCGGTTACAGAGCTCCTTGGTTACCAGTTGCTGGGTGGCAGGAGGCTTCCCCCGGTAATGCCAAGGACGCGTAACCAATTGGCGTATTTAAAGTCGATAGAACGTCACGATGTCGTGTTCGGTGTTGGCTCGGCGGGCACGGGAAAAACTTATCTTGCCGTTGCAGCGGCATTGTCGGCGTTAAAGCAGAAGCGGGTCAAACGTCTGGTCCTGACCAGACCGGCTGTCGAGGCGGGTGAGGTCTTGGGTTTCCTGCCGGGGGATCTTACCGAGAAGATTCTTCCGTATTTGCGTCCACTGTATGATGCCCTCTACGAGATGATAGAGCCCGATGAGGTGAATAAAATGATTGAGCACGGGAAGATTGAAATTGCTCCGCTGGCCTATATGCGCGGACGAACCCTGAACAATGCGGCAATAATTCTTGATGAGGCGCAAAACACAACCAGCGAGCAGATGTTTATGTTTCTGACCCGCCTCGGGGAGGGATCCCGGTGCACGATCACGGGGGATCCCTCTCAGGTGGACCTGAAAGGCGGTGTCACTTCCGGATTAAGTGAAGCGGTGGATATCCTTTCTACCGGCATTGAAGGTGTTGATTTCATTGAATTTGAAAGGCGCGATGTGGTGCGGCATCCCGTGGTTTCATCAATTATAGAGGCATACGACGGCAATAGAGAGAGAAAGCAGTTGACTGACGGTTAAGGGTCACCTGTAAAAGTTGTCGAGAAGCGTTGATTTTGCGACACGGTTCATTACTTTTAAGGCAGTATTCAGCAATTGAGGGATGTGTTATCCTGATGTTCCTTACCAATTGCAGATAAATCGTTGCGAGTATCCCGTTTACTGAACCTCCAAAGTTAACGCTTCCATTCTATTTCTTCACGATCGTCGCGCATTCGCGTCATCACAGTCTTCTGCGCTCCTGCGCATTCTGGATTTAATTCCCCATGATCAAGGTTCTCAAGAGGCTCCAGTTAAAACGGCGCGGGCTAATGACCGAGAAAACCCGGCGCAAGCACAGCGAGAGGGAATGGGTTGAGCGGTTGCGGGATGCCGCGTTTGTTCGTTGTTTGCTGTTCCTGTTATTTGCCACGGGCCTGAGTGTATTGATTATGGGGGCACCTGATGAGCGGTTGCCGATGGTGGGTACACCTTGGCGTGCCACAATGCTCGGGGTGGTGGTGTTGTTAATCGCCTTGTTGCATTTCTACATTAATCACCCATCCAGTTTTCGTCGTAACAGCCGGGTCCTGTTGATTTTCGGCATCATGTTCATTCACCTGGCATTACTCCGTTTAAGTTTTGCCCTGGCTGACAGCGGCACTTTCGGAGACCGGGGAGACCAATATGGTTTCCTGCTTGCCCCCTTTGCCCTGGCTCCGATGTTCATCTCGATTTTACTGGGCAGGACCCAGGCGTTGTTTGTGACTGTGTTATGCTCGGTTTGGGGTGCATTACTGGTTGGCGGAGCGCAGTCCCTGCCAATGGTGGTTGCTGGTCTTGTGGTGGGTTTTCTCGCGGTGCTGGTCACTGACGGGGTGCGTAAACGCAGCGCTCTTGTGCGTGCGGGTTTCCTGATCGGACTTTCGGTAACCGGCTTTGGTTTTCTATTCGGAATGATGGGAACGGATTTGCTCGATGGCCAGTCCGTGGAATGGATTGGGTTGGGATATGCTATCCTGGCCGCTTTGCTGGGAGGGGTTGTGACAGCAATGGTCGTCGGGGGGGTGCTCCCGGTCCTGGAGAGCATGTTCCGGATCACCACGGATATCTCCTGGATTGAACTTGCTGACCTTAATAACCCTTTGTTACGCAGGATGACCCTTGAGGCTCCTGGCAGTTATCATCACAGCCTCCTGGTAGCAAACCTTGCGGAATCTGCGGCTGAGGCAATCGGGGCAAACGCGACGATGTGCAGGGTGTGCTCTTATTTCCACGATATAGGGAAACTGGCCAAACCGGAGTATTTTATAGAGAATCTCGGGGAGGCTGATAATCCCCATGATGACTTGACCCCGACAATGTCCGCCTTGGTCATTACCGCGCATGTTAAGGAGGGCGTTGACATTGCACTCAATCACAAGTTGAACTCGAGGATCATAGACGTGATTGAGCAGCATCACGGGACCTCGCTGGTGTATTTTTTCTACAGGAAGGCCATAGAGCAGGAAAAAGAGGCACGTGAGCGACAGGAGGAAGGAGAGATCAATGAGGATGACATTCCTGAGATTTCCCGGGAGAATTTCCGGTATCCGGGTCCAAAGCCCCAGTTCAAGGAGAGTGGTATCATCAGTCTGGCTGATGCAGTGGAAAGTGCATCACGGACTTTACAAAAGCCTACCCCCGGTAAGATCACGCAACTGATTGAGGATATCGTAAACAGCAGGATCCTCGATGGTCAACTCAGTGAATGTGACCTGACGCTTCGTGAAATCAAGGTGGTCTCGGAAAGCTTCAATGCCAATTTGCGCAGCATGTTGCACAGCCGGATTACCTACCCGAAGGACCACAAGGATACGGAGAGGAACGGCAAGGGAAAGCTCACCGATTCCGGTAAGAATTTCGGTAATGGGAAAAAAACGCCGAGGAATGACCTTCAGGCAGGCAACTCAAGGAAGGCGGACGTGTTACTGCCATGAGTCCGGTCTCTGAAGGTCCACGGCTTGGATTGTATGATCGGCAGGGTCAAGTAAATCTGGATATTGATTATGTGGGGGAAGCGGTTAAAAGGGCAATTCCCCTGTGTGTGGAGCAGGCAGTCAATGAATCCCCGTTGCTTGGCCTGGAGCAGCTTGAGGTCAGTGTTGTGTCCGAATCGGAAATCTCAGAGGTGCACGGGAGGTTCTTGAATGATCCCACGGCAACTGATGTCATTACCTTTGATCACGGGGAGATTATAGTCAGTGCAGACATGGCTCAGGAGAAGGCTTCCGGGCTAGGGCACCCCACGGAGGCAGAACTCCTGCTTTATGTTATACATGGCTTGTTGCACCTTGGTGGCTACAATGACAAGTCCGAGAGTGAATTTGAGGAGATGAGTCAGATTCAGGAAAGAATTTGGGAGGAAACTCGCTGATGATCTGCCGATATGCATGAGGTGAATGGAGAATTTATCCACCCTGATATGTCCGGTGAAGGGATTGAATGCTGGCGTGCCATCAGGAATGCGTGTCATGGAATCCGCCCGCAAGGTGGATTGGCTTACCTTGAGGGGGAGCAGTCCTGGGAGGAATTTTACGGTGCATGCTTTCAAGGTATCCTTTTGCCGCATTTTGCGTTGGTTTATACAGCCTCCTGTGCCGGGAACATAGAAGAGATCGTTGCAGCTGATGACCGATTATTGGAGCAAATTCCTGCCTTGGCGGCTGAACGGCTGAGCTTGTCATCATCATCAGTTTTCACAGCCCGTGGAGCGGGTAAAGGGATGGGGTTATTGCGGGGGCTTAGTGCCAAGCGACCGCAATGCAGCTTCACTGCGGCGTTTGCAACCCATGCAACGCTGTTCAGTTTACCTTTGGTTCAGGCGGCAATGGCCTATGCATACCTTGAATGGCGTATGGGATCAGGTATTCAGGGCCTTGTGCCTGAGAATCCGGAGCAGTGGCAGGAGATATTCTCCAGCGATGTTATTGCCTCTCCCGAGTCCATTCGTCAGGCACTTTCAGGGCATCTAAGCGGTTGGCAGAAGGGCGCCAGGGATATCTCCTGATGAGCGTGCAGAATACCAGCGTTGAGGTTGAGGCTGTGCCGGTTGCCGATATCGAGGGCAGTGAAAACCTAGCGCCCCCCTGGAAGGTGTTGATTTTTGATGATCCAGTGAACCTGATGAGCTTTGTGACACTAATGATTCGCCGCATTTTCGGTTATTCAGAATCAAAGGCAACAGAGCTGATGTTGCAGGTTCATCACAAGGGCAGGGCTATTGTCTGGACAGGAGAGCGGGAGAAAGCTGAACTGTTCGTGCAACAATTGCAATCATGCCAGTTACTGGCGGCGATGGAACCGGTGGATTAATGCCTTTGTCATGGAATTAATCAGCAATAATGATGGCAAGTGGTCTCTGAAAAGAGTTTCAGAGCTGGAATACCTTATGCTTTCCCGCATTCAGGATTCCGCCGATCCTTCCGGTTGTGAGGAGGCAGTCATCCGCCTTTATCCCTCACCGGTTACTCCCACGGCAAAACTTGATCCACAGGCGGTAAAATCCATTGAGGACGACTGGCGGGAGTATGCCGGGCCTGATATCCGGGACGGGTTCGGCAAGGCGCTGAATACTGTGGGATCAGATCTTGCATCGGCATGTGTAGAGGAAGCTGACGGTGTGGATTATTACGGGTTGACTGTCCCGGATAGCCACGCTGAAAGCTGGTGCAGTGCCTTAAATCAGGCGAGGTTGGTGCTTCATCACAAACACGACCTCCCTTCTGAGGCAGGGGAGATGGAGAGTGGTCCTGTTTCCGAGGAGTGGCTGGCTATACTGCAATCTGAGATCTACGGGATGATTATGGAGTTTTTGATCAAGGAGGTTCTTTGGGAGTAATGCCCCCGACGAGGTAAGTGTGAAGCCCCAACAGAAAAGGGTATTTGCAGTATGAGGAGTGGTTTCTTCCCCGTGCCCTCTGGCTAAATGGAGCTTTAGAGCAGGAGCAAAATAACCTTAGGTGAAGGCGGGTCTATTTTTCCGTTTGATTAGAATGAAAAGCTTTTTATTTTCGTGAGCTTGAACAAGCTGCATGGCAGCCCAAAAACATCACAACGATAAAGCATGATAGCCAAGAGTACCTTTAAAGCATTAACCTCACTATTACATTTGCTCTTGTGCGTTAGCTATATCTTGTTGCCCGGCGCCCTTGTCGCTGACGAAGGTGAAGAGGAAGACGAAGTGGACGTTGAGCTTCTTGATTTTGAGGTTTGGCAGAGAGAAAGAGGATACTGGTATGGTGAGTATACTTTTCTGAATGGTTCAGGAACCTCGGATTACAAGGCAAGCGATGACCCGACAAGTGGGCAGTATGATTACCGGACGTATTATGGTTTTATTAATTTACAGGTGAAAGGCAGTGAGCTTAAGCAAAGGAATATTTTCCTTAGGCCTGCCCTTGATCTTGAAGTGAAGGATCTGGATGAAGATGGCACAATTTCCATCAATGAGCTGGGTGCGTTCGGGTTCAGTTCGCCCTATGACTACCTTATCGATCTGGGTACGAAGATTGCCACACCGCTGGAAAATGGTGATCTTACCGAACTTTCGCCGTTCAACTATACGGAGGGGACCGAGAAGACCTTTACTGCTGACCAGAGTGCCAGCGACAATTCGGGCAACCTGAGTGGTTCATACTTCGGGTTTCCGACCTATACGACGATCATTGGCGATGACACGGTTCTTTACCGGGTTGGGGACAGCCCTATTTTCCAGAACCAACTGACAACCCTGCCCGGTAACGGGACGCGGGTGAGAACCGCTCAGGGTTTTTCTTTTAGCGGTTCACTTCCCACTTATGGCAGTTATTACCGGGAAACCAAGTTTGAGGATGACGTGGATGAGCAGGGAGTGGTGACCAAGACAGCCAGGGAGAAGTTCCTGGAGAAGTTCGAGGAATACCGAGTGCTCTATAATGTTCCCGAGGAAAACCAGACAGCTGATGTTGAGGACTTCTTTACAACCGGCCTCGAACCCGATGAAGCGCTCGAAGGTGAAGAGGAAGGTGAAGAGGAAGGTGAAGAGGAAGGTGAAGAGGAAGGTGAAGAGGAAGGTGAAGAGGAAGGTGAAGAGGAAGGTGAAGAGGAAGGTGAAGAGGAAGACGAAGTGGACGTTG
>Ga0315316_10002456_pt1 | contig 13308 bp, 14 predicted proteins | sample M160m3416metaG_FD_203702 | JGI IMG/M metagenome (GOLD analysis project Ga0315316, IMG submission 203702) | Ammonia-oxidizing marine archaeal communities from Monterey Bay, California, United States - M1 60m 3416 | ecosystem: Environmental > Aquatic > Marine > Intertidal zone | place: USA...
GAGTGGTCAGGCCCTCAAGGCCAGCCCCGCCGGCACAATGAGCCGCGGGAGCCGAGGGGGGGGGGCTCAGGCGCCGTCGCGGGGGAGACCCTTTTTGCGTCGAAAATCCGGGGGCAGATTGAGGATCTCTGCTGGAAAGGACTCCACCAGAAATTCGACGATGTCCCGGACCGAAAGAATGAAGGCCGGCCAACCGCGCTCGTCGGTCACCGGCAGATGCCGGAAGCCCCCGACGGACATCATATTCAGGGCCCACGCGAGCTTGGCGTCGATCGGCAATGACTCTGGGTGCTCCGTCATGACATCGGCCAACGGCACATCCGCCGGATTTCGGCCCGAGTCGATGATCTTGAGCAACACATCTCGCTCGGTAAAGATCCCAATCAGCGGAGACCGTAGGGAGCCATCGGCGGTGATGAGCACGCAACCGCGGTGACGCTTGCGCATCGCATGCATCGCGTCCTTCACGCTGTCCGTGTCGGAGAGCGTCAAGGGGGGACGACTCGGCAAGAGCGTGAGCGGCTCCTGCAAGAGGCGCGCGTCGAAGCTCAACCGGCGACGAGGCGCCTCGTCAAAATACGCGTCGTCGCGGTCCAGTTCGGGGGTCGGTTCGGTTTCTATCGGCATATGAGGGGCCTCCGCGCCATACAGGCGGAACGAACCTCCATCTTGCCCCAATTCGAGCGAATCGCCACCGGGGCACCGGCAGAACACCCGCAAGGATCACCCAGAGGGCCGGCAGAGCTGCCTTCGGCGCCCCTGCGGCAGTAGGCACCCCCACGAGGGCCGACCTCTTTTGAGTTTCTCAGTGCGTCTCTCCCCCATCACGCAGATGACTCAGCACGTGCGTTCTCCAAAGCTGCCGGCGCAGACGCTCTTGGAAGACCGGATCCGGACCCGGAAGCCCATCCACACTGTCGCGTCCGTAGAGAAATTCCGCGAAGTCAGCCTGGAGCTCGGCCTCCTCGGTCTCCTGACCCAAGGCCTCCAACTCAGCCCTGCCCCCCAATGCAAAACGATACGATGCCACCTCCTGCCGGCCGCCCCCCGACCCGTTGCCCGCCACGTCTCGCACACCGCACTCTCCACGCGGCCCCCCAACGACATCTTGATTGGACCGTTTCATCGCGCAGTGCTCCCGATTGCAAGAGTCGACTGACCACTCACGGCCGAGTGATCGGCCGCCTCGATGAACATTCGTTTGACGCGATACAGACTGGAACGCACGGCATCACTCGAGCGAGAGGTCCTCGCCGAGATCTCAGGGATCGAAAGATTCTCGAAATGCCTCATCTCGAAAATCTCCGCCTGCCAGGCAGAGAGCGAATCCAATTGCTCCGTCAACAACTCCCTGAAACGACTCAGATCGAGCTGCTCATCGGGCATCCCCTCCTCGATCGAGGGGCGAGGAACGAGGTCTTCCTCGTAGGCCAACTCAACACGCTCGTGCTGGCTCTTCGCGCGACGAAGACTGTTATTGGTCGTGTTCTTCGCGATGCCATACACCCAGGAGAGCAGAGAGGACTGCCCGCGATAGTTCTCGAAAGAACGAAAGACCGCCAAGAAGGTTTCCTGGACGATCTCTTCCGTCTCCGCATGATTGCGCGTTCGGGCAAACACGAAGTTGTAGATTCGCTGAAAATAACGGTCATAGAGCTCCGCGAAGTGCAGATCACTTCCTGCTCGAATGCCATCGAGCAACTCCTGATCCGTCGAGGACGAATTAGGAACTTCGGCCAACGGACTCACAGGGATCGAAGTCAACAACTCAGAAGGCGACGCTTCTTCCGACCTCGACTCCAGCCTTGCGGAACTATCCTGCTCTGGGCTTTCAACGCCCAAAGGTCCAGGCGCCGATTCTTCAGGTACACGGGCAGATCTAGGGGACACGACAACTCCTCAGCATTTATTCAGCGCATTTCTTCAGCATTCCAACAACTCATCCGCTCCTCGAGAGACCAGAACCTCCATCGGCCCTGCTCCACCCATCCCAACCGGGATGCAACACGCCCTCGATTCACGCCCTCTCGTTCCCAGCGAACCCAACTCAGGCTGCAGCTCTCCCAGCAGATCGGTCCGCGAACGAACGACCCCACTGGCGCCTAACAGCGCTCACTCGATGCACTTGCCCCATGACGCCGAAGCGCCTTCAAAGAGGCCGACCGTTACACTCGGGAAGTAGTGACTACGTCGTATCTGCTGGATTGCGGGCGAGGGTCTGCCTAGACCATTCCGAGGCTTTGTTCGAAACGTGCTCGCCCAACGGACGCACACGGTCGACACACCTCTCCCGGAGGCAGCGTTTCCTACACCCGCTCCTCGCGAGGACGATCGCCCTTCAGGCTCGATGTCGATGGGTCGTCGACGGAACTCTCAGGCGAACGTTCGCCCCTCGCAGGCAGCGGACGGTTCACTACGACACAAGGTCGCGGTGCAAGCGCACAGCCTCGTTCCGGGTCCCAGAGATCGACAGAGGCCCCCCACTGTCATGAAGGTATGTGACGAATTCGAGCAATACGTGGCGCAGTCTCTGTCGGGAAAGGCCGTTTTTCCGGCTGAGCGAAATCAGAGCCCTGCCTCACGCAGCTCTCGCGCAGCTCTCCCGCAGCCCTCGCGCAGAAAATTCGCGCCCGAAACGAAGGACCCCTCTCAGCCCGCCAGGAGGGCGAAAGCGCGCGCGGCGGGGACCGCGTCCTGGGCGGCGTGCGCCAGGTCGGGCTGACGCTGAATCTCCCTCGCCAGCTGAGAGGCCTCTCCGACGTCGAAAAGTCGGGATCCCGACGGGGCCCGCGATGCACCTTCGACGCGAATCCGTTGCTGCAAGCCCGCAATCTCTTCCAACACCCTCACCTCATTTCCCTCGTATTCCGTGAGCCAACCGGTCGTATGCGCGAGGGCCGCCTCGACCGAGGCCAGCGCCGTCTCCCCTCTCAGGAACGCTCTCCGTGCGACGGAGCCTCCCGCATCTGCCTCGAGGCCGCGCCCCGAACCTCCAGTCGCGACGGGGGCTCTGCGCTCAAAAGACGCCTCCGCGATCCCGGCCATTGCACCCTGGATCCCCGCGCGAATCGATTCGACCTGCATCGCCCGCTCGGGCCCCTCGGGAGACGCGTCGGCCTGCAGCGCGACAGGCCGCAGGTCGACCAGTCTCGCCTGAAGATTTCCGACCTCCTCGCCTGCACTCCGAAGTCTCCCGACCTGTTCTACAGCCTGGCGCTGACGCGCACGCAGCCCAGCAAGATCACCGCTCGCCGCGCTCGGCAGCCGAACCTCGGACCTCTCCCCAGATTCGAGAGGGTCGCCGTCCCGCGCGGCCGTCGCTTGACCGGACTCGGCCCTTTCAGTCGGAGCCCTATCCGGAGCGTCAGTCTGCATATGCCTCGTCGAACCCGGATCCATGTTCAGCTGCATCGGTTCCCGCCCTCCTTACCCGCGAATCCAGTTGGGTCCGCGGTCTCTGGTCCCATCCACGCCTTCAAGGCGAGTGCCATCAGTGCAAACGGAATGCCACGCGTCCGCGACTTGAGCACCCCCGCTTCACCGCAGGAGATTCGGACTGCACTGCGGCCTTTCATTGTGAAATGCTCAGCCGGCAAACGCTGCCCACTTCGACCTCCCGAGACGCTACCCTGCGCCGCGCGAGCCCTCGCGAGAACCCCATGAGCAACCCAATCGATCGGGACGCCCCGCCCGAGCAGAGCGGGGACGACACGCCCCACCCTACAGGCAGTCCGGTCACGGGTCCCCATCGGGCTTGGCTCCGAGTGCGTCAGGCGGCGACGGCCGGGCCGTCGCACCGACGCTGGGTGCTTTGGACCTGCCTCGCGGGCTGCTTTGCGACGACCTTCACGGTGACCATCCTCGGCGTTTCCATGCGCGCAATCGCGACCGACCTCGGGAGTGAGATCAGCACGATCGCCTGGGTGATGACCGCACCGATGCTGGCCCAAGCCGTCTCCGCGCCGCTGCTCGGAAAACTCGGGGATCTGCACGGACACCGCCGCATCTACCTGATCGGGTTCTTCCTTGCGACCGTCGTGGCCTTCGCGACGGCCTTCGCCTGGGATGCCCCGAGCCTGATCGGCCTGCGGACCCTCGGCCAGCTTGCCGGCACCGCGACGATGCCCGCCTCGATGGCCATCCTCTTTCGGGCCTACGACCGGCGGGATCGCGTGAAAGCAATGGGCTGGATGACCGTCGTCGTGGCAGGCGCGCCGGTCCTGGGCCTGGCGATCGGCGGCCTGCTCATCGAGTGGATCGGCTGGCGCCCGATCTTCTTGATTCAGGGTGGCCTTTCGGCGATCGCCTGCATCGTTGCCGCGCTGGTGCTGGTCGAGACGCCACCGCGCGAGAAAGTCGCCCTCGACGTGCGTGGCGCCGGCCTGCTCGCCGCTGCCGCGTTCAGCCTGACCTTCGCGGTCAACCGGCTACCCGGCTGGGGCCTCGGCGACCCCCGCGTGATCTCGGCGATCGTCGCGACCCCGCTGCTGCTGGCCCTTTTCGCACGCGTCGAGCGGCGAACACCCCACCCTCTCCTACCACTCGAATTCTTGGGACGCCGCAACTTCATCTTCCCGATTCTGATCGGTTTCGCACTCCAGTTCGCGTACATGGGCGGATTCATCATCAGCCCCCTGATCATGATGGGCGTCTTCGGACTCGGCCAGGCAACGACCTCCCTGTGGACGATCGCGCGGCCCATCTCCCTCTCCGCGGCCTCCCCGGTCGGCGGATCGCTCGGGGCAAGATATGGAGAGCGGTCCATGATCGTCTCAGGCAGTTTCCTCGTCTTCCTGGCGATGCTCGCGTTCGCCGCGGGGGCCGCCTGGCAAACGATGTTCGCAATCGTGACGGGACTCGTGCTCGCAGGGCTGGGAATGGGCCTGGCCCAGCCCTCCCTCACGGCGATGGTCGCCTCGGCGGTCGACGAACAGGATCACGGGATCGCGGTCTCGACGATGTCGACCACGACCGGAATCGGCGCGGTCGCCGGCGTCTCGATCCTTACGGCGATGTGTGGCGACGCCGGGACGCCCGACTCCTTCCGCGACGGCTACGCGCTCGGGGCAGCCATCGCCGCGCTCGGTGTGGTCGGTGGTTTCATGGTTCGCTCCATCGACCACGATGCCGCGCCGAGCCCGAAAAAGGCCGACGAGAAAGCACTCCCCCGGGCTCGATGACGGCCTGGGCTGGATCATCCGATGATAAACCTAACGCGCCGCAGCGGCCTCCATGGCCTCTCCGCCACGGCCTAGACAGTCCCCAGCCCGCATAAAGAGCAACCGCCCCTCGAGTTGGCACTGGACGAGCCGGTCCTCGCTTGCCGTCCTCGGCTTGTCTCCCAATAGACCCCCACCGATCTCTTCGAGCCGGGCAGTCCAGCTCGGCTCCTCGGGCGCGGGATCCTCCAGGCCGAGCGCAGGGGTCGACGCGACGGCTTCGAAGCGCTCGAGTTCGGCGATCTCCGCCTCGATCCCGTCCGTCGGCGCCACCACCAGACGCAGCCCGATCAAGCCGCCAAGGCAGAACAGCCCCACCCCGAGTCGGATCAAAGTCCGCCGTCCCGCTCGCTTGATACGCTCGTCCATACGCAAGGGGTCGGCTCCGCACGCCGGGGGCTTGAGCGACCTCGTCGGGTCGAGGGCGCCCGGGGGAGCAACCCCCTCCCCCGAACCGCCAGACGGTGCCCCTGCGGTGCCAGAACGTCAGCGTCGATCCCGGGGCAGGCCATAGCCCCGCTCGCCGATGATGTTGAGCTGGATATTCGTCGCCCCGCCTGCGATCGCGGGACCCATCGAGAAGATGTAGCTGAGCACCCAACCGGTCGACGTCGTCCGTCGCCCCCAGGTATCCAGCTCTTCTTCGGTCGGCGCAAGCACGCCGTCTCCGCCGAGCAGGTCGTAGGCACATTTCATGATGAGCTGCATCGTGTCCGTCGAGAACACCTTATTCATCATCATGGGCCGCATGACCTTGAGCATCTCCCCTCGGTTCGCCGCCGTAAACTGACGCATATTGGACAATGCGCTGGTCTGCACGTAGCCCTCGATCTCCGCGATTCGCCTTCGCACCCCCGGATCCTCGATGGCCGGTCGGCCGTCGATGCGACGCGACCGCGCGAGGTCCAACAGGTCGTTGAAAGCCTCTCGCATCATGTTCGGGTTCCCGATCAGGTTGCGCTCGTGGACCAGCGTCGCCCGGGACACCTGCCACCCTCTCCCCCGTTCGGAGACGATATTCTGGGCCGGGATTCGGGCGTCCGTAAAGAACACCTCGTTGAACTCGTAGCCGCCCCCCATCTCGCGCAGAGGCCGTACCTCGAGCCCCGGCGTGTCCATCGGGACCAGGAGATAGGAGATCCCGTCGTGTTTCTTGGCGTCGGGCTCCGTTCGAAATAGACCGAACATCATCTGAGCGCGCTGGGCGGAGGACGTCCAGATCTTCTGTCCATTCAGCACCCACTCGTCCCCCTCGAGTCGTGCCTGGCATTGCAGCGACGCGAGATCCGAACCCGAGCCGGGCTCGCTATAGCCCTGACACCAGTTTTCCTCGCCCGTCAGCGCCGGCGGGATATAACGCTCCTTCTGAGCCTCCGTCCCAAATTCGAGCAGGGTTGGCACCATCATGCCGGCACCCTGCGTCGAGAGGTCCCGTGGCGCCCCCGCGGCGTAGTACTCCTCCACGATGATCTGGTCCTTGATCGCGTCGCGGGGCTGCTCCGAGCCCCCGTATCCCTTTGGAACGGAGCGATAGACGAAACCCGCTTCGATGCCCCGCTTGCGGAAGATCGTCTCCTGTTCCGGAAGCGGGAGCTCTGCTTCCGCGCCCTGCAGCGGCCAACCCTTCAAAAAGGTTCGGACGGATTCCCGAAAAGCCTCGTGCTCCGCGCTGTACTCGAGATCCATATCAGTACCCTCCCAGAACGGCCGTGCGTTCTCGCCATTGCGCCGGTGTGCCGAATAACGAGCGGTCGAGCATGATCCGCTTGAACCACATTTGCACTTCGCATTCCCACGTGAATCCGTACCCGCCATGCAGCTCGACCGAATCCCGGGCCACGGCCATCGCCCGGTCCGTGATGTGCGACTTCGCGATCGAGACGGCGCGCGGCGCCTCCTCTGGAAGCTCGTCGAGCGCGTGCGCCGCATGCCAGAAGAGCGCGCGGGTTGGCTCGATCTCCGTTCCCATTCGCGCGATCGTATGCTTGATGGCTTGGAACTGCGCAATCGGCTGACCGAACTGCTCGCGCTCCATCGCGTAAGCGACATTCAGATCGATCAACTTCGAGGCGGCACCGAAGGCATCCGCTGCCAACAGGACCGCAGCCGCGTCGACAAGCTGCTCTGCACGCCCGGAGCCGCCGCCCAGACGCTCGGCCGGCGCTGACTCGAAGCGCACCTTCGCGATCGGCCGCGTACGATCGATCCCACCCAGGTCTTCGATGACGACGCCCTCGCCTTTCGCATCGACCCAAACCAGCTCGCCGCCCTGAATACCAACCAGCAAACGGTCGGCGATCGCCGCGTGGGCCACGAACGTCTTCTCGCCGACCAAGCAATCGCCGTCGAGCTTCGCCGTCCATTCCGACGGGGCCCAGGCCGTGTCACTCTCCTGGAGGGCGATCGCGGCGATCTGGTCTCCCGAAGCAAGCTCCGGCAGCAGGGCCTCACGCTGGGCCTCACTCGCCCCCAGCAGGATCCCCTGGATCGCCAGGGAATGCCCTAAAAAGGGCCCCGGGAGCGCAAACTCACCCAAGACCTCTGCGACGAGCGCGAGGTCGAGCATCTCCATCCCAGCGCCCCCCTGCGCCTCGGGGACCGTCAGTCCGGCCACACCCATCTCCGCCAGAGCCGACCACAGCGCTGCGTCGTGGCCCGTCCCCGCGTCAAAGAGCTCACGCAGACGTGTCGTCGGACACTCATTCTGCGCGAACCCGCGGACCGTCTCCTGGAGCATCTCCTGCTCTTCACTCAATCCAAAATCCATACTGGCTCCTCAGTCACAGCAGGGACGGCCCCGCTGGATTGCGTCGCAGGGCTCATCGGCCCGGCGCTCGACTCGACTCCGCTCGGCCCGGCCGTCAGCCGTTCACGCCGAGCTGGTTCTTGGCGTGCTCTTCGTAGCTCTTACGGTCGACGAAGATGTGCAGCCCCCCGGTCATCATGTCCCGGAAGCAGCGCTGCACCAAACTCGGGTTGCGCAGTCCTTGGCTCCCGGCATAGCGATAGGCCCAGAGCGTGATCTCCTCGCAGACCTGGGTCATGTAGGCGACAGCGCCCATCATCTCATCGTTGTCGGGCTTGCCCAGGACTTCGCCCTCATGGAGCCGCCGCTCCATGCGGCCATAGACCTCGTGCACGAGGGCCCGCACTGAGCTCAGCGCGAGACTCCGCTCGCCGAAATCACGTTGGAAGACCTGCTGGTCCAGGAGTGCGCCTCCGCTCATCCGCGCGCGCCCCTCTTTGGCGATCCGGCCGATCTCGTCGAGTGCCCGCTTCGCGACGCCGAGCCCCCAACCCGCGTGGCCCAGCCCGGCGAGCGCGGTCGCCCCCAAACCGAAGAAGGGCCCACCCGTCTTCACTTCGTGGTCAAAGAGCCAGAACGTATATTTGGGATCGACAAGTTGCTCCGGCACGCCGAAGTCGAAGCTCCCCGTTCCCCGCAGCCCCATCGTATCCCAGCCGTCCTTCATGACGATCTGGTCCCTCGGCACGAAATAACAAAGGTAGGCGGGCATGCCATTGGGCAGCATCTCGGGATTCCCCTCGTCGTCGAGCACGATCCCCCCGCCGCCGACGAAGGCGGCATGCTCGCTTCCACTGCCGAAGCCATACTCGCCGCTGATCCGGAATCGATCCCCATCGCGTCGAATCGAACCCCTCGGCGCAAACTGCCCGGCGAAGACCGCGCCGGCCTGATCCCCGACCATCTCCCGCGCCACTTCGGGATCGAGGAAGGCGCAGTAGGAGGTCGCGCTGGCATTCGCCATCTGCGACCAGCCGACCGAGCCATCCTGATGACAGAGTTCTTCGACGACATCCATGATGGTCGAACAATCGGCCTCTGCTCCGCCGAGTGCGGAGGGCACCATCATGTGAAAGAGCCCGCTCTTTTCGAACGCCTCCACGAGCGGATCGGTCATCGTCAGGGCTTCGTCCGTCGGCGTGGCCTGCGCCTCGATCAATGGGCGGAGCGCACGGGCCTCGGCGCGAAGGTCGCCCTCCTGGGCGGAAGTCGACGCGGGGCTGGACATGACCGTTCCTCTCTTTTTAGGGATCTCGCCGTCCCGGCTGAAGTGGAACACGTTCTACCACCCCGGGCCGGTGCCCGCCGCCCCTTTCGGTCGGTCCGAAACCGGTTTTCCAAAGCGGTCGGGAGGATCCACTCGAACACGGGGCCAGCCTGCACCACCGATAACGTTCTGGACGCCCACGCGCCCGAAACCCCTTGGGGGCAAGCGGTCTGTGCGGGCCCTCGACACCCGCTCGGCTGATATCCTCGCCCCATGATCGACCTCCACTACTTCCCGACACCCAACGGCTGGAAGGTCAGCATCGCGCTCGAAGAGCTCGAACTCCCCTACCGGATCGTCCGCTGCGACATCGCCCGTGGCGAACAATTCGAGCCGAGCTTCCTGGCGATCAGCCCGAACAACCGCATGCCCGCCATCCTCGATCACGCGCCCGCCGGTGGCGGCGAGCCGATCTCGGTCTTCGAGTCCGGCGCGATCCTCCAGTATCTATCCGAGAAGACGGGGCAGCTCCTGCCGAGCGACCCACGTCTGCGCGTCCAGGCCATGGAATGGATGTATTGGCAGATGGCCAACCAGGGTCCCATGTGCGGACAGGCCGGCCATTTCCGCAACTACGCCCCCGAGCCGATCGCCTACGCGATCGACCGCTACACGAACGAAGCGCGGCGCCTCTACGCGCTCATGGACCAGCGCCTCGCCACGCGGCGCTACCTCGCCGAAGAGTTCTCGATGGCCGACATCCTGAGCTGGCCCTGGATCCAGATGCGCGACCACCACGCACAAACCCTGGACGACCTACCGAACCTGCGACGCTGGTTCGAAGAACTCGGGCAGCGGCCTGCCTTCATCCGTGGCCTGGAAGCCGGCCAGGAACTCGCCCAGGACATGGCCGGGGGTCTCGACGACGAGGCCAAACGCAATCTATTCGGGCACGGCCGCGACGACTAGAGTCTCCGCGACCCGGACGCGGCGACGCTCAACCGAAGCCCCCGGCAAAGGAGCGCTGGTATGCCGGCCGCTCGGCTAATCCGTCGAGCCAAGCATGCACCGCCGCGTGCTCGGCCGGCAACTCTCCCACCCACTTCGCCAGCGTCACGCCGTAGCCCACCATGATGTCGGCCGCCGTAAAGGTGCCACCCACCAGGTAGCGACGACCCTCGACCACTCGCCCGAGCACCCCCAAGATGCGCGCCAGCTGTCGTTGTGCGACGGAGACGGCCTTCTCACTGCGATCCGATTCGGGTAAGACGAAGCGATGACTGTTGAGCGTCACGATCGGAGGCAGCAGCGTCGCTTCTCCCCAATGCGACCATTGCAAGAAAAGCGCGCGATCCGGGTCACCGATGGGCGGCGCGAGCCGCCCCTTCGCGTCGCGCTCGAGTAGATACTGCACGATGGCGCCCGACTCGTAGAAAGGCGCTCCGCCGTCTTCGAGGGTCGGCACCCGACCCAGCGGGTTTTTCTCGAGGTATTCCTCGGTCCGCAGCGAACCGTCCGTGAGCGACAGCATGACGATTTCGTGCTCCCATCCCAACTCTTCGAGAAGCCAGCGCACACGACAAGAGCGCGAGCCCGGAATGTGGTAGAGCTTCATATTCTGCCTCCGACCGGAGACCCGCCCCGGACACGCCGCGGACGGTATCCGACCCCTCCACGACCGACCAAGCGAGCCCCCTTTGAGCGCCGATACGAGCCCGAAGCAACGCCTGCTCGATCAGCTGCGGGCCCAGGTCGACGCCGATCTCGAAGCGCTCGTACGGCGCCAGCGTGCCGAGCAAACGGGCGCGACGCACACCGAGAGCCGAGCCGAACACGCCAAGGACACCCGCGCGACGGAGCAGAGCTACCTCGCGCGCGGCCTCGCCGAGCGCGTGGAGAGTCTGAGCAGAACCGCCGAAGTGCTCGACCAACTCGGCCTACGCCTGTTTTCCGAGGACGACCCCATCGCCCCGACCGCGCTCGTGCGCCTCGAGACGCTCGACGAGGCGGCCCCGGATGCGACCTGGTTCATCATCCCCGCCGCGGGCGGCTTCGATCTCCAAAACGGGGCCGAACGGGTCCGCACCGTGACCCCCGTCTCTCCGGTCGGACGCGCCCTGCTCGGGCTCAGCGCCGGCGAAGAAGTCACCATCCGCACCCCGGCCGGCGAACGCCGATTCGAAGTCCGCTCCGTCGAGTGATGATGGACCGCCGAACGAGTGCCTAGCTGCGCCCCACGGCCTTGCGGAAGGACGCGACCAGCGGTGCCAGCATGTCCTCCACCGCGGCCTGTTCGCTCGGCAGGTTGAGGGTCACGCGGAAATCCGTAATCCCTCCTTCGGCCATCGGGGCAACCGGGGCCATCGTCGCGTCCGCGTCGATCTTGCCGCCCTCCTCCACCACCTGGAGGTAGCTTCCCGCCTGAAAGCCCTTCATGTCGCGGCCGGCCTTTTCCATTTCGGCCGCGATCTTCGCCACGCCACCGATCGGGTCGGCCTGGTCGTCGCCCCACGGAATCCAGCCGCTACCGAAGCGCACGATGCGCCGCAGCACGTTCTTATTGAGCGTCCCACTGATCCAGAGCGGCACTCCGCCGGGCCGCAACGGCTTCGGGTTCAAGTGGACCTTCTCAAAGGAGACCCGATCCGAGGAGTATGAGGCGGAGGTCTCCCGCCAGAGCGTCTGCATGATGTCCAGCGTCTCATCGAGCAGCTGGCCGCGCCCCGCGTAGGGCGCGCCATTGGCCTCGTATTCCTCGCGCTGCCAGCCCACACCGACGCCGATGTCGAGACGGCCCTCGGAGAGCACGTCGATCGTCGAGAGCTGCTTGGCCAGGGTGGCCGGGCGGCGCAGCGGAGCGATCAGGATCCCGGTCATGAAGCGCGTATGGGTCGTCTGGGACGCCCACCAGGAGATCACCGTGAGCGGGTCGAGCCAATGTCCGTCCGGGCCCGTCGGCTGGACGCCGCCCTTGATGCCCCCCGCCTTCGGATCTGCGTAGCGTTCGAGGTTCTCGCCGAGGATCACGTGGTCGGAGACCACGAGCCGGTCGATGCCCGCTCGGTCCGCGCCGATGCCCTGTGCGATCAGGGGGCGCCAGCCGCCGACACCGGGGTCTTCGGCCGCGAAGTTGACCGGTTGGAGAGAGAGCGCGGGAAGGACGTCTTCGGGGGCATGAGCCTGAGCCATGGCGGGGTCTCCTGTGTCGTGCGTTCGTTCTTCGACGCGGCGCGGGGATGCGGCGCGACGCCGGGCGGACGCTAGGACAGGCAAGCGCGCCTTGGCACCCCGAAGCGCTCGTTCAGCCGCTGGTCTTGAGCTCGCGGAACGCCACCTCCCGATCGAAACGGGGCTCCTTGGGCAACCGGAGCGCCCGCTCCCCGAGGCCGTTGCGATGCACCTCGAGCGTGCCTCCCCCGACGGTCGTCGCGCCGCGTGCCAGCACCTGGTCCTGCCAGAGCCCGGCCATGGGCGCGTCACTCCCCGTCAACATCCCCGCGGCCCCCTGGAGCCAGTTCGCCGTGACCGCCCGTTCGTGGCTCCACTCCGAGGACAAGATCTTGAGCACCGAGCCGTCGACGTCCGGCATACGGTTGTCGAGCAGCGCCGCCTTCAAGCGATCCTGGAGTTGGCCGAGCACGCGCTCGCGAGCATAGGCCTCGCCCAATCGCTGTCGCACGACCGACTCCTCGAGCCGCCCACTGGCCTGCGCAGCCTCGATCAGCGCCGTCGCGTTCGTCTGGGTCTGAACCGTCGTGCCGATGAAAGCGCCCTCGTTCATCAACACGAAGGTCGTGACGGGCCAACCTCGATCGAGCCCATTCACCACGTGGTCCAGAGGGGTCCGCACATCCGAGAGAAAAACCTCGTTGAAGTGCCGATCCCCACGCATCGTCACCAGCGGCCGCACCTCGATCCCGGGCTGCTTCATGTCGATCAGGGCAAAGCTGATACCGTCGTGCTTGGGTACGTCCGGGTTCGTGCGCAGCACGATGAAGCCCTTGTCGGCGAATTGTGCGCTCGTCGTCCAGACTTTCTGTCCATTGATGACCAGCTCGTCGCCCTCGACTTCGCCG
>Ga0315316_10002463_pt1 | contig 13276 bp, 12 predicted proteins | sample M160m3416metaG_FD_203702 | JGI IMG/M metagenome (GOLD analysis project Ga0315316, IMG submission 203702) | Ammonia-oxidizing marine archaeal communities from Monterey Bay, California, United States - M1 60m 3416 | ecosystem: Environmental > Aquatic > Marine > Intertidal zone | place: USA...
CAGAAATAGATTCTGTATCTAACGATGCACCAGAGTCATTCCCTCTAGGAGAGACAGTCGTAACTTGGACAGCAACTGACACTTCTGGCAATACTGCATCAGATACACAACTAATCACTGTTCTAGATACCACTGTCCCAAGTATTGATATGCCAGAGAATATTGTTTTGGAGGCAACAGGATTACATGATAATATAGTTAAGCTAGATACTATTACTGCTGACGATAATGTAGGTGTGATTTTAATAACTAATGATGCACCTCCAATGTTTGATTTGGGCGTAACAATTGTCAGTTGGACAATATCAGATAATGCTGGTAATGCAGCAACTGCTCAGCAGCAAGTTTCATTGGTGGATACTACAATTCCAACAATAACATCACCTAATGATATCCAGATTGAGGCAATATCAAAAAATTCTAATATTATTGAAATAGGAATTGCTATTGCATCTGATACTATACAATTAGGAGAAATCTCTAACGATGCACCAGAGTCATTCCCTCTAGGAGAGACAGTCGTAACTTGGACAGCAACTGACACTTCTGGCAATACTGCATCAGATACACAACTAATCACTGTTCTAGATACAACTGCCCCAAGTATATCACAACTTGAAGATATCATTGTAGATGCAACATCACCTACAAATAATGTAGTTGAATTAACATCACCAATTTCAGGTGATATTATTAGTGATGTTATAATTAATAACAATGCACCAAATGCATTTCCATTTGGAGAAACAGTAGTTACTTGGAGTGTAGAAGACGAATCAGGTAATATATCATACACTGATCATAAAGTCATGGTAGTTGACAATTCACCACCAGAACTAACTCCATCTCCAGATATGGTAATTGATGCTGTATCATTAGAAAATTTTATTGAAATTAACCTACCCGAAATTTCAGATATAATCGATATACAACCAATCATTACTAACGATGCACCAGAGTCATTCCCTCTAGGAGAGACAATTGTAACCTGGACAGCAACTGACACTTCTGGAAACTCTGTGTCTGAGACACAACTAATCAGTGTTCAAATATGTGGTAATTCTCCATCATACTACAATTTTATAATGGGAACTGCAGAAGATGATTTTCTAACTGGTACTTCTTTACCTGATTTAATATTTGGAGAGGGTGGAGATGACATCATTATAGGCAATAATGGTAATGATTGTATCTTTGCAGGTGAGGGTAATGATATAGTATTTGGAAATTCTGGAGATGATAGCATTACAGGTGGTCAAGGAAACGATGTCATTAAAGGTGATTCGGGTGAGGATATACTCAGCGGTGGGGTTGGTCTTGATATGATTGACGGTGGAGATGATATTGATACATGTTTAGTAATCGAGGAACAGAATAGTGATCTCGTGGTCAAGTGTGAAACAATCAAGTGACTAAGAATTAGTTTAGAATTATAATACCTGTGTACAAATTACAGATATTGGTAAAATCAAGGAGGCTATTTTCATCTGCAAAGAAAGTCATTCCATCAGGCGTGAATAGCCCTGTAAGATACATAGAACCATATCCGTTCTTTGTAAAGCGTTCACAGGGAAGTTCGTTATGGGATGAAGATGGTAATAGATATCTGGATTTTTGTAATGGCTATGGCGCACTGCTTTTAGGCCATACTAGAAAAGAGATAATCAATTCTGTTTCATCACAACTAAAAAAAGGAACATTATACACTACACCGACATCACAGGAAGTTGAATTGTCCAAATTAATCATCAGAAACTTTCCATCCATTCAAAAAGTTAGGACGGTAAACACTGGTGCAGAAGCAACAATGACCGCTATCAGACTTGCCAGAGGATACACAAAAAAGAAAAAGATAATAAAATTTGAGGGGTGTTATCATGGTGCATATGATACAGTCCTAGTCAAGGCAGGTTCTGGCTCAGCACATAATGGTATCTCAATATCTGATGGTGGATTAGATGAAGTTTCAAAGAACACATTGGTTGTACCATACAATGATTCAAATGAGTTGGAGAGAATTCTAACAAAGAATAAGGATGTTGCTGGGCTCATCATAGAACCAGTTCTTGCAAATATGGGATTGGTATTACCAGAAAAAAATTTCTTGTCAGATGTTAGAAAGATGACTAAACAGCATGATGTACCACTAATTTTTGATGAAGTGGTTAATGGTTTTAGAATTTCTGAAGGTGGTGCACAAAAAATATTCAGAATAAAGCCTGATCTCACTACTTTGGGCAAAGCATTAGGAAACGGATTTACAATTGCTGCTGTTGGAGGTAAAAAAGAAATTATGGATCAATTATCACCTGGTGGAAAAGTGTACCAGGCAAGTACATTTGCTGGAAATCCAGTATCAGTTACAGCTGCAATAAGTTCCATCAAAACAATTAACAGAATTAAAAATAAATTATATTCTAAACTTGAGCGTATGTGTAAGACAATGGTTGAGGAAATTGATGATTTAGCATCTGATTATCATATACCTCACACAATAAATTCAATTTCTTCAATGTTTCAAATATTCTTTACCAGCCAACAAGTTATCGATTATAACACAGCAAAAAAGTCGAATATAAAAAAATTCCAAAAACTCTTCTCAAATCTCTTAAAAAATGGAGTTTTTATTGCACCATCTCAATATGAGACAGTTTTCCTATCAGACGCACATACAGATATTGATATTACAAAAGCATTAGGTGCATATGGAATGTCATTAAAAGCGGTGAAAAATTGAATATTACAGTTGGTGCTCGTGGAAGTAAACTGTCACAGGCGCAAACAAACTGGGTAATATCTGAATTACAAAAGATAGACCCATCACTATTATTTGAATTCAAAACCATCACTACAAAAGGTGACACTGATACAAGACCATTATTTGCAATGGAGCAAAAGGGTATTTTCGAAAAAGAGATTGATAGGGCAGTTTTTGAAAAGGAAGTTGACTTTGCGGTTCATAGCCTAAAGGACGTTCCCTCCGAATTAGATCCAAACTTAACTATAGCTTCTATTCCAAAACGTGAAGCGGTTAACGACGTACTCATTACAAGAAATGGATTTGACATTGATTCCATTCCATCTAATTCTGTTATTGGAAGTAGTAGTTTACGACGTGCGGTACAAATAATACGTAAGCGACCAGATCTAATTGTAAAACCAGTTAGAGGTAACATTGAAACACGAATTAACAAAGTTATAGATGGAAAATTTGATGGAGTTGTTTTGGCTCAAGCTGGAATTACAAGATTAGGCACTGATGTAAAACTTTCAAAATTATCACTAGATGATTTTCCACCATCCCCAGGCCAAGGTGCACTTGCAATTGTATGTAGAAAGGATGATTCTACAACTTTAGAATTATTACAAAAAATCGAGGATCCTATATCAAGAGCAGAGATAGAAGCTGAACGTGCATTATCTGGTTCAGTTGATTCTGGATGTAGATTTCCTGTCGGTGCATTTGCAGAATCAAACTCTGATTCATTGACACTAAAAGTTGCAGTTTACTCGATGGACGGAAAAAAATCAATCATACTAGAGAAAACTGGTAGTATTGATGAAGCAATAGAGTTAGGCAGATCATTAGGTGATGAATTAAGAAATAGAGGTGTTTCAGAGATTGCTTCTAATTGGAGAGAAGAATTAGAGGAATGGAATAAGCAATGACAGGTAAAGTCTATCTTGTAGGTGCAGGACCGGGTGATCCAAAGTTAATTACTTTAAGAGCAGTTGACTTGATCAAAAAGGCAGATGTTGTATTATATGATAGATTAGTAAGTAAGAAAATTCTCGATATGATTCCTAAGCGTGCAGTGTCAATCTACGTAGGTAGAGCAGTAGGAGATGACACAACACATCAAGAGACCACAAATGAATTAATGGTAAAATATGCAAAACTGAAAAAATCTGTAGTTAGATTAAAAGGTGGTGACCCAATAATTTTCGGTCGCGGTGGAGAAGAAGCAGAAGTACTAAAATCGTTTAATGTTAAGTATGAAATAATTCCTGGTATAACCTCCGGCATAGGCTCTGCAACTTATGCAGGAATTCCGTTAACTCATAGACAACTCGCATCATCAGTGGTGTTTGTTACTGGTCATGAAGATCCTGAAAAGAAGACTGAGACAGTAAAATGGAAAAAACTTGCTAAATCAGTAGATACAATTGTGATTATGATGGGTCTTTCAAGAATAGGTATAATTTCAAAAAAGTTGATTGATGGTGGAATGGATAAAGATATGCCAGTTGCTGTTATACAGAATGGCACGACACCACAACAAAAAATGATCAAAGGAACAATTTCTAATATTGCTAATAAAATTCAACGAAACAAAATAAAGCCACCAACTAATATTATAATAGGTCGAGTTGTTGATCTTTCAGATATAATCGGGTGGAAGAAATGATTGATGGAAAGACAATAGCAATAACTCGTTCAAAAGACGATTCTGAGGAATTCATAGAACTTGTTACACAACAAAATGGAAATCCAATAACGTTACCTACAATTGAATTAGTTAGTAAAGGTGAAAAAATTGTAGATGAGTTTTTGGATACTATTCAAAAAGAAAATCCAGATTATTCTGTTTTTATGAGTTCAAAAGCCGTAACACTTTTGATTGAGAGTGCAAAAAAAGTTTCAAAATTTCAATCATTACAATTAGCTATTACAAATACAATTGTCATTGCTGTTGGTCCAAAAACACGAGAGGCATTAGAAAAGGAAAATATCAAAGTAGCATACATGCCAGAAAGACACTCATCAGTTGGAATTGGGGAAGTTTTCACTAAACTTAATGCAGTTGAAAAAAAGGCTATAATACCAAGAAGCGGTGCTTCTACTCCATTTCTGAAAAATCTTTTAGAAAAAATTGGCATTCAAGTTGTTGAACTTTATTTGTATGATGTATGTGCCTTTCGTGATCCAACAGAATGGAATGAATTTAGACGTATGTTATCTGAAAATAAAATAGACGGAGTAATTTTTACTAGTGCATCATCTGTTAGAGCTTTTTTTGAAATTATGACAAATGATTACAATCAGGATCAATTGATTCAGTTGTTAGAACAAACCAAAGTGATTGCAATAGGCCCATTTACAGCTGATGAATTAAAAAAATTCAATCTACAAAATATTGTAGCAAATGTTCATACCGTTAAGGGCTCAGTTGATGCAGTTCTAGAGGCATTTTCATTAGCTTAACCTATTTAGTAACAGCTAATTTTACTCGGATTTTTATAATAACACTGTTGTAATTAGTACATGGCAACTGAAAATTTTGATATTGATTATTCAAAATATGATTTCAAAGACTCTACTGAAATGTATGTTCACTTGAGCAAAAAAGGACTTTCAAAAGATACTGTTATCGGAATTAGTAAAATGAAAGATGAACCACAATGGATGCTTGACTTTAGATTACGATCATATGAGGTATTTATGAAAAAACCAATGCCAACTTGGGGTCCTGATCTTAGTAAGATTGATTTCCAAAACATATACTATTATGCAAAAGCTTCAGAAAAAACGGAAAAAAATTGGGATGATGTTCCTGAGGATGTTAAAAACACATTTGATAAACTTGGTATTCCTGAGGCTGAAAAGAAATTCCTAGCAGGAGTAGGTGCTCAATACGAATCAGAAGTTGTATATCATAATCTTAGAGATGATTTAGCAAAACAAGGAGTTCTATTCTTAGATACGGACAGTGCTCTAAAAGAACAACCTGAAATATTCAAAAAATACTTTGGCAAGATGATTCCTCCTGAAGATAACAAATTTGCTGCATTGAATAGTGCTGTTTGGAGTGGTGGTTCGTTCATCTACATTCCTCCTGGGGTTAAAGTAGACATGCCCCTTCAAGCATACTTTAGAATTAACGCTGAAAACATTGGTCAGTTTGAGCGAACACTAATTATCGCTGATGAGGGTTCAGAAGTTCATTATATTGAAGGTTGTACTGCACCAGTTTACTCATCTGAATCATTACACTCTGCAGTTGTAGAATTAGTTGCACATAAAGATGCCAAGTTACGATACACTACAATTCAAAATTGGAGTAATGATGTATACAATCTTGTTACAAAACGTGCTTATGCATATGAGGGTGCAACTGTTGAATGGATTGACGGAAATATTGGTAGTAAAATAACAATGAAATACCCTGGAATTTATTTAATGGGTCCAAAGGCATATGGTGAAACACTTTCTATTGCATTTGCAGGAAAAGGTCAGCATCAAGATACAGGCGCAAAGATGGTTCATCTAGCACCTGACACAACCTCAAAAATTACATCAAAGTCTGTTAGTCGTTCTACTGGACGTTCAACATACAGAGGTTTACTTAACGTTGCAAAAGGCGCGACAAATGTTAAATCAACTGTAAGATGTGATGCATTACTACTTGATGAAACATCAAAGACAGACACATACCCATACATGAAAATCAATCAAGAAGATGCAACAATCACTCACGAAGCAACAGTTGGAAAAATCGGTGATGAGCAAATCTTCTATCTAATGACCCGTGGATTCTCTGAAGAAGAAGCATTAACACTAATTGTTAATGGATTTATGGAACCATTCACAAAAGAACTCCCAATGGAATACGCAGTAGAACTGAATAGGCTCATCAAGCTTGAGATGGATAATTCAGTAGGTTAGGATTACTACTTGACAAATTATGGAACAAACAGCATTATCATCACTCCAAGGTTCACTAATTGATGAAATTTCTTCATCAAAAAATGAACCAGATTGGCTAAAAGAATACAGACACAATTCCCTTAGTATTTATGAAGAATTACCTTTAGAGGTATCTCCTTTATACAATAAATACACTGATGCAATGCGCATGGATCCTACTAAAATCTCATTATCCACAAGTTCTGATGCAAATATACCTGATTTTCTTGCAAAGCGTGTTGAAGAACTAAAGACTGACAATGGAATTATTCAAATTGGATCTAACATACTATCTGTAAATCTTTCTGAAGAGTTGAAGGCAAAAGGCGTAATTATCTCTTCAATTGATGATGCATTAAAACAAAATCAGGACATAATTGAAAAAACAATCAAATCATCAAACTCAAATGAAGATAAATACACTGCTTTAAACAACGCTGCATTCAATTCAGGTATTTTTGTATACATACCAAAAAACCAAATTATTGATGAACCAATTCACCTATTTTCATGTCTTTCTGAAGATGGCATATCTACTATAACTAGAAATGTTATAGTTGTTGAAGAAAATTCAAAAGCAACTCTTGTACAAGAACTATATTCACCAAAAAATGAGCAACAGGCTTATCTAGAATTAATGAATACGAGTGTTGGATCTAACAGTAATCTTGAGGTAACAACACTCCAAATGATGGATCAATCCTCAATTAACTTTTCAACAAGAAATTCACAATTGGCACAAGATTCAAAGATTAATTGGTATCTTGGCTTATTTGGCGCAATGTTGTCTAGATATAGAATTGATTATCATCTAAATGGTACTGGTGCAGTTGCAAACGATTCTGAAGTTGTTTTTGGAAATAATAATCAATCATTTGATCTTAATACAGTTGTTAATCACAATGAACAATCAACTGAAGGAAAAGTTGTTGAAAAATCAATCCTAAAAAACAAATCAAAGTCTTTATTCAAAGGAATGATCAGGATCAATGAAAACGCAGCACATTCTAATTCATTTTTATCTGGCCGTTCAATCCTATTAGACAAAGATGCAAAATCTGATGCAATTCCTGGATTAGAAATTCTCACTAATGATGTAAAAGCAACTCACTCTGCTTCCGTTGCACAGATGGATGAAGAACAAATATTCTATTTGGGTACACGTTGTTTGAGCCGTGCAGAATCTGAACGTATTATTGTTGAAGGATTCTTGGAACCAATGTCTCGTTCAATGTCTTATCAAGTTCGGGCTTGGATATCATATCTTATAGAGTCTAAGTGGGAAGGTAAAGAACTCTCAATAAACAACGATGAGCAGTTAAAATCAATTGTTGAGGTTGAAGAAACAAGATATAACGAAAATGCAGAAGTTGAGCAGCATTACAAGTATAGGTGATCACGTGCAATCAAATATTTTTTCCATTGAGGAAATAAGAGGAGATTTTCCAGTTTTAAGTAGACGTGTACGTGATGATAAAAAACTTGTTTATCTTGATAATGCAGCAACAACTCAAAAACCTAACCAGGTAATTGATGCAATTACCGAGTATTATCAGAACCATAACTCAAACATACATAGAGCCGTTCATGCACTTGCTGAGGAATCAACTGAAGCATTTGAGGTCACAAGAGACAAAATAGCCAAGTTTCTTAATATTCAAAATCGTGAAGAGATTGTTTTTGTAAAAGGAACAACAGAAGCCATTAATTTGGTTGCTTATGCATGGGGAAGGGATAATGTAAAAAAAGGTGATATTGTTGTTACAACAGAATATGAACACCATTCAAACATAGTTCCATGGCAATTACTCAGAGAAGAAACAGGTGCAAAATTGGAATATATTGACATTGATGAAAACGGTGAACTAAAGCTAGAACAACTTGATGAGTATCTTGCAACAGGTAATGTCAAACTAGTTGCTATTAGTCATGTTTCAAATGTTCTTGGAACAATAACTGACGTTCAAAAAGTAATAAAGAAATGCAAAGATGCTGGCGCTAAAATTCTTGTTGATGGTGCCCAAGCAGTACCACACATGAAAGTAGACATCGCTAGTCTTGGATGTGACTTCTATGCTTTCTCAGCTCACAAGATGTTAGGCCCAACAGGTGTTGGTGTATTATGGGCACGTAAGGAACTATTAGAAAATATGAGACCATTTCAAGGTGGAGGAGATATGATAAGAGAAGTTCACAAGTATGAAACTACTTGGAATGATCTTCCCTACAAGTTTGAAGCAGGAACACCTAATGTGGCAGATGTTATTTGCTTTGCAGCTGCTATTGATTATCTTACAAAAATAGGAATGGATAATGTTAGAAATCATGAAATTGACTTAACGAAATATGCATTAGAAAAAATGTCTAAAGTTAAGGGTTTAACAATATATGGTCCAAAAGATCCTCAAAAAGCTAGTGGTGTAATTTCCTTTAACTTTAATGATGTTCATCCACATGATGTTGCAACAATAATTGATAAAAATGGTGTTGCAATTAGATCTGGCCATCACTGTGCGCAAGTTCTAATGGAAAAACTAAATGTTGCTGCAACGAATCGCGCTAGTTTTTATATTTATACTACAAAAGAGGAAATAGATACTTTAATTGACTCTCTTGAACAAGTTGCAGAGGTGTTCAAATTATGAGTGGAGATCCAATATACACTGAAATGATTATTGAATATTCTAGAAATCCATCAAATTATGGTAAAATAGATGACGCTCATATACAGAGACATGATAGTAATCCCTTATGCGGAGACAGTATTGATTTGTATCTGAATATTGACGATAAGAAAATATCTGATGTGAAATTTGATGGAAAAGGTTGTGCAATATGCATGGCATGCTCTTCAGTGCTTACTGAAATGATTAAAGGGAAGAGTCTTGATGAGGTCAAGAAATTTGAGAAAGACGAACTACTTTCTGAACTAGGTTTACAACATCTAATTAAAACAAGTCCTGTGCGAATAAAATGTGCTCTATTATCTCTAAAGGCACTAAAATATGGAATTTATTCTTATTTTGCTGATAAAATGAATGACGTTGAATCTGCAGGAAACTTGAAAGATGAGGCTGCAAATCTTTATTGAATAATTTAATGCTGTTATATATTAGAAGAATTATTTTTGATAACTTTAATGATTCAGATGTTAGGTTTAACAACGATCAAATTCTTGAATTTTTGAAAAAAGACGATGGGTTTGATCAAACTATTACAGTTGATAATTTAGAAGACGAATTTAAAAAAATTGAAGATGATGGTTTTGTACGTTGTATAGCACAAAACTTTACTACAAAGTGGTTTAAGCTGTATGACAAAATTGAAAAGATTCGTTGTAATTCATGTAAGACTGATATTCATTTAGCTAGTGATGAATCAAGAATCTGTCCAAATCAGGAATGTAACGCTAATCTTTAGAAATATTTCCATTTGCTGCATCTTCAAGGCATTTAATCATAGGAAGTTTCTGACCTGTAAGATATCTAACTAGTGCACCACCTGCAGTGCTAATATGATTTACTTTATCTGTCAAATCATATTTTTTTAGAGCAAAAGTGAGGTGTCCACCACTTATGATGGACGTTGCCATGGAATTTGCTACAGATTCTAACAATGATTTTGTTCCAAATTGAAAATTTTCTTTTTCGAAAAAACCAGCTGGGCCACTGATGAATACTGTTCCAGCACCTGAAATCATTTTTGAATAATATTCTACTGTTTTTGGACCTACATCAAAAATTTCATCTTCTTTGTTTAGATCACGTACATCAATCTCTAACCTTCCTTCATCTTTATTTACAGCAATGTCGACTGGTGTTGAAAACACATCTGGATATTCACCAATAAGCGTGTGTGCCTCGGAGACTAACCTATCTTCATTTTTGATATTTAATGGAAATCTGATCCTGCCTTGTGCACGAAGAAACACATTTGCTATAAGACCTGTTAGCAGAACATGATCTGCTCTTTCCTTTTCAATTAACATCTTGAGTGCTTTTAATCGGTCATCAACTTTTGATCCTCCTAAAACTATCACGAATGGTGATTTTGCAACAGTTAGGATATTCTCCAATTGTTTTACTTCTTTTTCAACTAATTTTCCTGCACATGTTGGAAGAACCTGTGCAAATCCTACTAACGATGGATGTGTTCTATGTGCACTAGGAAATGAATCAAGCACAAACAAGTCAAACAAATCTTTTAACCTTTGAACCATTATGGTCTTTGCACTCTCCTCTAGTGTAAACTCATAATTTTCTTCTGCACACATTCTTAGATTATCCAAAAGAATGACATCGTTATCACCCATTTTTTTAATTTCACTTTGTGCATGTGTTCCAATCACATCGCAAACATATTTTACTTTTTTACCACAGAATTTTTCTAATTCCTTTGCATGATTTTCCATACCAACAAAATCATCTCTACCAACTCTACCTTGGTGTGATATAATTACAATTTTTGCACCATCAAGTGCATTCACAGTTACAGCAACATCTTCAATTCTTTTTGCCCCAGTAATTTCTTTTGTAATGGGATCTATTGGTACATTCATATCAACTCTAAGCAGAACTGTTTTACCTTTAATATCAAAATCGTCTAATGTTCTAATCTTCACACTCTGTCTCTTGTAAACCAGTTAAAATTCGTTTATCCGATCAAATTTTAAATGAGAGAATACTCATGGTTTGATAGTTCAGATATTATAAGAGGATGTTCAAAAACAATTGAGAAAATAATTGCAAAACATGTTATTTGGTATTCGCTCAAGACCATTTGTTTTACTTCTTACTATATTTCTGGTATTAACTATAATTGCAATCTCTCAGGTGACGTTTGAATCTGAAAAACAATTCATGCAATCAGTACAGAATGCTTCTGGAAACCCTTTAACAGATCTTACTGTTTGGCTGATTACAGAATCCGGTAATATTTTTGTCATGTTACCATTTAGTGTTATTTTACTTATCATACGACGAACAAGAAGGATTGGTATGACACTTCTAATTCTTCTAGTTATTTCAACAATACTAACTGGATATATCAAATGTGGAGTTGATCGTGATAGACCATTCTTGACATGGGAAGGTACTGAACTACCAATAAAAATCGAGCCTGATAGCTTTTCACTGTTTTGTGAAGGAAAAAGCTGGACTGCTGGATTCCCATCTGGTCATGCAGCTAGGGCAGCAATGTTTGCGTTTGTTCTCGTCTATGCATTATCAGAAAGGTATCCTGGTTGGTGTAATCTGATTTGGCTATATCCAATCTTAATTTGTTTTAGTAGAGTTTACGTTTTGCAGCATTATCCATTAGATGTAATTGGCGGAACCGTATTAGGAATATTTCTTGCTGGTATAGTATCCAACAAACTAAAGTTACATCAAATTTTTAACTCAACTAAAACCTAACTTTTCTAGAATTTGATGATTAATGAAAACTATAGCATAGTGATCTTCATCTTCGTGATAAGTCCAGTATTTTACACTTCGATCTTGTTCTGCCTGACGTAATGCGTATGTTACCGTGGTGGTAACCGTATATCCAATTCTTTTAGCTTTTCTTTCATCATCTTTTGGCATTAAAACTTTGAAACCTTTATCCTCTGTAGTAAAACCAATGCTCACCATCTCATACGCCGCCTCAGTTGCATCTTTTTCATCCTTTAGATCAAAAGTTTTCGATATAGGAATCTGTGAAGGGTGAAAATCCATAATATCATTTTTCATTAGGCTAAATAATATTTTTTTGAAAAATTGGTCAAAAATCTTTACAGAAGAGTCAAAACCTAACATTCACATCAATTTAATCAAGCAAAATTGGTGGATTTTTCATGGTATCACTTACAACTGCAGTAAAACAACTCGCAGCAAAAAAACAGGAGATCAGTAAAATCAGACGTTCTAGCGAGAAAGAGTTTCAAAAAGCAAAATCAGTTTCTAGAAAGTATACATCATCATTGAATTCATTACAGAAGAGAGTAGTTACATCACGTCAACAAATTGACGAAATAACCCAACTCCTTAATCAGAAAATGTCTCAACTTGAAAGTATTCAGAGATTAAAAAAATCTGCCCAGGATAGACTCGGTACAGAAATTCAGAATAAAGAGCAGTTAGAAAATGAGGTTGGTTTTTCAAACACTGATGATGAAAAGCAAAATATTCTATCACGAATAAGTATTGTAAATGGAGTGATTGATGATATCAAAAATGAGATTAAACAGAGAACTCCTATGGAGAAAAAATTAACTCAGATCATTGATGAAATTAATAATTCAAAATCAAAAATTTCAAATACTGTTAAAAAAAATTTAGAATCAAAGCCTACACTAGTTAATTTAGTAAAAACTACTACAACCAAACTAGAGAAAACTGCAAAAAAATATCAATCTTCCAAGTCACTAGAGGACTCGGCTAAAACTAAGCTAAATAAAGTAACATCAGATTTATCTAAATTACTAAAAAAACGTGCAAAAGTAAAAGCTAAAGCAAAAGCCAGAGCAGAAGCAAGAAAAGCAAAAGCCAGAGCAGAAGCAAGAAAAGCAAAAGCCAGAGCAGAAGCAAAAGCTAAATCAAGAAAAGC
>Ga0315316_10002467_pt1 | contig 13258 bp, 11 predicted proteins | sample M160m3416metaG_FD_203702 | JGI IMG/M metagenome (GOLD analysis project Ga0315316, IMG submission 203702) | Ammonia-oxidizing marine archaeal communities from Monterey Bay, California, United States - M1 60m 3416 | ecosystem: Environmental > Aquatic > Marine > Intertidal zone | place: USA...
AAAATATACATTGATTGGTATTGTAAAATTACCAGATAATGCATTTAATAGAAGCGGGACAGGTGTTGCTACATCTATTCTAATAATTCAAAATAAAAAACCACGAAAACAATATAATATCTTTATTGGTGATGTTAAAAATATTGGATATATCTTAAATAAGAAAAATACCCCATTTAAATACAGAACAACGGATGATGGTTATTATCAATATGACCCATCTATGAATCCAATTATAGATGAAGATTTAAGTGATATTAAAACGACACTATATCAATTTGTGGAAAAACGTAAAATATCTAATTTGTTATTTACCTCGATTCTCTCCAAATCCAAGTACGAAAGCTTCAGGAAATCGGAATTAGATGAGAAGTTAATCTTTGATATCAAACGGTATCTAACTGATTATAAGAAAACAATAAAAGCATGTCAAAAAGGAAAATATAAAACATTGGTCGAATATTCTGATACTAATGCTTGTTTTAAATTTACAAAAGTAGGAGCACAATATGCTTATATTGATATTAAAAGTGTAAATACCCCACTATATAACCCGAACATGTATCCTAGTGTAACATTACCAGGCAGAGCTAGGTATAAAGTAAAGAAGAATGACATATTGATTTCAAAGTTGAAGGGTAAGATATCATTTACAATTATAACAGAAGACAGAGAAAACTTAGTTGCATCTAATGGGTTTAGTGTAATTCGCCCAAAAGATGAAAAGAGTTTGGTGATTATATTTGCTAATCTATTCACTGAAGCATTTAAGATTCAACATCAAAGTATGGTAACAGGTAGTATTATGGAGACTTTATCAGATGATGATATAAAAAATATTTATATAAAAGAGAATATTGATTATGATAAGTATAATGCCATATTGGCAAGTATTACAATTTTAAATCGTGAATTAATCACTCTTGGTTGAGTGTAAAGCCAGCGCTTTATCAATTGAATCTTTAAGACGTTTTAAAAGGTCAGGAGAATAATCTATAGGATTATAATTAATTAGCCCAAGAGCATCTTCAATTCTTTCTGTTTCTGTATATCCACCTTGTCTCCTATTACATTCTCCGTGACCCCAATACATATTTCCCATACAAAAGCAAGCATTAGGGTCTCGATGACAAATTTCGATATAATTTGTTTCGCTTGCATAACTTGATGAATATTCATTTAAATCTATTTCTTCCCCGCAATAAGTACAATGATGAGTGACAAAATTATCAAACTGTGGCTCAATATTAAAGCCTGTAAATATTTTTTGTATTTTTTCTCTATATTTATCTTCGACATTTTTTAAAGTTAACAACTGTCTTATCATCTCTACGGAAACTGCAATCATTTCAGAGGGCAAACAAAAGTCTTTATTTCTAATACCAATTGGATATGGATAACTTGGACTGGCCCTAAACTCTTCCCCGCTCATGTGATCGACCACAGGACTACATCTGCTATTACGATTAAATAGTGGCTCTCCAAAATGTTTTTCTTTTAGTGTAAGTTCCTTTTGTCCAATATATTTTATCATATGTGCTTGAATTTTAGGTATTGTTGGGGTTGAAGCTCCTTGACTGGCTTTAAGTTGTGGTAATTTTCCACCTTTTCTTTTTTTTCCAGTAGAATCAAGTTTTCCAATTAATACTTCTTTAAGTAGACACTCTGGCCATGACTGAATTTCTTTCATTATTGCAGTATTAAAATTTGCCAATCTATCTCGGTCTGAAAATTCTGTAATATTGACTCGTTTTGGATATTTTTTTGAATCTAAATTAGTAATAAATTTATTTTCATCTAGTTCAGCAGGATAAAAGTCACCTTGTAGCTCCTCTTTAGTTATTACAAAATTTTTTTTTTCTGCTGAAGTAAGTGGATTGAGGGTAAACAAATTGTTTTCAAATGAGATAACTACTAGTGGCGCCCCTTCAATTTGAACATATTCTGGTTTCGCTGATGGTTGGCCAGATTTAGTTAAAGTGTGTCTTGGTAGCGTTCGTTTAGCTATAACAATAGTAGCCATGTTAATTTGTTTTAGAAATGGTGTAAACTCTTGTAGAGAGTGAAGGTATCGGTTCATATATTTTATGATGCTAATAAAATATATTAAATTTACTTCAATTTTTAAAAAAGCAAACCTTGTCGCCGTCGTCTTCTTCTTTGTGAGGTTTGCATAAATTCTCTATATTTTTCTTGAATAGTTCGTAATTGGCGGCGTTTTAGCATAACTTCTTCTTCTAATTTTTTTAAGAACTGTCTTTTTTCAACAATGCTTCTCTCCAAAACAGTTGTATTATTTCTTAAAGTTGCATAAATACTACTTTCCCAATCAATTTGACGACGTACTTCATCTAGCATATTTTCATCTTCAGATGGAGCTATTAAATCTTTTCTACATAGGGGACATGTTTTGTTCTTATAAATCCATCTAAAAAAACAATCAGAATGGTAGCGATGTCTACAAGGTGTTAAAACCCCATCATTCATATTTAACTCTTTTAAACAAATAACACAATTATAAGAAGTATCCATATATTTTAGTTGTCATTTTTATTTTGTTCATCTCCAGCAGTAGATGGTATTGCATAAGGTGAATTTTGCCCATGAAATGTTAAATGTGTTAGGGCTGCGTAACTTTTCTTGGGCTGAATAATCATATGGTATTTCTGAATTAGTTGAATATCACAGGTTTTCGATCCGGTAATAGCATTGGCCATTTGTTTTGCTTGTTGTTTAACATTTAGCTCTGTAGTATCTTTAGCAACGACAATATGTCGAATATTATTTTCAACACCATACCAACGTGGGCAGAGAGACTTATACATGTAGAAATCCATTTAAATATAATGAGTATTTAATTTTTAAATACTAATAATATAAATGTCAAAGTATAAAACGATTAAATGTAGTAATTGTAATGGACTTGGTATAATTGAAACAACAATAGATGATACTTGCAGTCATTGTAAAGATACTACATTTAAAACGTGTTGTTATTGTGAATCCAAAAGATTTAGAGGTAAATACAAAGAATGCACAGATTGTGTTGGAGTAGGAGAACATTGGATAGATATAAAAACTAATAAAACAGTTCTTGTTTGGTGTTTATCAAAGTAATTATCTCTTTTTATATAAAATGAAGTTCTATGAAAGAATGTATGATATGTATCGTATTATTTTTTGGGTCTTATATGGTGTAACTATTTTAGGTATATGGAGCGGAGCGCCTCATTATTTGGAAAAAGCAGATGACATATTTAAAATTTTTGTGGGATTAGTATTGATGTATCTTTGTAATCCATGGCATGAACGACCAATAGGTAACCATCACAAAAAAATTATTTTTGAAGCAGGTATTATGTTATTATTATCTAGTTCGATACGTACTTTACTACAAAAAGTACCAGTAGTTAAGAAAGTCGTCGCTTAGTTTTTCTTTTGGATGTCTTCTTCCTCTTTTTTCGACTTTGTTTACCCATAAATTTTTTAATTGCTTGTTTCATTCGTTTTGTTTCATTTATATCTTGCTTGCTGAGATGAGTCTGTTTTGCTACATATGTAATTTGATCTCTACCTAATTTTTGCAAAATTTGATACATGGTAGCTATGAATTTTTCTTCTGTTAAATTTGGACCAAAAATAAATGTTTTGCCAAATTTGCCTTTTTTGTTTGCTTTCATAAAGCGTTTGATCATATCCAAGAATTTAATACTTCTAGCATATGGTATTAAATGTACATAATGAATATTATCATGTTTCATTTTTGGATGATATTGATCATCGAAGAAAACGATGTCTGCTTTAGGCGAGAACTTTATACATTTCATAAGGTCTTGATGAGTTTTACTATGGGTTGTACGACAATTACCTTTTTCGTGGGGTCTATAGCCAGTAATCACTTTGTCAAATAGTTTATGTTTAATCTTTTGTTCAATATATTTTTTAATATGTAAAGTCCAACTACGAGGACCCATGTTATTAGTATAAATGGCTACTTTGAGATTTTTATTTTTCTTTTTCAGTTTAACTAATTGTTTAAATACATTAAAAATAGATGGTCGAAAAAAATCAGGATACAAATCTAATAACTCGTTAAAATGTTTTTGTGTTATATGTTCAAAAGCATTTGTTTTATGATGATGCTTAAATTGTTTTCCTTCTGATAATGCAGCCAAACCATCTATGAATCGTCCGAATTCTTCAAAATGTCCAATTGTTTCATCTAAATCAAATACTACTATTTTTTTAGGAGAAGCTTTGTGCATATATATTAAAGAAAGATTAATATATATATTCAATATGCCTAGACGAGCAGGACGTAAAATACAGGGAAGAAACAAAAAAAGGAAAAAGAAATATAAGAAAGCAACAATACCGAAAGCTATACGCGAACAATGTTGGATTCAGGTATTCGGAGAGACATTTAAAGAAAAATGTTATATAAATTGGTGTGAAAATGATATAAGCGTGTTTGACTTTCATGTTGGACATGATAAACCCGAAAGTGAAGGGGGAACTTTAGATGTTTATAATTTGAAACCAATTTGTGCGCGTTGTAATTTATCAATGAGTAATAATTATACGATTAAACAATGGAACGCCTTAAATGGACCTCAGAAAAAAGGATGTTGGTGTTGGTAATTATAATATAATTATAATGTATAATGCCAACTCGTAGAAAATCTGGAGGAAGACGTAAAACTCGCCGCCGCGTCCCTTGGGCCGGTTGGGGCAAGAAAGAGCCTAGAGGTCACCAGCGTACAGTTATGTACAAGAAATGCGGTAAAAAATGTTTTTTGGGTCCACCTAAGCGCCCACACCCAAGTTTCCCAATTTGCACTAAAGGAACTTGTCGTGTAAATACTAAAGGAGTATATGCTGCTTATATCAGAGCTAAACAATGGGGAAAGAAACGCTCACATTACAAGGGAAGAAGTCGTCCTAGTATGAAGCGCAAAGTATACACTAGAGTAGCTCGCAGAGCTAATTCCATTTTGCACCGTCGTCATGCCAAACGTGGAGGAAAGCGCACTCGCCGTGGAGGAAAAGGAAGGAAAGGTAAGTGTTTGGTTGGTCAGCGCCGTAACAAATCAGGTAAGATTACTAGACACGGACATTACAAAAAATGCTAAATTTTGAATATATTAACTAATTATCTTTAGATAATATATAATGACAAGTTGCAGATATACTCGAGGCGGAAGAAGACACCGACGAAAAACACGAAAACATAAAAAAAGGCACCGCCGTAGGCGCTCTAGTCGTCACAGAAGAAGTCGCAGAAGACGCAGACATACTCGTCGTCGTAGACATAGAAGAGGCGGTACGCTAGGTAGTAATCTAGACCACGTGAAGGACAATCGGTCCGCAGAATACAGTATTAAAGGAGGCAGTTGTGGGAAGACTCACAAACGCCGCAAGAGAGGAGGGACCGGAGCATCGAAGAAGAAGCTATACCGCTAATTACATAAAGATATAATGTTATACTCTTTATATAATGGGTCATGGTTGTCCTTTCAAGAAATCTACTGCTAAAATGCGTTGGAAATGGAAAAAGAAACGAACAAGACGGTTGCAACGAAAACGCCGTAAAATGAGAGCAAGAGCTAAATAATTATAACTCATCAATATCTGACATTTCGATATCTTCTTCTTCATCATCCTCAATGGAACCAGCTGACGACGAGGTTGGAGTAGCCACATTATGATATCGTAATGTACCAAATCTTGGAAATCGTTGAAAAAAACATCGCAAGCCATTTAAGGCAGCAGAACGCGATAATTCCTTTTTTAAAGGATTACAAGATAACAACCCTATAAAAAAATCTCGCAAATAAGGCTTCATTATAGTAACAATTTCTTTTACTGTCTCATCGGGCATTCGACTATCGATATACGCATATTCTAGTTCTATCTTAAAGGTTTCTACCATGTGAATCACATCTAAGAATAAAGTTATCTCATCTGCCTCTTTTAAATAATAATCAATAGCGTAATCCTTTAATATAGGATAGTTTTGCAGTTCAAATTTGGTTAAATTCATATTTAATTTGAAAAAATGTTGAATTAGCGGAGGTATCATAAATTTTGAATCTAACAATTTCAAATATATATTATATAAGTGATGTTTCCTAAAGGGTCTATTTATATAGGGATTAAATGGATAGTGAGGACGAGGTTTAAAACCAGTGTTTTTTGTTAAGGCACGCATCCAAATGTTCATTAAATCAGTTAATCGAAATATATATCGTTTCTTAAAATGTAGTAATGTTATCTTTTGAGATTCAGGGAAAGAATCTAATGGTTTTAAACAAAGGTCTACATCATTATTGTAGTAATCAAATTTCCGGATTTTCCACATTCTAGCTATTTTTGTAAAAGAAAAATAGTGTTTTTGAGCTATTGTAAATAATTCCATATATACTTTTTTCTGTTTGTCCGTAAAAAAATCATTGTCAACCACAAAAGTATTAAGATTTTCCAATTTATTTGGAGTATCGGAAAAGAAATACATCGGACACACATTAAAAATTGGATATTTACTTTTTTCTATTAACGCTCGTAATATATAAGTTACTATTCCCATTAATAATAATTTATATTTTTATTTAAAATCCTGGGTCATACTCATCATCAATATCACCAGTATCTTTTCCAGTAATAAATTCAGCCGTGTTACTAATTTGAATATTTTGCAATGAACATGGATCACTCGGATTTTCCCCTTGCATCATAGATTGTATGTCGATATTTTGTTCCAATGATTTATTGCCTTTCATTTTATTAATATCCAACATGACTTGGAAACTACCTGTACCAAAGTATCCTTCTTGACCACACATAATATTTGATGATACACCAGTCATAAGATCTAATTCAGCATGTCGCGCTGCTCTTAGGAACATTTCTGGAGTTTCTTCAAAACTGGCTTTTGCAATTGGTCCAATGTCATCATTATTGATTCCATGTCTGAAAATAGATACCATTTTAGATGTAGCACACATTCTGTCACACAAAATGGACAAATGGTGGTAATTAATATAAACGCCCGCATGATCCATAGCTTCAGAAAGCTCATTAAAGATGGCTTGACGTGCTGCCTCTAAACCAAGTGTTCTGTATACCTCTTGGATATCATTACTGAATGTTTTATTGCTGTTAATAGATGATAGTGTAAGAATATCTCGTAAATTAGTACCAACTGTATCCAAAACCCAACCGTCTTTTTGTACATAATTAGCATCATCAAGTATTACTTCATCAACAATTTTTCTAAGGAGTACCTTGGGAATATGTTTTACTCCTCTCAAAATAATATTATTCAATAAGTTATTTTGGAAATTTTTAAGTTTATAGATTTCGTCAGATTGGTCTAACGAATGTTTTTTACTTGAATAATTGGATTTTGTTAATCTAATTCTAAACACCAATTTATCTGCATTCATATCAGAATATACACATGTTATATCATCACTATAACTGTTAGATACTGCAAAATGTATATCATCCATGGATATATGTTTATCCAACATAGATTCTTTATTTAATTCCATACGAATTATCCATTTTGATTTATTATCATCATCCGCTTCAAAATCTTCATCATTGCAAGCTTCTACGAGTTTCTGAAATTCATTATATTCTGCCATCAATGGCTTATCCTCTTCAATTAATGTTACCATCTCATCTGGGTCAAAACATATACTAACCGAATCAACAACATCACGTAAACTTGTATATTCTAATGTGTATTTCAATTCCTGCGCTTTCTCTATATTATCACGCTCAGTTTCTTTGAGATGAATAGTAACTGATGGTTTTTTTGGATTCTCCGAAAGTGAGAGAATCTCTTCTACTCTTGGTACACCACGAGTAGCATTAGATTTACTAGCTACACCGGCAAAGTGGAAAGTATTAAGTGTCATTTGTGTAGTAGGTTCTCCTATCGATTGAGCCGCAATCATTCCTACCATTTCTCCTGGATGCACAATACTTTTATTATAATTAGTAATAATTGTTTGAAGTAGTAAAGTAACTGCTTTTCTATTGAAACGTTTAATTGTTAATAGTGTTTTGGGAGACAAGTAATAGTAAAATGCAATCTTAAATAACTCTGTAGGTGCGGCATAATGATTCTTTTTCAATCTATTAAAAGCATCGTCTAACAATTCATATAATTCCAGAGGGGTAATATTGACTAGAGAATTTGATTGTATGCTTAACTGATTATGAATATTATTAATGATACGTCGAAAGTGTACTGGAATATGGATACCCGATTTAGATGTAAATTTAAATACATGGGCAACAACTTCTTCCCTTGCCTCTAACATATAATTAATCATTTCTGTTGTTTTGGAAATAAGCTTTTGTTGTTGTTTTTTCAACCTCTTAATAGCAGCTTTTGTATAATTGGTAGTAATAATAGCATCCTTTGACTCATCCATCGGCATCTGAAAATGTGCATATATATCTTCACGGGTAGCCGTAGGCAAGGGCAATTGTTGACTCTCAACTTTTGTAGGGTCAATATTATCATCCCCATATGCAAATTGAATCACTTTATTTTTATTATTACGCACAGTCATATCATAATGGACTCGCAAATCCTCTAAGCCTTTAATAAGTCGTCTTTGAATATATCCTGTAGTACTCGTTTTTACTGCTGTGTCAATTAATCCTGTGCGACCACCCATGGCATGGAAGTACAATTCAGTAGGTGTTAAACCTTGAATAAAAGATGATTCTACAAATCCACGTGCTTCTGGCGAATCATTATATTTTGTATAATGTGGCAACGTCCTATCCTCAAATCCATAAGGGATTCGTTTACCATCTACGTTTTGTTGTCCCAAACAGGAAATCATTTGTGCAATATTCAATGATTTACCTTTACTTCCTGAATTAACCATGATAACAAATCGATTATCAGCAGCCAAACTTTTCCTTCCGATTTTACCTGCTTCATCCGCTGCCTTTTGTAATATAGAGTTAACCTTGGATTCAAACTCTACTTCATTTGTTTTACCTGTATTATTCTCAAATGTCCCAATATGTGTTTGATCAATAAGATTTTTAACTTCTTGTTTCCTTTTAAGCATGGCATCGGAAATTTTTTGGTTTGTTGTTGAATCAGCAATTAAATCGCTAATCCCAACACTATAAGCACTCAATTTCATATACTCCGTAATCAAATTCTGCAAGTCATCTATAAATTCACCAGCATCAACATAACTAAAGTCATTAAAGATACTATGAATGAGACCTTTTGAACCAGCTCCTAAAGCCTTTTTATCTAATTGACCTCTTACATAATTACCATTCATAATCTCAATAATATTATTTGATATTTTTGGGTCCTCAGTTGAATCATATTGACCATTGCGAAAGTGCGACGACAATGGTGGCAAAATCTGTGTCAGTAAATCGAAACTATTAATTCTCTCAGCGGGTTTCTTGAAAATCTTAACATTTGGTTTATTAAATGCCATTAACAAATTCATAGCTGTACGGGTATCAAAATTAATATTTTCTCTTGTAAATCTGAATGCGCCTAGCAAGGAATCTTGGAAAATACCAATGATAGGTGAGTTATTAGCTGGTGAAATAATCTGTCTTGCAACAGCTGCCAGATTTGCCAATTCTGCGGCACTTTCATAATCTTGGGGTCCATGCAGATTCATTTCATCTCCATCAAAATCAGCATTATATGGTTTGGTGTCAGCCACATTTAAACGGAATGTATCTCCAACTTTTAAAATTTTCGCAAAATGACACATCATACTCATTCGATGCAAGGTAGGTTGCCTATTGAATAGCACTGGGTCACCGTCTAAAAGATGACGATGTACAATATCTCCGTCATACAATTCAATAGAATTTCTATCAACATATCTAAGTGAAATAGAATCACCTGCTTTACGTTCGAGAATCTTTGCACCAGGATATTCATTGGGACCATTCAACATTAGTTTTGTGAGGAATTTTTTATTTCTTTTGTTTACAATTTCGGGAAATGTAATGTTTTTTGCCACCTTAAGCGGAATACCCAATTGTGAAATTCCTATATTTGCATCTGGAGTAATTACACTTCTAGCACTAAAATCAACACGTTTACCCATCAAATTGCCTCTTACACGACCTGGTTTTCCTACTAATCGCTCTTTAATAGACTTAAGTGGTCTCCCTGAACGTTGTGCAACGGATGCAACACCGGGAATTTTATTATCAACCATAGTAGCACAGTAATATTGGAGTACCATAGTCCAATCCTCGATGACTTTTTCTGAAGCGTTGCTCTGCAACTTTTCTTGAAGAGTTTTATTTGCCTTTACAATATTCACGATAATATGTGAAATATCATCTTCGCTTCTTTGTTGGGCATCATGTTTGACAGAAGGTCGCACGGCAGGTGGAGGAATAGCCAATACTTGACAAATCATCCAATCAGGCCGTGACCAAGTTGGACTAAAACCCAAGAAATTCACATCCTCATCCGAAATACGTCTAAAGATTTTAAGTACAATTTCTGGTGTCATGCGCATTGTCAGTTTTTCTTTCTTCCCTTCTTTACTTTCAATACCTTCAATATTATCCCATTCCGCAATAAGAGTTGCCAACCCTTCTTTCATAATTTTCCTTGGCTGCTTACAACCACAACCTTCGCAAGTTTCATCTCCACACCTAAGTACTTTAGATGCCAACTTAAATACTTTATCCCATCTTTTTTTAGATGATAACTTAAGCAAATAATCATATTTCTTTTTATCAATTAAAACTTTGCTGCATTTTATGCAAACACATCGAAGAATTTTTACTATGGTATGGAGATATTGTATATAGAAGATAGGTCTGGCCATTTCTATATGCCCAAAGTACCCGGGCGTCTTCATGTAATTTAATCCATCAGTAGGGCAAATTAGTCCGGGATCTAAAACACCCATGCGCGGGTCAAACAACCCTCCAATGACTGGTTTATTATTTACATAAGTATCACGTGAAACAATATTTGCTACTGATGTTTTTCTAATTTCATCTGGAGATAAAATACTAAATTGTAAACCTATAATTCTGGATGGTGTGGTCCTTGATTTAGATTCAGTCATTCTTATACTAGAGTTAGAAATATTTAGACTCTTTTTTCAATTTATTTAAATTAGTTTTTAAAGGACGAAAAAATTGATATATCTTAAGATAATTTAAAAATTATCACACATTAGTTCATAATGGACAAATCAGATATAAACGATCGATTACCTAAATCTCCTAAAAAGCGATATAAATTTAGAAAATCTACAAAGGAAAAGTCTAAGAAAACCAAAATTTCCAAAAAAACATTACATACGGATAGCGACAGTGATAGCAATTATGATCCAGAGGATGAAATAGAAATGATTATCGAGGATGAAGAAAATACAGAAACTTCTGAGGAGGAAGTGGAAGAAGACGATGATGATGATGATGATGATGACGAGGAGGAGGAGGACGAAGATGATGAGGAAGAGGAAGAAGAAATGCTTGCACCACCTGCTGATGAATTCAATGCAAGAGAATTTCAAAAATTCGTTCAAAAGATATTTCCATCGAAAAATGGTAAAGAACGAATACAACAATTGGAAAAAATAGATGAACTATTGGAAAAACAGAAAAAAAATAAAAGTAAAAATAAAAAAGTCACAAAATCAAAAAAGAAGAAATCAATAAAGAAAAAAAAGGTAAAAAGTAAAAAAGTAAACACCAAAAAGAAGAAAAAGAGTAAGAAACCTGTGCTGGATGATAGTAGTGACGAAGAAGATGAAAAAGCCTTTGAAAAAGCCATGAAAAAAGAAGAGGCTCGTCTTCTAAGAAAAGATCTAGAAGATGAAGAAGAAATGGATGACGATGAACTTCAAGATATGCTAAAACAAAATATGAAATTTAATATAATATTTACAGTTGGGCAGCCTGGAATGGAGGAAGAAGAGGATGAAACTTCCGAAGAAGAAGAGGAAGAGGAAGATGAAGATGAGGAAGATAATTCAAAACAAAATACAAAGAAGAAATATACCCAATTTAAGAAAAATCAGACTGTACGTGTAGAACATAAAGATTGGGATAAAGCATATAATGGTGTAATTAAAGCTGTTATAGATTTAAAGGAGAATCCCGCCTACAGTTTGTATAATGTTGAATTGGAAGAGGAAAACGAAGAGGAATGGGCTCTACAAGAAAATATTAAAGGTAAGTATATCAAGGCAATTAATAAAACGGAGGAAGAAGAAGAAGAAGAAATCATGGCAGAATTAAAACAGTTAATTAAAACAAGAAAAATTAAAGGAAAGGGGGCCATGACAAAGAAATTTGATAAAATGGCAAAGGCTTACGAAAGAAAACATTCAAAAGAACAGAAAAAAAAGGAGAAAAAACAAAAGTCAAAAAATCTCTCTTCATTGCGTAAACTATTAAGAGCTCCAAATATTATGAATGATTTTAAATATTTTAAAGATATGGAACTTGATGCGCAAAAGAAAATTATTAATCGATTAAAAGAGGTCAATAAATTATCTAGTGTAGAAAAACCCTACCGTTTGCAACTACTAGATTCTGATATTCCTGCTTGTTATCAAGCAGCCGCTTTAAAGAAAATTAACATATTAAATTATATGGACCCGGGGTCAGGTGAGTATTATAAAATTAAACAATGGGTGGATGCATTTATGTCTATTCCATTTGGAAAAAGAAAAAATCTTCCATTGACAATGGAAGATGGTGGAGAAAAATGCAATGCTTTCATGGAAGATGCGAAAAAAGTATTGGATGACTGTGTTTATGGTTTGGATGATGCAAAAATGCAAATTTTACAATTAGTGGGTAATTGGATAAGTAATCCTAACTCGATTGGCACAGCTATAGCTATTAAAGGTCCTCCGGGAACAGGCAAAACAACGTTAATTAAAGAAGGAATTAGTAAAATTCTACAGCGCCCTTTTGCATTTCTAGCTTTGGGTGGAGCAACAGATAGTAGTTTTCTCGAAGGTCATGGATATACCTATGAAGGGAGTACATGGGGTAAGATTGTAAATATATTAATTCAAAGTAAATGTATGAATCCTGTTATCTATTTTGATGAGTTAGATAAGATTTCCGATACCCCTAAAGGTGAAGAAATTACAGGAATTCTCACACATTTAACAGATACTACACAGAATAATTGCTTTCATGATAAATATTTTGCTAATATGGATTTCGATCTTAGTAAGGCATTGTTCATCTTTAGTTA